>Ga0179593_1313431_pt1 | contig 14049 bp, 20 predicted proteins | sample CZODoug2_1_08_16_FD_185931 | JGI IMG/M metagenome (GOLD analysis project Ga0179593, IMG submission 185931) | Vadose zone soil fungal communities from Angelo Coast Range Reserve, California, USA - CZODoug2_1_08_16fungal (PacBio error correction) | ecosystem: Environmental > Terrestrial > Soil >...
AAAGAAAAGGGGGGGTGACCAATCAAAATCATATAAAAAAGAAAAACGGGAAATCGTGGCAATCCCATGGAATATCAGGGGAAAAACGTCCTATCCACTACTCACCCCCAAGAGGGGGGGGAGAGTTCCTCAGTGGTAAGGTGATGAAATCTGGGGGTCCTATCATAGTCAGAAAAAAAAAGGGCGGTCGAGACCCAAAAAAAAAAAAAAAAAAGGCAAATCGATTCATCAACAAAGGGAGTGGTTTCACCCGATCATTCCAAGGGAAAAAGGGGTTGGTCATAAAATGGGCGGGGAAAGGGATCACCTATGACCGCAATCGACTTAGCGGGACCAACACGGGAATTCGTCCGTGCCAAAGAGAAAAACAATCCCGGCAAAAAAAAAAGGGAACGGCAAGGAGTTCTTTCAGAAGGACCAGCGCGGGAGAGGAAAAAAAATCGCCCAAAGTAAAAATAAGGGGATGTTGGGGAACAACGCATGAAAGGCCTCCTATCTCCACAGCAACAGGCTAAAAACCACTGCAAGGCCTGGAGGGAAAAAAAAAGGGAAGCAGGGCGTGAAAGATGTAAAAAGGATACAGGCCGGGAGAGGACCAAGGAACGGTCGGCATCAAGGGGGCAAAAGCAACATGATGATTATCGAAAAAAACGAAAAGACAGATCGGCTGTCATGGGCTTAGGGGGGTTTACAGAGGGCGAAAGAAAAACCGTAGTGGGAGGGGGGACATGGGGAAAGCTTCGTCCAAAAAAAGCTTTGACTTTGTTTTATCGGGCAGCCCTGAAAATCGAGAGTTACAAAACCAAGCAAAGGCAGAAAAAAATTTTGAAGACAAGAAAGGGTTGTTGTCAACAAAAGCGAGAAAAAAGAAAACATGCTTCATGCCCTAAAACCCAGTCAAAAAAAGGGGATAGCTCTCTTACCAAAAAAAATCCGGAGGAAGAATTTATCTTGTTATCAAACAAAAGGGGGGGAGGGGTGGAAAACGAAAGGAGGAAAGGGTACGTGTTTGAAGAAGACCAAGCAGGCGCGTCAGGAAAAGGCAGAAGAAAGTTGGTGGGAGGGGGGGAGTTGGGAAGCTACAAAACCCCGGGGAAAAAACAAATCCACTTCAAGAAATGGGAAGAGAGGGGGAGGGACTGTGGAAAAACAAAGAGGCATTCCCCGTTACAACATAGGAAGTACACCGGGGAGCCAAGACGGAAAAAACCTTGCAGAGCAAGTTAACTATGTTGCAGGGCAATGATTGAGCGAGAAGACGGGGTTTTGAAAGATGTGGAGGGGGGTGGGAAAAGAAACAAGTATTACCGGTTTGGAAGTTCATGGTCCCTTGGGAAAGGTAGAAGGATCCCCAATTTGTGGGCTGCAAAAAAAATAACCTGAGAAAGGGGGGGAACCCGCCGAGGCAGAGAGAAGAGGGAACAAGGCCAAAGGGGGGGGGGGGGGTTTTTTTTTGTGGGCTAGGAAACCGGAGCTTATCGGTCTGAGGGGAGAGGGTAGGGTGTTTGAGGCAGGGGAGGATAGTTGAAGGGGGGGGGGACGAATCCAGACGGAATAGGGGAAAAAGAAAAGAAAAAACTTGTAAAAGACAGTAAGAAAGGGAGTTTTTCCCGCACCTGAAACAGCTGGAGGGAACGACCGACGAAAACAGGGAAGGAAGAGGGGGGACCATTGTCGATTTTAAGGACGGTGGGACATGGAAAGGTTGACAATTGGGGGAAGCAAGGGGCAGGAAGACCTATTAGTTTGTCAAAACCATCTGACCCTGAAACTGAAGATTGGGGGAAGAAGGGGGGGTAAAGAGCAGCATCTGATGGGTCGGAGATGCACAAATGGTTTAATGAGGACAGACCACGGTTTACAGGGGGGAAAAAAAGTCGTTGCCTTAGAACTCGAGGTGAAAAGGGTGAATAAAAAGGGAATATCGGAAAAAGGGAGGGGGGGGAGGGTTCCAAGAAAAAAGGAAAATTCCGGCCCGGGTTTTCTTGAAAGACAGCTCAAAAAGGGCGTATGAATACATACAAACCCGAGAAAGCAAATCCCGTAAAAGGGGCACGACCGGGAAAGGGCGGACTAACAGAAAATCAACACCGAGGAGAAATAAGGTGAAAAGTGATGTGGGAACCAAGTTCCAGGGGAGAGAAAGAAGGGAGGACGGACGGTTCTTGAAAGACGGTCTGGAAAAGAAAGAGTCCGGTCAGAACACTCACAGGGAGATTGGAAGCAGAAGAAAGCCGGCAGCCGAGGTTCAGAGGGGGCAACGACTCACGGTGGTTTTAAACACCAAGAGGAGTGTGCTGATGACAGTATTGTCGAAAAAAAAAGAAAAAAAATCCGGCAGAAATCCCCTCGGGCGGAAAAAGGATTTGTGTTGAGAGCCGGTCACGAGCAAGGGAGCCAAACGGAGGTAGGACCGATTACCGGAAAAGAGGGAAAAACGGGAGTGAAGGGTGGTCAGCCGGAATTTTTCCCTTGGTGGGGGGGGTGCCTGCCCACAAAAAAAGGGGAGGAAACCGGAAAAAAACCGCGGAATGTTTAGGGGTGAAACGTAATTGGCGCCCTGGAGAAAACAAACGGTTGAAAAGGGACCCCGTTGTGAAGCTTGTGAAAAAGTACAAAACCCGCGGGAATCACAAAAGACACACCCTACTATCTAGCCCTGGATAGAGCCCGGAGGGAAGGGGGAAAAACTGTAGCCACTGCATTTCTGAAAGAGGGCGAATCAGCCTATCCTGGGGTGTCATTAGCGTTGAGGGAGAGGAACAAGAGGAAAACCATGAAGGCACATCTCGGGCGGACAAACACAAAAAGAGGGAGATCTCAAGTTTATCGACAAACAGCAAAAAAAAACGTGACCTGCCAAGCACAAGCGATTCCGAAAATTTATAAATTCCATGAAAAAGTCGGGGGGGGAGGGGAGGATTGTCGCGGGCCCAGAGAGATAAGGGCAATGTGGATTCAAAAAAAGGAAAGGGGCGTTGGAGAAGGACCGTCCGCTAAAAAAATTGAACAACAAAACAAGACTTCGTGTAAAAAAAAAAAACGAAAGGACACAATCAAGGCAACCAGGCCTGGGGGGACGTGGGAGGAATAAAGTGCTGGACTTTGGAAGTCGGAGGAAACGAAAAACGCACGGGACTCCAGCGTGGAGAAAAAAGACGCAAGTGAGAAGGATTTACATTTAGAATCGGGGAATGCAACTGGGAAAAAAACAAAATCAAAGTAATCACTGCGAGGGGAGGAAGGAAAAGAAAAAAAATGATAGGGGGAGGTGTTTTTTACCCATTGGAGAACAAGCGTGGGAAAAGGGTCGAAAGGGAAGAAGAGTGACAACACGCAATATTGGGAAAGGGAGGGGAATCGGGAAAGGCCTTTCGGTCAACTGAGAGTCAGTATCAGCAAAAAGAAAAAGACTCCGGCTCCCAGAAAGAAAGAAGGTCACTGTTGCAGATATGAATTGAGAGAGGAAAAAACCCGAAGCAAAGGCGTGGAACGAAGCTTTAATCAACGCGCGGGGGGGAGAAAAATTCACGTGAAAAAAAAAAAGTTGCTCCACTTGGTGAAATGAGGGGGGCGTCAACTGAAGCAAGGTTTTCATAAAGATATAAAACAACAAACAAACGGAAGAGATGAAAAAAGAGGGATGACACTGCATGCGCAGGGAAAAAAAAGAGAAAAAGGGGTCGCACCGTACAAGATCAGTTGGAGCTCCTGACGCAACTACCAGGGAGTAGAGATACGGAAAAGGAGAAAGAGGTCATCTATGTAGCACCACGCAGGATCGTCAAGTGAACTCATGATTCATGAAGGGGGGAAAAAAACACCTTAGACTAAAAAAAATCCAAAAAGGGGAGTGAGGGGGAGAACAGCAGGAGGACAAATATTACGTGGGCAAGTCGGGATCATCTGAAATTGCACAATGGAAGAAAAAGGAAAAAACATCCTACACATCGCGGGGGGGAAAGAGAAATAGAGAAGTAGAGGTGAAATCAAAAAAAAAGAAAGATCGAAAGAAAGGTCAAGGTCAGACAGACATTACTGACTCTGTGAGGAGGGGCAGAACAACGAATTAACTCAAGCAGACATCGAACGGTCCCACAAGCTGAATGGAGGGCCTCAAGTGGCCACGTTGGGCTCACCTGCCTGAGGGGTGAAAGAGACTACCCTTGCCTCAGCTCCGTTTAGGAATATAAAATGCGGCTTCGAAAAAGAAGAGGCGCCCAGCCCCAGAAGGGACCACGAAGCTTGAAAACATGAGAAAATCATATATTGGGAGGGAACATCAGGTACTTTAGGTTTTAAAAAAAAAAATGGAAAAAAGAACTTCCGGGTTTTACTATGACGAAAATCCCAGTGGGGGAAAGCGAGGAAAAAAAACGAAAAATGAACAAGAAAGCGTGAGAAAAGCTAAGGTCGTGAACGGAAAATGCCGGCAGAAAGTCCCGAACAGCCTGCATATCCGGGAGAACGGAAAAGTGATCGCGGGGAAAAGATTGCCAACGGGACAATGTTTCAGAATACCAAATCCGGAAATAAAGGGAAGAGGGGGTCGGCGCCAGGGGGGTTAAAGAAAAGACGGGGGGACGCACAAAAAGAAAAAAAGTACCAGCAAACTAAAACAAAAGGGGTAACCTCAAGGGGGTGCCATCAAGACCGGAAAAAGTGAATCGGGGCACAGGGGGGAGGGTTGGCTTGCCTCAGGACCGCAACAACAATCGTAACGCCAAAGTCGGAAGGTAGCATAAACTAAAAAGAAAATCATAAATTAAAAAAAAAGATCGAAGAAACCGAAAAGACATGATCCGACCCTTGGGGGATATCAAGGAAAAAAGGCCAAAGAGAACGGAAAGGAAGTCCTGATCATCAAAAGAAAAACTTGGAACACTATGAAAGAGTAGCCAGCACAAAGGGCACTAACCATGTTGTAAAAAAACAAAGAAAAAGCAGAAAAAAAAAAAAAAAAAACCAAAAAAAAAAAAAAAGAAAAAAAAAAGAAAAAAAAAGAAAAAAGGTGGGGGTCATCCGGCTCGGGGGGAGTTGAAACAGGTCCTACCGTAAGGAAGAAACCAGACGGGGAACTCGTTGTTGTAAGGGTGAAAAAAAAAGGAAAGTTAGAAAAGATAAGGTCAGGCAGGGTAGAGGAGTTGAAAAATTGAACAAAGAAAAGAAAAGTTTGCCGAAGAAATTATTCACATGTGAAACCGTCGTTGGAAAAGGTAAGAAAGGGAATGACATAAAAAGCGAAAGAGCAACCAAAAAGGAACTGGAAAAATGAAACTGATCATCCCCCCAGCTTGCAGTAAGGGAGATTGGGGGCTTATTCACACAAATATGAGGCAAAAAAAGGGGGAGAAAAAGGAAAAAAAGTGCTTATAAACGAAAGGGTCCAAAAAAACCATTGGGGTGACTTGTGGAGGGTTAGGAGTCCCTATATTGGAGGGGCTGGAACAGAAATCGATTAATGAAAAAAGAACGGGGTTCGGTGACTTAAAATATCCTTAAGTGGATTAAGGAAAAAAAAAGGGTCAACAACCGAATCAGAGAGAAAGAAAAACAAAAGCCACCCTAGAAAACTAAGACGAGGGGAGTGAAGGTGAATAGCCAAAAGGATTAACAAAAACCGAACAACCCCCCACAACAACAACAAAAAAAAAAAACAAACCCCCCATTTTCAAAAAGGACTTAATCCTCCATTCGGGGAGGAAATGGAGGAAAGGAGTCATTTATCGGAAAGGAACAAAAACGTGGTAATCTGGATACTGTCCAGGCGGACTGCAAAAAGGAATCGGCCCAAGGGCAAAAGAAAAGAGGGTTAACAAAACGGAAATTTCTGGAAGACAATCGTGGGTCAACAACATCTGGTTTAAAAAAGGTCAATCTGGGAAGGTTCCACCGGCGGGTCGAAAAACCGATCCGAGGTGGAAAGGAGAAAAAAACTGAAATTTTGGAAGGGAACAACATCCAACCAAAAAGACCTCATTGGTGACGGGAGTTGGGGGGTCACGGGGTGTTGGTAAGGGAAATCAGAAAAGACAAATCTGCAAGGGAATGAGGAAGGGGGGTAAGAAAAAACAAAAAAAAGGAAAAACGAGGGTCGGTCGCGCGCGAATGGGGGGAAAAAAAAAAGAGGAGTCCAAGGTTGAATGTCCCTGTGGGAAAAGGAGAAAGCAGCAACTTGATTGGAAATGTAGAAGAACTCTACGATTCATTCTGAAAAAAAAGGAAAGGAGGTCTAAAAAGGGACAATGGACGGGGGTTTGGGTGGGGAAAGGGGGTAAGAGGAAGATGGGTCAGTTCTGGAAAGAAAAAAGGAAAGATTGCGAACAGGGATGAAAAAAGGGACATGCGAGTCAGGAGAGTGACGACGGAAAAAAAAAGAACAGCATGACAGCAAAAAAAAAAAGAGGGGGAGGGGGGTGAGTTGTTCTTCACTCGAGAAGGCATCATTGTTGTCAAGTGGTTACGTGGGAGAGAAAGGGAGGGGAAGAACGGAAGCAAGGGTAGTCGGAAGACAGACCTTGGAGTGGAGTTACGACAAAGGGGAGGGGGAGTAAACTGAACGGTCGGGGCCAATCACAAGGACAGTCGAAAAAAAGGGAAGGACGTGGGGGGGTAAAAAGGTAACCATGACAAATCGAAAGAAAAACAACAACGGGACAGCCAAAAGGGACCTTTCGGGGGGACGCGAACAAGGAAAAAGGGAAAAGGAAAAAGAAAAAAAAAAAAAAAAAAAAAAAACAAATAAGGGGGGCAGTCAATGGGAAAGAGAGGTGCTTTGGAAAATATTTGATCGAAAAGAACTCGAAAAGAACTGAAACTCAAAAGGAAAGGTACGGAGCGACAAAAGAAGCTCCCCCTGTATCGGATGTAAGGGGGGGGAAATGCGGTCCGCGCTCTAAAACATAGGTGGGGGGGACGAATTTAAGAAAAATCAACCGCTTGTGTCGGTCCAAAAGGGAAAGGGGAAAGGGACTTACTTGCGAGTGGGGTGAGTAGAAACACGACGGGGACAGAAAGTTCTTTTCTCAGAAAAAAAGAAAGTCGCGGAGGGGAAATGAGGGAGGACGAAAAGAGCTCTGGAAAAAAAAACAAAAAAAAAAAACAAAAAACACAGGAGGGGGAAAAGAAGAGAGCGATTCGCCAAGAGAAAGACCCAAAAAAGAAAACCGAAACTCAGGAGGAGACTCAAGGGGGATAAAATATTCAACATAATAACCTCACACATTCGAATTCAGGTTCTTTAGAATTGGAAGTGGGGGAAGAAAAAGCTGTCCCGAGAGTTCAATGAAACAAATAGAGGTCCGAAAGACCCATCTGTGCCGAAAAGCAGGTAAAAGACATCTGAATGTCAAAGGCGTCGAAAGAAGTGGGGGGTGAGAAGCCCGGAAGATTCGGTAGTGTTTGAAAAACTGAATGGGGGACTATTGTGTAAAAGAAAATCACTATTGTCAAAAAGAAACTCTCGCAATTGTCCCAGGGGACGCAAATTGGGAAAAAAAGTAGTACGGCAGTAGCGGCCCGAACAAGAAATATCTTGGGCGGGCAGTATGAGGCAGATATGGACTAGCGGTGAAAAGATACACCAAAATAGAAAATGTGAAGACCAGGAATGTGGACCTCTTAAGCCCTCAAACGGGGAAAGAAAAAAAAAAAGAAACCATGAAAAAAAAAAAAAGAAAAAACGTGAACTCACGAAAAGAGGGCAGGAAAAGACACGTTATCCAGCCTGACCAGGAAAGGACGGATAAAAAAAGAAACGGAACCCCAACATGAAGGAAAAAGGCCGACTAAGGAAAAAGAAAAAAAATACAAACACGAAGAAAGCACACTTGGCATGAGGGGTGGAACTCTTGGGGAAACCCGCGCAAAGACCTACGCGCGGAAATGTGGTTCCAGAAGCAGAGGCCCATCAGGGGGGTCAAAGTGGGGGGAGCGAGGGACAACCTGACCGAGAGAGGAAATGTAAAAAAAAAAAAAAAAAACATTCCATGTGGAAAAAAAACAACAGTTAACTCGTGACAGCAGGTGTTTGGACCAAAAAAAAAGAATGAAGGGGAGTAGGAAAAGAGAATAAGAAAACAATCCAATGGAGAGCTAGGGCCACTGACAAACCCGGAAATCCTAAAAGGGCGGGGGTGGGGAAGCAAAAGTTCGAGCACGAAAGAAAATCGCCGACGGTGTTAATCAATGGAAAGGAAAGAAGCAATTAAATGCAGGCAGATTTGTGTGCGGTGGACTGGGTCAAAGCGAAAAAAAACCAATGAAAAAGCAACTGGAACAAAGAGGGACCGGGGGACTGTGACGTGGTTGGTCCGGAAAAAGAGGGGCGGGGGGGGACCGGGGAAAAAAAAACTAGAAAAAACGGGAAGCCAGGTTTCGGACAAAAGAACGGGAAACCAGGACAGAGACCAGGGGAAAAAGAGGTTTTTGAGGGAAAATATGAAAAAAGAAATGGTTGTGAAAGAAGGGGGACTTGCAAGTACGGGAAAGAACGGTTGGACCTCGTGGACTGAGGAATAACGAATAACCAAACGGTGGGGGGCTGACACAAGGGGGGATAGACCGACTGAAACAAAAGGGAGCAAAAGACCAAAGTGGGGGAGAAAGGACGCGGGGGGAGAAAGGCAAGATTAACAGGTTTTTGTTTTGGTGCTTCGTCCACCTGAGCCACTAATCACGCGGGGGGGGGGAAAAAAAGCAGTTAGTTGGTGGGGGGAAATCGGAAGGATGAAATGTTGAAAGGTTTCGAAGACCATAACTGGGAGATTGGAAGAAACGAACCCACCCGTTAACCAATAAGATAGAATTGGGAGGTTAAAAAAAAGAAAGACCCGCGTGAAAAAGAAAAAAAAAAAACACAGGGGTCCATTGAGAGAACCACCGTGGTCGATTTGAGAAAAAGGACTGTTGGAAAAGGAAGGGGGACCTTAAAGAAGTGCGAGGACCTAAGACGTTTTTTCCACACAGCTGACAAAAAAGGGAGAGGGAATTGTAAAACGTGAAGACAGGGAAGACGACTGGAAAGGGGATCGTAGGCAATGCACTTGTTTAGGGGGAACTTTGAGTCTGGACAAAACACCAAAGGACAGTTAGAAAGCGAGGTGCATTGGGTGCCCTCCATTTTAGAATCGGGAAAAAATGGAGGTTGGAGGAAAAAAATCAAAGTATCGACAACGTGGGATTCCAAGAAGAAAAATCAAAACAGTTCGGGGAAAAGGAAGAATGAAAATCACAGACGCATCGTCCTCAAACTCCTGGAAAAAAGGGTATCTCAGAAAACAATAAAAACACCCAGGATAGGAGAAAGGGGAGTGGGGCAATGTACACTGGGCGAGAAAACAGATTAGAAAGGGCAGGGGCCCGAGTCCAGTTAAGAAAATCAAAAACGGAAAAAGAAATGAATCGAAAAAAGGGATAGAGAAAAAGCCTTTAGCCAAACGGGAAAGTACACAGGATCCAGAAGAAAAAAAGGAAGGTAAAACAATGACTTGGACTCTACTGGTCAGGAAAAAATTCCGTCTAATGTCATCTGGGCGGTGAAAGTTTTGGTTTCGCAAAAACTGACGTAGGAAAAGATAAACAAATGACAGGAACTACGTAATGGGAACATATTTTCCGGGGTCACGGGAAATGGGTCAAGTGGGGCCGGGGGAACACCAAACAGAATGGGAAAAACCTGGGACCAAGTCCAAAGAAAAGAGATGGTATTGTTTCACCACACTCCGCAGGTGGCGCTATTCACACAGGGAAAGGGTGGGCAATCGTTGCCAATAAAAACAGGGGGGGGGGGGAGGAATCACGAGACGAGGATGCGACCAGGAGGGAGAGGAAGAAACTGACGTTCAGGCCAAGGAAATTGGGGACAAGGAACGAGTTCTTAATCGAAGACAACGGAATTCCTGGTTTGTCCATGAGAGTGAACTTTTATCTCAAACCCAAAATCCATAGAAGGGGAAAAAAGCGGACGCTACGCGTAATATACTGTTGATCACCAAGCACGTCCCCATTTGGATGGACGCCCCAAAATCGAGAGAAAATGCACCGGAAGAAGGAACAAAGAACTGAGAGAAAGGAAAAGTTTGGTTTCGGGCTGTTCCGTCGGCGACGTATATATAGAATGTAAGAGCATACATGCTGGATGCACCAGAGAATTGCCCAAACAGCCCCAGGGGGGTTCGCACAAAAAAAAGAAGAGGACACCAGACCACAAATGAGGTTCCTGAGGACTTAATGCGGCGTTTCCATACCATTCAAGAAAAAAAACGAAGAGGGAGTGTACTGAGAAAGGAGGGAATACATTCCGGGGGAATCGGGATCTTGAAAACATCGATCTGCGAATTCGAGGAACCGAGGGGTAGTAGGTTGGTCAAAAAAAGGAAAGAGGGGGAAGGTCGATGACTAAACGGTATCTTTCCCAACACGCATTTTGAGTACACGTCGAAATTCCGCAATTTGACGGGGTTTGAAAAGGAAAAAAAAATATGGACGGGGGGGTCCTACGCAAAGAGCAGACGAAAACTAAAGAAGTAAAAGTGGGCGATAGATGAAAATTCTCATCGGCAGGACGCATAAGCAGTCGGACGGCATCCCGAAGATCCCCGCCAAGGGATCAAAAAGTCAGAAACCGAAACCGAAGGGTGGACTACACCCAAACTTGTTGGTCTAGGTTGTCAGTAGCAACAGCAGGTGGTCATCAAAGACGCTCAAAAACAAAAAAAAAAGGGGGGAGGGGTGAAAAAGGAATAAGAAGATACAACCTGCTGGGTAGACATGCACATCCTACACAGTGGCCGCAACACGTTTCTAACAGGGGATAACCGGAGGCAACGCGGAGGAACCCAAAGTCCCAAAAGATAAACGCGTACAAGACGAAAATTTCATCCAAATTCAAAGCAACGGGCAGGATCTGGTCTGCAGGATTGAGGTTGCTCAGGGGAGAACCCCGAAAAAAAATAGGGTCATCCCTCACAACGAAAGCAAACGAAAATTGGAGACGAGGGATCAAAGTAAAAGGAGTGGGGGGGGCAAAAAGACATGGACTGACAGATACTTCAAAAAAGCGGAGCACAAAATTGGACAAACAGAAAAATACTCCATAAAAGGGAAACGAATCACAGCAAGATCTGGTGGGTAAGAATCCAGACCGCAACGGGGTCCCTTGAGCAACGTTGAAGTAAAGACAAAGAAGGTAAAAAAAAGGACGAAGGGAGGGGGGGAACAAAACAGGCATACAGAACGCAAACCTTCATGGGAAAACGGGGCGCGATTTGCCACACACAAACAAAATAAGGTCAAGTTTGGAGAGGAGAAGGCAAAGACTGTTCATTCTAGATAAACACGGACCGGGAGACTCTCGCAGCTAAAACCGCCGAAATCATGACTTGAAAAGAATTAAATCAATAGAAGTGTTTGGAGGCAAAAAAAAAAGAAAGGGGGGGTAAGGACACATTAACTGAGTCGTTATACTCTAAGAAAAATTAGAAATGGTATCTTGGCGAGCCCAAATATCGAATGAAAATGACAAAGCATAAAGGTGACTTGAATAGAAAAAAAAAAGAACCGAAAAGGGTCAGGGGAAGAATTTCCGACGGCCTAGAGAAGAGCCTTTAGACCCAAAAACAGGCAGTGATATAGGTGACGTCAACCGAGGACCAACAAAAAAGGTTGTAATTCTTCTACAAAAAAACGTGTAGACTCTGGCGGGGTTCAGAACCGGGGTCTAGACATAAAGGGGAACTGGGAAAACCCAAAATGAACACATTTCAAAAGCCTTGACCACCGGTAAAAAACCTATTTTTGTCAAATCCCAAAAAGGGTAAAGAACACGGAACGGAAACCTGAGCGGAAACTCCAAACCCAAACTAAACTCACAGAAGGAGTTCTCAAGGGGATAAGGAACAACGAAGCAAAGCAATCACAAAGGAAAACCAAAATCGGAAAAAAAATACCGAATCGAAAAAAAAAAGATGGGAAGGAAGTCCCAAGGCGTATAAACAAGTGATGACAATCAGAAGAGGACAAAAAAACCCTTCTTAAAACCGGAGAAAAGAGGTAAACGGTCATAAAACCCCGTTTTTGGTTTTGTCAAACCCTCAGACCTCCTCGGGGGGTGGTCTTTCAGGGAATCCGAAGCGCAAGACAAAAGCAAATAGGGGAAGTTGGCAGATTCATTCAAGAAAAATGGGAGGATCAAACGGAAAAGGGGAGGAATTTGACAAGGGCCTGGGGGAAGGGGAACAAAGAACAAACTAAAGTGTTCGAATATAATTGGGCAGAAAAGGGAAAATCGAATTGCTAAGGGCCGAAAGAGAATAGGGGGGCTGACGTCTACCGAATCATCAGAATGGGACCTGGATGCACACCGAAGGCCCAGGGTTCAGGGGAGGGGGGAAAAAAGGAGGAGGTTCGAGAAAGGGGAAAAGTCAAGAGTGAAAGGGGGCTTAGAAAGAGAGGGGAAAACAAGGAGGAAAGGCTGTTGGGTCGTAGGTCGGATACAGGGTGGACTTTACTCTACACATATGATGTCTTTGGGTGTCGGTTCATGAAAAAAATAACCTTCAGGGGAAATGAGGAACCAAACGGTCAAACCGGGGGGACCAGACGAGCCCCAGAAACCAATAGCCGCTCAACCGCCAAGACCGAAACTCAAATGGTGAAGAAAGAAAAAAAAAAAAAAAAAACGGCAGGGGAGAAGACGTAGGAATAAACGAATGGCAGAAGTGTGGGAGATCCGCAAAACACGGGGGGGGGATCATGGGGAGAAGTCCAGGAAAGCAAAAAGGCAACAAGGCAATCTAAGCAAAGAACAATTAGGGGGTGACAACACGAAACTTCCGCAAAAAGGCGGGGAACACCAATCTGTGGAACCTCTGAAAGGGGAAACTAACGGGGGGAACCAAAACGGGATCCATAAAAGTGTAAAACGTACCTGAAAAGCAAAAATGTTGGCGGACCAAATCAAAAGAAAAGAACAGAAACGTCAAGTGGGTGAAGGGAGTGTCACGTGGGGTTGGAAGAAAAGACAAAAATCCAAAAGAACAAAAAGAGCCGGGGAGGAAAATTAAGCAAGACTTTCAAAAAACGGAGGACGCTGTACTGAACGCAGCGCAAGTGGGAAGGAAAGAAATGGAGAGTAGAAAGGGGTGGGGGAAAGAGATGCAGCCTCAGGGGAAAGGGGGCAACAAAAAAAAAAAAAATTATGAGGGGAAAAAAAAAAACAACTGAGAAGTGTGCGAATGGAACGGGTGGGGGTAAAATATATATCTTGGGGAGGCCCCTTACTAGAAAGAAAAGATGAACTAAACCGCACTGAGAAAAAAAAGCAAGTCTAGGGTGAAAGAGGAAAGCGTCAAACATAAGAAGGGAAAACATCAGCATGGCTTGCTGTGTTGATGTGACTGGATTCAGAGGGTGGGGGCCGTTTTTGGTCAACGGGGATGCCGTAAGTCAGTGTATCCTGTATCAAGTGTATGATTAAAAAAAAGAAAAAAGGGGGAGGTGGAAGGGCAAAACGCCGTGAAAAGGGGGAGGGACCGGGAGGATAGAGGGGGGTACCAGAGTGAACAATCAGGGGGACTTCACCTTGGACGGGTGGGTATTGAACCGGAAACGGAAAAACACCTGAATTCATCCATCAGACGAGAAAAAAAAGCGAAAACCTTGAGGGGGAAAAAAGAAAGCAGGGACGAGTTCAAGGGGGGACAGGCAAACGAACCAGAAGGTGCAGACATAGGTGGAGAAACGGAACATCGGGAAAAGCAACCAACCTGGCAAGAAGGAATGGAAGAAAAACAATAGGTCGAGGGAACACATGTTTAAAGCTAAGGTCGTTACCTCTGGCCCAAAAGCTGGCCTCGGTGAAAAAAGCGAAGAAAGTGGGCCTTTAAGAAGATCGGAAAAAAAGAGGGTTGAGACACGAAGAGGAGGAAAAAAAAAAAAAAAAAAGCAACTGACATGGCAAAGTGGGGATAGGAAAAAGCGGACCTTAGAGGAGAAGACCACGATCGAACGGGCGGGTTGGTTGATCTTCAGATTAGTTTGCGAACATAG
>Ga0179593_1478645_pt1 | contig 14049 bp, 17 predicted proteins | sample CZODoug2_1_08_16_FD_185931 | JGI IMG/M metagenome (GOLD analysis project Ga0179593, IMG submission 185931) | Vadose zone soil fungal communities from Angelo Coast Range Reserve, California, USA - CZODoug2_1_08_16fungal (PacBio error correction) | ecosystem: Environmental > Terrestrial > Soil >...
AAAACGTCGATAGCGGATCACCATGAGGAAGGGGAGGAAACGCAAGAAGGTAGGATTTAGTGAGAGACAAGAGGACCGTAGAAAAATTGAAACCAGTGCTGAACTGAATCTACGGCTACGAAGAACGGGGACATTCTAATGAGAAAGAAGGAGGAGGGTCGTGGATCCAACACGGAAGGGCCGACAACCTGAAAGATGGTAAGAACCTTATCAATTGTCTCTGTGGTCCGTTGGGTCCGAGAAAAGGGCCGATGACAATCGGCCGGAGGAAAATAGAACAGTGGGCATAACGAGACGACGGCCCGCGGAGCGCCTGCGGCGTAAAGGGGTGAACCAGCGTAAAACTGGGGGAAGGGGGGTTGGGCTGGGAATCGAGAGAAGAGGCAACGGAAAAGAACGGGGGAAGGGGTGTCGTGTGAATTGTACTGGGATAGAAACGGTCTTCAAGGGAGATCGAAAAGAAAAGCAGTGGAGTGGACCAGAAGGGTGGGGTGTGTAGCTCAGACCAGAAAAGGGGGAAATGTACCCACAACCAAGCGGCGGTGGGACCGCAGTGGGTGACGTAACTAAAGTTCTGGTAAAGAAAAGGTTGGTTGGGCCAAATACCGGTTACGGGGGAACGATAGTCATTGACGAAGGTCCGGCTGGGTGCATACAGGGTCCTTTGAAAGAACGAAAAGGAAAGGTGTCTGTGGGAAAGACTAAGAGTTTCGAAAAAAAAGAAGGAGGAAACAGGTCTAAAGTCCTTACTTGAACTACGCAATTTGGTTGAAAAGCGGTAAAGCCGTTTGGGGGTCCTTATTGGTGGCTCAAGAACGCTGTGTGGTAAAAAAGGAGACCCCGCGGTGGCGGTAATCCGTAGACACAACGGGGGGGTGGAAGGAGGTCGACCATTCAAAACATCATCATTCGGCATAGAATACCGCTCAAGCCCGCAGCAGGGAAAAGTGAGGGGAGGAACCTGTTTTGGGGACATCTGAAAATGGGCCGTCACTTTCGAAGGGGGTTAGGGGGGAGAGACAAGCCCGCAGGCCGTTAACGGTACACTCGAGCCGCCGCGAATACAAAAACGAGGCCGGGGCGGGGAAAAGGTTGGCGTGGAAAAAAAAGAGAGGGGGCGCGGGAACTTGGAAGAGAAAAATGTTAGTGAAGCGTCGTAAATGAGTGAGCCGCATAATCCCGCAAGGAGGTTAAAAGTTGAAAAAACAGGCTTAGCCTGACCTTGATATTATGCAAGAAGAGGACTAAGAAATTAAGGGTGGCAAGGGTCGGATTGACGCTCGTGAAAAGACACGATTCGCAGGTGGGGTGCTCATGTCCATAATCTCTCAAGCAAAAAAACAGGGACGTTTGGGGGAACTAGCTAGAGGGGGTGGAAATGAAGGGGGGAAAAGGAGAAAACAACATCTGACCCCAGAGAGTCACGACGACGCGGACCAAGATGCAAAAGGATGATCATAAACCGACTGTTACGGGGGGGGAAGGGCACAAGGACAATTTCAATGGACTGACAAGGGAAATCGGGTTGCAAGGACTCAAAAAAAAACTTTCAAGGGGGGGACAAAGGGCTTGAGCGATGGCCACGGAGATTCCTGAATATGATCAACGCACGTGGTTGGCGCACACAAGGAAAATGGGACCAAGGGTATGAGCCGGACGAGCGGAGGGGCGCAGAAAAGGGGACATGAGGGCATGGGTAACAACGGAACGACGGGAGCACGCAACCCGAGGATGAGGAATCATGAAGGAAAAAAAATTTTCGCGATACGGCTGTTGGGGATGGGAGATGCAGAGTATCATGAATGGAAGGGGAAGGTCGACTTAACAACAACAAGGGGTGGTCTCTAGCAGACAAAGGGAGAAGTGCCTAACGCGTGGAGGAACCTGGCTCTACGACAAACCACAATAATGGAAAAGGAGAAATGAAAAAAATGTCTGGAACGACCCCGGTAATGAAAAAATGCTCAAAACTGCGCGGCTTCCCAGCAAGGAACGGAAGGAAAGACTTAAGAAGAAACTTGGGTGGTCGACTTATTGCGCACACCCCAATACTGGCGTCGGTAACTTCCAACGTTGAGGGAAAACGGGGAAATTACCGAAATGCGACGAATTTCTGAACCGGTGGAATGTCAAAAAAAGGGGCGTCCAGAAAAAAGGTTCGGTCCGCATCTGGTCTGCGCTCAAAGGAACTGCGGCGGGGGTGAACGCCCTGTCCATGGTGCGCGCGCTTGTGGAAAACAAAAAGGGCTACGTGGAAAAAGCCACTGGGCTTCGTCTGTCGTCGTGCTAGAAACGAAAAGTGAGAAGCGACCAAATCTGCATCGTATTGAAGAGGATCCGGAAGAAGATGTTGACGCAAACAAAAAAGGAAAAGGGGATGCGGGTCACCATATCAAAGGGTAAGCTCGACGCCGCGGGCATCGTAGGACATACTGCAACGGGTCGCGTGTTCCGACCGGAAAGTCAAAAAGGGGGGGAAAGAAAAAATCGACCAAAAAAGCATGTCATACAGGAGGATGACCCCGGCCCTTGGGGAATCATTAATCGGCCTTCCGGCGTTACCGGATGGAACAGGAGCCCTGCCGCAACTCGCGCAGTGAAGAAACATCCGGAGGGGAACCGTCGATGATAAGGCAACTTTTGAGAAAGGGGCGAAAAAGAAGGAACCGCTGTCGCTCGTGATAATACAGTCTGTCGGCGCCGGGATATGGAGAAGCGCATAACTGCGCTGCTTCTTGATCAGATCAGGAATCTGGGGGCAAAGACCCCGACCTCCGGCATCACCAGAGAGGACTTCTTGAGGGGCAAGAACGGGGGCAATGAAATGCCCTGACTATCTGCGCGGGTGAATACTTGGCACACCTGTAAACGGCAAGGGGATACCGTCATGTCTCTGGTTGGACGCGGGGCACATTCAGGAAGAAAAATCTGTTACTAGGAAGCGCGCGCAGAACATTCAAGGAGGGACAACAAAGGGGGGGAGAACCTGAAAAGCGAAGGGGTATTCAGCGCGCCGCCGAAACTTCAGGCCGGCGGACGGCACAACCTGCGGGCGAATTTGGGGGAAGGAGGGTGAAAATGTCCCATTGGAAAGTGGTGTTCACGCCGCATGGGCAACGTGGAAGGGGCGCTCTAAAAGGGGAAACATCAATGCCAGAGGAAGTCAAGGGTTCGGCATGGAAGGTACCTGGGGGTGGCGCGGAGGGAACTTTTTCTATTGGCGCCGAATCCGCTGAAGAGCACTCACGGTGGACAAAGGAAGGAAAAGGGGGTTACGAGAAGCACGCCTGACCATACCTCGACCGCGGCGCGCCGGTGAAGAGACTTGTTGTCAAAAACAGGAGAGGTTAAACTTCTTACAAGACTCTTCAAAAAAAAGGGATTAAGAGGGAGGAAGAAGGTCAGCAAGTAAAACAAAGAACAGCGGCGAGCTGTACGGTCCGGTGGGCGTGTTCACCGTCACTTGCTGAGAGGAGGCAAGCAGGACATTATTTGCAAAAAAGGAAAAAGAAAACTGCCGTACCAATACCGTATGGCTCACGGGCTTCAAACCCCTGAAGAAGAGATTAACCAGTATACGGCTCGCCGGATCCCCGAGGCAACACGGCATCTGAGGTTCACCAACCGGAATTGAAGTGGGGGCAGGTGCTAACATGAGAGTAAAAGGGTAAATAAGGGAGGCGCTCACTGCGCTAGTCCGATGAGAAAAAAAAAAGATAAGTACGGAACCTGTGCGCGATGGACACGCCCTAGACAACAACCGCATTGCGTCCCGTCCGTGCAAGAAGTAAGAAGCACAAAGAAGTTACTCAATTATCTGCAGACGAAGCTGTTGGGCGGCAGAAATCGGGGAGAGACGAAAGGGTAACTGGGGTCAGGGCAGATGACGGGCGCGTGGTCAAGCAATATAGCCGTGGTACTAGTGGCCGAAAGCCGAAAAGGCAAAGGGGCAAAGGAAAGAAAGGATCCATTCGACCCAGAACAAAACGACTCGCGCTGCAAGGGGCACGGTGAGCGGAATCATTTCGAGAAACAAGAGAGAAAGGAAGACGCCACAGAACGCCGGAGATAAGGATCTCGTACATAGGTGCGAGACCTGAAGCAGGGACAAGTCGAGGCAATATAGAGAGATAAAAAAAAAAACTAGATGAAAATATAGAGTGCCTAAGTGATCAGCGTCACGGATGCCATGATTCAGACGTGGAAGTGGGGAGGATACGTAAAACGCAATCCGGTAGTCCGCGAAAAGGGGCTCACTTGGCGCACGGTCCGACAAAGGAAAGCAGCAGACTTCAAAAAGAGGGCACACTCCTTTTAAACAGTCAGGAAGCGCGCGCGTAGGCGACTAGATAAACAAAGTCCTGAAAAAGGACGGATTGCGCCCGTTCGGCACGACCACGCCGATAAGGAATCGGAAAAAAAAAAGGAAAAGCCCGAAGCGGAAAAAAGAAAAAAAAAAACTTAGGGGGGGAGAGGCCACAAACCGCAACAGCGTCGGGACTGAAAAGACGACATTGGTCCGGAGTTGGGAACTTCCTGGTAAAGGAGGGACGGGGAATCAGCATTGTCGTTGTTGTCGAGGCGGAACTCACGCAGGGAAGTAAGGGGAGGAGTGGCAAGAGCACGAAAAGGCAACGCGAAAGGAAAAAAAACTAAGAGCATCTTGATAAATCCGGGAGACTTGACCGAGGCCTCACTGGATTAAGGGGGGGGAAGGGGAAAACACCTCAGAAAGGAAGTGCTGGGTAACGCAAAGGGGTAACACGTGCCGAGCAGCAGACGGCGTGTGTATCTACACTACGGAAAAGAGAAGGGGGGCTGCAATGGTGCCCAGTCGGTTTGCCGTGTCACAACTCAATTTCAGGGTGGGAAGGAAAAATAGCGTGACCAAAAAGGAAAAACTCCTAGACGCTGAAGTTACGGGGGAACCGGACCGCACCCGGAAAGGAAAAGTCTGGGGAAAAAGGAAAAGGGGGGGGGGGTTGCGGAGGTAGAAGAAAATAATCTCCTGTAGGGGGAAAGTGAGGTAGGTGCGCAAGTTCAAGCAAAACGAGTGCACTGGGGGTGAAAGGGGACAGTCACCCGGATCGTCGTAGCAAACAACCAGGGTCAGGCAGGGGAGGGGTGGTGCCGTCACGTGTCACACCCAATCTGGCCCGTGCTATTTCGCCAGAGGGAAGGGAATGGTAAAAGGAATGTTCGGGGGACAACCATCTGGAAAAAAGGGACAGCGCAGGGGGAACTGGGCGCGGAGTAACGAAGGCAATGACCGGGAAACCAGGAAAAGAAAAGGCCATGTGATGGTGGTCGAGCGAGTCGCATAAATGCTGCAACGGGGGCAGAGCATTAAAAAAAAGGGAAAGGTAATAGCACAAAAAGAGGCCAAAGGAGACCGCCAGGCCGGAAGACGCTCCCGAAGTAGTAAAAGCAAGACAAATACAATTAACGATCAGAAGTTACAGTTGGGTGCAGCCACCGGGTTGACAACTACATTGCAGGGGAGATCTGAAGGTGAAAAAATCAGAGAATGCGACTCCGACGCCGGGTATGACCAATGCCAGCGGGCCATCCAGAGACTGGACGAGAAGTGAGACAGGAAAAAGGGGGGAAGGGCGGCAAACGAAATGTGACCGAAGGCCTGTCAATTGCACAATGTCACACGGAGAGGTTACGCGAATTTCCTTCAAAAGGGTGACTGACTAGAGGTTCAAAAGGAAGGGAAAATACGTGGGGAAGATATAATACACCCGGGAACTAAAGTGGTTTAAACTCCACACGACGCAAAATAAATCCAAGAGGTGGCTCCTAAAATGCGGAGTCACGAACGGGACCGTAGACGTTGGGGAGCGGGGCTAAAAAATAGCCAATGTCAAGACGGCCTGGTCCAGGCTTGAAGAGAAAGGGGGGGGATAGGAAAATCCGAACCCGGAAGTCAAAACGTGTCTTCAATTCAAATCCCTGACGGGGAAAATGAGCATCGAAGCACTTTCTGCCGGTGGGTACTGAGGAGAAAATTTTCAAGGAAAGTACTCGGCGGGAGCCAAAAAAAAAGAGATTCCGGTTGAAGAGATTGGCCGAACTCTGTCACCTCGGGAAGGAGTCTGAAAAAAAAAGGGTAAAAGTGGACCAGCTAACTTCAATAATGTGTTAGAGAGGAATGTGGACTTCGTGGTGGACTCATGCGGTAGTGCGCGGGAGGTTCAATAAAAGGCAACAAACGGGAGGCAGCATGAAAAGACAAGTGTCGGGATGAGACTACGCAATAGTAACAGTGAAAGCAAGTGGCGATCAAAGAAAAAAGCAAAGGGGGGGGGGTTGGAATCACAAAGACGGAACCAGTTGGACGGGCACAAAACCCGTGAGATTGTCGTAGGGGTACAGTAACTAACGCAGGTTGGTGGACAGTCTGGAAGGCCTAGGGTTGGAGAGCGACACCCAGGCGGGAAGGGGCAAATTCCTCATACCACGCCGTGGCACGTGCCAACAAAGTGCTGGGGAGACAAAAAAAAACCGAGTGTGAACTAAAACGTCGACAAACCCGGCCTAGACGGGGGGAAGGGAGGAAACCTACAGCAGTTTGGGGGAAGTGGGACCGGGGACATAAGGTGGGGGGGGGTGTAATTTTCGCCCACAAGGACAAAGTGGGGGGAAAAAACAGTACATTGGGACTGGTGAAAACTCGGCGTGAGACCACACAAAAATCCAGGTGTTTTGGATGAGTAAAAAAAACCGACATACAGCATCGGGCTCCGCAATCCATGAAAAAACAACACCAAACGCGACGTTATTATAGAAAGGGGGTTTGGGTCCCTTAGGATAAGAGGGGAGACGGGTGCTGGGGGGTGACGCGAACGTCGCGCGGTGACAATTCGGGAAAGAGGAGAACGGCAAAAACGTCTTCGTCTCGGGCAGGGGGGACTGGCTTTTGATCAAGAGGCCCGGACAAGGAAACAAAAACACAAAAGGGACAACTCGGGAAGGAAGTTGGTGAGCTCCGCCTGAGTCGCGGGTACAAAATTGACTTGAAGGGGCAAATCTGGCCCTGACAGAAAATCACTAACAAGCCAGAGGTTGTCAAGCGGTAGGGGTACGACTACGGGGGAATATGGGTGGTTGTCGGGATGTCCATCATGGCAAAAAGTCAAAAAAAAACAAGGGGGGAGAAGTAACAGTATAGAGGACTGCGCACACACACATAAAGAGGGGACCCCTAAAGGGGATGTAACTCCAGAAAGCAGATCACCGATGCTGCGGGATGATCATCGAAGGTCAGGGCACGTATGGAACCTTCAATTGGGCAAGGACGGAGACGAACCGAAGGGGGAGGGAAGAAACCAACGAGCGCCGATGTCGCGCCGGTGGCCTGGGAAAAGAGGGTGAAAAGTGGGACTCTCTAGGGAAGGACCAAAAAGCAAAAGTGTTCCAAGGAAAAAACGCCTATGATGAAACGGCAAAGTCGACGAGAGAAAAAGCAAAGGAGAGAAGGGGAAAAGAAAAACTCCATACAAACCCCGTCAAATGGGACAGAAAAATAAATGTACTCAACAAAATTGCACTCTGAAAATACAACGTGATGCAAGGGGGGTGTGAGGAGGGGTCAGAGATGGTCAGGTCTGGCGGTGAATGTCTGAACTGACAGGAAAAAAGTTGTGTGTGCGAAGCTGGACAGGTAACATGGATTGGGCACACCGCGGGAGGACTGGTTCGCAAAATGGTGCAAAAGGAAAACAATAAGCCCCCCAACTGCTCGACCGGTCCTCAAATACAAACGTCAGGGAGGGATTTAAAGGCTACTCGAACTTGTTCGAAAACCCGGCCGTGTTGGTTAACAAACTGGGTCAAACAAAAACAAAGAAGGATAATAAGGTTCGGGGTTTTCACCGGACAGGAAATTTGGGGAAAATTTCAAAGAGAACGTCGCATTAAAAGGGCTCGACCCGGGCTGAACAAAAAACATTTTCTACAGAACCAGGGAGGGTCCCTACACTCGCCAAGCCGCCGCGGTGGAAATGGAAAACTGTTTGAAGGAGTGAAAACGGGCTCCGGTAAATCAAACGGGATGGCTATGAGAGGGTATATCGCGTCCACACACGAAAGAAAGAAAGAAGAAAACCTGGAGAGGGAAGGTTAAGGAATCCGAATACGGGGGGGGCAGTATGTGGATTTTTTAGCAATCAAACCGTGAGGAACAGGGTAGGGCAAGGGACCCAGAAGGGAGAGACTGAATAAAGGAGGTGTCGGCGGTACGCACGGGTTCCGGTGAAGACGGAGAGATCGCAACGGTCGCCGGACCAAAAAAAAAAAAAAACAACGGCACAAGACGAATGCTCAAAGGGCGCATAAACCCTTGCAGGGGGGGAAGCAGGGGCAGGTTCCTCCGAGTTAAAGGTACAACAAGTACAGCACCGTCTACGGCTAGAGAGGTAAAAGACACCGGGGGCCCCTCTGTAGCGGGTAGAAGTGGAAAAAGGCATCAAACGATCGAAAAGGGGGTTATAAAACTGTACCAGCTGTCGCTCAGTAAGACTCACGGATGGGAAAGCGCGCTTAAAGAATAAGGTGGACTCAGGGATATGAAGGAATCTCGGGAGGGAAGTAATTCGGAAATAGAGAAAATCCCTACCTCCGTCAGTCACACGTCAAAAAACTTGGGCTGGGGTCTTCAGAAACCGCCCTGCATGGAAGTCAACTTCGACAGCGAGGAGGGGAATACAAAAACGGTGGCAAACCTGGAAAGGCAGGCGGAGTCTTGTCTCAGGGTGGAACGAAGGAAGGTGCGTGGGACTTGCTGTCGAGCTGAAAGACAGGCGAAACACTGACACTCGCACCCAAACAAACGGGGGGGCGGCTAACGGGGGGGAGAAAACGAGGCGGCGGGGGATAAGGGGGAGAAAAAAGTAACGACTAGAAGACGGAGTACAGGCGGGAGGGAAAACATTCGGTAACAGAATTTGGGCGAGTGTGTGGTCTAAGGTGCACTCAGGGGGGGACACGCGGCAACGGGAATGGCGAAAAAGGGAGAGGACCACAATGCCAGATTAAGGGAAAGGGGGGGTTAATCAGATAAAAGAGGAGGGTACCGGGGGTTGAAAAGGTAAAGGGGTGTCTATTGGAGCAGAATCCTCTGACCAAACCTGACAGGAAAGGAAAGGGCAGGGTACAGGTCACCAGTGTCACGAACTGAACAAAGACATAACACGACGAGCGCCGGTAGAGATCACTGGGGGATGTAAAAGGTAACGGGGGGTAAAACTTTAGAAGAGGAACAAAAGGAGATTAAAAAAGGTAGGAGACCTGAACAAAAAACTGGACCGTCTTATCTGTAAAAAAGGGGAGGAAAAAGTACATGAAAAGCGAGAGGAGGGGGAGATAAAGATGAACTGGTCATAGGACAACAGAAAACGCCAGTCCCAAAAAACGGGTGGCGAGAGACCAGAAAACAAGGAAGATAAGATCGTGAAAGTGCGCAGGTTTGCACCCAAAAACCCGCAGGCAAAACCGAAGCGGGGCTTTCAGGAAAAAAAAACGGAATTGAAATGAGGTGGCAATGGATGAAACAGGGAAGATTAAAAACCACTGAGGATGCGGACTCTCAGAAGACTGCCGCTTGGCGCTGCGAACACGCTCTTAAGAAATGTGAGGGCGATGGCCGACTCGGGGAAACAGAAACAGCAATGCAGGGGGGCACCGTCCGCAGGAGAGCAGAAACGGGCCAAGACGTGCTGTCAAGAAGACAGGGTGAGGAGGGATGGCGAAGAAGGGGAAAACACGGGCTCGAAGCTTTAGGGACGCCTTGGGGTCAGAAAGGCGATCTCTTTATCATTGAAGGGGACAGCAAAGTCACTGGAAATTCCCAAGTAGAAGCAGGAACTTGATAGAGGCCCGGAGCCAAAAAGGCTGAAAGGTTCAAGGGAATGGAGTCGGGCAGATTGAATACAAGGTGCTCAGAAAAAAAAGACAGGCAGACTACTGAATGCGTTTCCAAGAACAAAGAGGGAAGACGAAATCACGGGGGCTGAAGGTATGATCATATCGAGAGAAAATTAAAAAACACGGAGGAAAGAGAGGAGCTGAGTGCCGTAATCATCGTCAAAAGGGTTGCCCGGAAGGCAAGGTAGGGGGGGAATTTGTTCGAGACGCCATCAATTAGTCTCCGGGAAAAGTTTACATCCAAGGGTCAGAAAACGTACCCGCCTTCTAAATCACACTTAACTGGAGAAGGAGAGCACGGGGGGGAGGGTAGTGCGATACGTCTATCGTCCCAATGAAACAGACGGAAGGCCAGGGGATTGGGTGGGGCCCATGGGGTCGGGAGAAAAGAAAGAGGGCTGAATCGGACCAGTCTCACGAAGAGGTGAATATCTAAGAACGTAGTCGAAACCGCAGCACCGCGGGTGTCTTGAGCAGATGGGGGGGGGAACCGGAAGGGGGGGGGGCCCAGGACGTCAAACAGCGGACGGTGCATCCGCAATTGCCGGTTGTTGTCGAGCTTAACAGAACACAAATGACCGAGAGATGGGAAACGAGCACGCCGGCCAGCGCGCAAGGGGGAGAGAAAGAAGCGGTATCGGAGAGAGGGGCTTGAAACCGAAGTCAATTAAGGTTGTGGTGAATGCCCTCAGAGCGGTGCTGCCCGCGGGATAAAGAGAAAGACACCTCTCAACTTGAGAGGGCGATTGAAAGATAGTGCAGGGGTATGTCCGTTAGTCAAAGATCTGGGAATGTTCTAGCATCGTGAGGCCGGGGGCGGGGGTGAAAGGAGGAAAAGGGAAATCGTCAACTCAATAGGGATCACGCTCGCTGAAGTGAACAGAGTTGCAAGAGAAACACGTAAAACTGACAAAGAAGACGAAGAGGGTGAAAGGTGAGGTTAAAAAAAGGTCGCCGTAATCTAAGGTGGAAGGGCAAGTACTAGGAGACAAAGGGAAAGCAGACGGTTCTGTGACAAATCGTACAACGCGCGCCGAATAGTAGAGTAGGCAAATTTACTTGGGGGAAAGCACAACAGGTCCGTCCGGTAGGAAGCGTGATGGCAGCGGGAAGTACCAATCGCAACCGGCAAGAAAAACAAAAAGGACAAGTCGTGAAAGGTCGAACTGCGGGGGGAACGGACGCTGTGGAAGTTAATGTCCAAGGAGAGCGTGAGCCAGGGGGCCCGGGGAAGGGGTCTGCTGAAAAGGGACACACACTGAAAAACCCTCGGCGGTGCAAGTAGCACCACTTCCAAAGTATACGAATGCCGCCACCTCTCCAAGAAGTCGAGAGAATACACAACACGATCGGAAGGTACGGGGAAAAAATTCTTTTCTACATGGGAGGGGGGGCTAAGACGGAGGAGGGCATTAAGAACGACGACGTTCCAAAGGCACCAGCGTGACACAATAGGAAACTGGCAGGCAGAAAGTCAGTGGAAAAGGTGCCACTGTTCAACCAGTCGAAGTGGCCTTAATTGCCCGATCCGCTGAGGGGGTTACCGTAAGTAAAGAAAGTGCATCAAGAAGAAGGAAGAAAGGGCGGAAGGACGGTGGGGGGGAGGACGCTGAAGGGCCTAGACGAAGCAGCGGAGGGATTAACAAAAAGGAGAGAAACAGTACAGACATAGACTTCTGTCTGGGCAAAAGGGGGAAGGCTGGTCACAGGATGAAGAGGACCGTAGAACAGTTGGATGAGGGTAAGGCTGATAGGGAAGAAGCAAGGGGGGGGAGGGAGGGAATGGGGACCGAGGCGTGGAAACGGAAGCCTTAAGTCACTGGGTAATTAAGGGGGAGGACCACAGGGAAAATCTAAAAGAGGTCGTTGGCTGTCTGCAAAAGTGCGGGGAAGAAGAACGTATTACCAGGAAAAAGGAAGTTGTTCCAACGCCCGCAGTCCGGCTAATAAGTGGTGCCAGCGTAACATGGCCGGGGCTTTGTCCAAGGGCCCGATGAAAACAACAAACGGGCCATTTTTTGGGGAGGTTGACTGGGTCTTTATGACGACGAGAATAAAAGGAGAAGCAAACAGGGCTTTCCAAAACGGGGGGGTTGACTCAACGGAAAAGGTTTACCGGACAAAAAAAAGGGTCTGCGTGTTCTAAGGCAGGAAAAGAAACGGACCACTAAAAAAAATCACACACCGGTTCGATACAACTGCGCGAAAAGGGGAGAAAGGGGGCAACTCGGGACGAAAAAAAACCGGGGAACGCGCCAGGAAGGGGCGGGGGTGCAGGACGTCATAATGCCACCCAAACACGGCCGGGTAGGGAAAGGGAACGACGAAGTTTGTAGTTGAGACAGGAAAAGCGGGGGGGCTGATTGGCGACGGTGAAGTGTGGTGGCGAAAAGAACAAAAAGCGGGGTTGGGAGGTACTGTAGGGGAAAAAAAACGTGTTGGAAAAATAGCAGTCGACCTCACAGCATAAGCATCTAGGAGACATTACTCTAGAAGAACCAAAACCCTCTACTTATTGGGGATAATGTTGTGTAAAAAAGTTCGAATGCCGGGAAGGTGCGACGGGAGTGGTTGCGCAAGCTGGAACATCAAAGGGGAAGAGTGGACAGACTGGGACTCGGGCGGACCGCACGCTGCCTTACCCGTCGGCCGGGGGAAGGGAAATGTGCATTTTGGCTACCACCGCTAAGCCCGCCCGTCTCCAATCGGAGAAAGGAAAGTGAGACTAATCGAGGAGGTAAAAAGGAGTCGTCACGGGTGGCCGGGGAAAAGTAGGGTGAAAGACCGTAGCCACAAACATAGGCGACCTCCAACCCGCAGCAAATATCGCGAACGCTGAGGAGGAAGCGGACTCACGGTTGAAGATGGAAAGGGGGGGGCGGAAGAGGCATAAAACACAACACCAACGGAGAGGAGAACAGAGAGAGAGGAATCGAAGCAAAGAACCAAGCCAGCAGGTTAACAAACTAGGATAAAAATGGGATCATCATGGACCCTGAGTTGGTACGGAGTATGTAATCATCGTAAAAAACGTGTCTCCAATACTGGGGAAAAGGAGGGACAACGGACGTAAAGGAAAAAAGGAGCCGTGCCCAACGACGCCGGCGGGTCAAGAAGGCCGGAACACCGGAGAACTGTCTGTAAAAAAAAACTGAGGCCATCAAAAAAAGTGCCAAAAACACACGGCCAAAAGGCAGCGGGCAGGGAGGCTCTCCAGACTCTGGGGAGAGAATTGGCAAAGGGGGGGGCAGCGAAAAAAAAATCGGGACCCGGTTAATGTGGAGAAGGTGGACACGAGTGTTGACAAACTACAGTTCGAGAAAAGAATAGGCCGGTTGTGGGATGAGACGATGTCAGGAAACGGAGAAGTACGACTCTCATCAGCACCCAAACGCGTGCTAGGGTAAAAAAAAAGTACAAGATAAACGTCGCCGGAAGATGTTCTAGGGGGGCCAAAAAAAAAACCGGGGAACCCTGTAAAAAAACCAACGGAACGGAAAAAAGTATCTCGAATCACGATCATCGAAAGTCAAAAAGTAGGTCACGAAAAGGGGAAGGGGGTGGGGAAAGTACGGCCATGGGAGTACGCGAACCGGAGCGAACAAGGGAAACAAAAAAGGGAAGAGGCGTTCAAAACAAAAGGGGGGATCGGCAAAAACATGGATTCGACACTTCGAAGACGCTCGGGGGGGAAAAAGGGGGGGCTGAAACAACGGGGGGGGAGGAAAGAAAGGTCGGACAAAAAAGCAACACGGAGTATGGGGCAAGGGAAGAGAAAACAGTGGAATCGTTGGGAAAAAACGGTCCGACCAGGGACCCAACTGTGCTGGACTAGTTGATCTGCGTCGAGAACGAAAAGAAAAAAAAAAAATGCATAGACTGATCCGGCCTACCGATGGTTTGACCATCACAAAAACCGGAAAATTTCAAAAAAAAACAATATCGCGAACGGGTGCGTAGCGGGAAATAAAGCACGGTGCGCGTGTGTACGGAAATTTGAGGAAAGAAAGAGGGGCAAACTACACAGAAAAAAAATCTGAGCTGCTACGCCGGGGCATCTGGGGGAACTAGAAGAAGTGTGCCTCCTCGGTCGTAATGGCGTAAGAGGGGGGAAGAGGC
>Ga0179593_1497327_pt1 | contig 14049 bp, 13 predicted proteins | sample CZODoug2_1_08_16_FD_185931 | JGI IMG/M metagenome (GOLD analysis project Ga0179593, IMG submission 185931) | Vadose zone soil fungal communities from Angelo Coast Range Reserve, California, USA - CZODoug2_1_08_16fungal (PacBio error correction) | ecosystem: Environmental > Terrestrial > Soil >...
AAAACCCAGTGAAAATGCTTCAATTGAAAATCCCTAAATCCAACAGGGATCACGAAAGGAAGGTAACAGCCTTCAACGTGTCGTTATAACCAGCAGAGGGAAAGTCTGAGAAGGCTAAAAGAAGTGGTAGCGTCGGCCAACGAAGGCTAAAGCGCGGGAGAAAAGGGGGGTTTTCCGGGGACGGGAGCTTAATTTGGCGTGGGCTGGGTTGGACGGAGGGGGGACGCTCAGATTGAAGGGAAGTCATTCTAAAGAAATCACGGGGCCTCAACAGCACTCCACGAAAAAAGGCTTGGCAGGTATTTCGGGAACGGCCGCTTGGCCGTCGAGGGTGATGGGAAATACAGGCCGGCCAAAAAAAGGCGCACGAGAGTGAAAACGGTGGACGGACAAACCGCACCGCAGCGGCACACGTCGGCGGCATGCGGACTACTGATTTGTGCAACCCGAAGAAAAAGGGGATCAGGGAAGAAAGGCGATGGTGGGGAAATCTCCAGAAAAAAGGGGGTCCTCCATGACGCCGTTGAATCTTCACGATGAGGGCCAAAACCGTGCCCGGCAGAAATGTCAGATGACGGGGAAAGTCCTAAAAAACTATAGGTCTTAGAAGGGGAAGGCGTTGACGAGAGAGAGGGGGAAGGGCAGTGTTAGTTTGAAAGGTTTGAGGTCGGAAATTTGGAAGTTGGAGGAGTGGGCCCAGGTAGAGACGCGGGGCACGTGACCGGGGACCGGGGGACTATTCCGAGAAAAAGCGAAAGAAGAAGCCTCAGGGGTGAGGGCGAGGGTGGGAGGACAGGATGAAATGAAAAATCATTTCGTACTCTTTGCCTTTATCGGAGACCAAAGGGGGGAGAGTGTTTACTCAACGTGGAAACTGGGGGGGGAGAACCTTGGGGGGGGGAGGGGGAATCCAAAGTACACCAAACGGTCTATCACTCGATCTTATTCTCCAGGCCACAGCCCACCGTTCCTTCCGGGGAAGGAAAAAAGAGCGGTTTGGACTGAAGCTTCAAAGACCTTCAAAGCGTTCAAATTGAAAAAATTCTGTACCAACCGTGAGCACCGCGTCAGGGTCGCAAGGGGCGGGAAATGGGTCAGGGGGTGAAGAGGTTTCATCGGGGCACGGTATGTCACGGAGTAGTCACATTGACCTTCATGGGGAGAGCGAAACGATCGCAAAGACTGGAAGGGGAGAGCGTGCCCCACAAGGGAAAACCATTGCTGTGTCCGATTAGAGTTGGGGGTATCGTCGTTAAAAGAGTGTGCAAAAGGGAATTTGGCCTCGGGGGGACCCCACAAATGGTGGGGGCGTGTTAGGGCGATGCTTACGGCCTCGTCGGCGCAAAGGGTCAGACCTATGCAGGAGGACTGCTGAAAGGAGCCAAAGGAAGGTGGAGAGAGGTAGTCTGCGGAGAAAGGTTCAGGGCGAGACTGTAGGGTGAGCTGGGGAGGGAGGGACCCTTCAAAAAAAGGAGCGTAAGAAGGGCAGGACCAACAAGTGGAAATCTTGGAACATAACGAGGACGGGCTACTCAAGGGAAGAAATTTACCTAGATGTTTGGGTGGAATAATCAAAGAACTCAAGACGGCGAAATGAGAACGAGGGACCGACATGATCACCTGAAGCTCTTGCATCAGAATCAGCCCTTTGTCCTCTCGAAGAGGATCTGTTAAGAGCAGAATCGGTTGAAAAAAGAAGAAAATAACTCGTCAGGGAAAAGTTGGGGATCAACAGAGGGGGGAAAAAGAGAAGAGATTCCTCAAAGGGCCCCGCTCAATACTAGAAAGCTGTCAAATGGGAGAAAGGCGTTAATCCTTGGAAAAAGAACGATTGGGCGAGATGAAAAAACCTCAGGATAGGGGAGGCTTTGGAGAAGTCTCCGGGAGAAAGCCTTCTCACTTTGGGGTGCGGTCCAGGAGTCGATTCGTGGGGAAGATGCTAAAGTTGCATTTAGGGCCGGAAAATGAAAACTTGGGGGGGCCTGGCCAGGGTGTCCGTCCACCGACCTGGACAAGTGTACCCGGCACGGGTGTTCTGAACGAATAAAAAAAGAGCTGGAAAAAAGTAAGCGCCTCCTTCCCCAGACCACCTGTTAAAAACCGACCATGTGGGGGAGGGCTCCTACCAAAACGAAGGGAAAAGAAGTAGGAAAAGCAAACAAAAACAGAGTGGGTAGACAATTATGAAAATTGCACGCGGAACAGGGAGCAAACATGCAAGGGAAAAAGAAGACAAAAAAATCAAAAGAGCGGGCAAACAACGCGATGGGGGAAAACATCAAAACAAAAGGGGCTTATTGCGGGGGGGGGGGCCAGAAAAAGTCTGCAAGGGCACAAAGAGCCTGCCTACTATTAAATACGACCGACCGGCTCGCAAAAGTCGCTGAGAGAAAAACAGGCTAAAAAAAGGCGGCAAAAGGGAGAGCATTGTCTTAAATGCTGAGCCAAACGTTCGTTATCAGTCAAGAGGGGACGAGGTGAAAGGAAGCCAAACCAAAAACCGGAAGGTTTTGAGGATAAGGCCGATTGATAGGTTGTGACTTCGGCCAGAAAACCGCAGGGTCTTGGTGGGAGGTGAAAGAATCCAATTCCCGTGAAAAGGAAATCGAACAAAAAAACCAGCCCACCTGAGTCAAGAAAAAAGCCACCGGGGAGCCATATCCTTGGAAATCCTGCAAGTGGGGGTAAGGTACGAACCCAAATATTCACTTTCTCAAAGAGGAAGAGCTTGGGCGAGGAGGAAAGAAAGAACGAACTATGGTTCCGGGAGTATCGAAAGACAGGGAATCAAAGAAGGACCAAAAGGGACGAATCGAAAAGGGGGATCAAGCCATTAAAAGCCCCCTAAAAGAGAAAAAACTTAACTACTCTATAAGAATACGTACAAAAAAAGAAGGAGTCGTGAGTCCCGAGAAAAAAAGCGGAACGGCTTACAGGGTGCGAATCTGTTTATCTCAAGGACTTCAGCAGTGAAGACTGTGGGCGCATAAAAGAAAAGGGAGTACAGAAGAACCGAAGGGGGAAAGGGTTAAACAAACTGCAGTCGACCCTCACCGCCGACTTGGTGCCTGGGGTTTGAACAAAGGGACTTGTACGATAAAGAGAGGCCGGAAGGAATGAAGGAGATACTTCCCCATCAAAAAAAAACTCAAAAGAGCCAAAATCAAGGGGAAAGAGGGTTGGGGGGAAATTCAACTGCGCGCAAGGGTTGACCTGTCAGACTTTTGCAAGGAAAAAACGGAGTAATTCCAGAACCTTCACCGCCGGCAAGCCACACACAAAGGAAAGGTGCAAGGGGGAGGGTCGGGGAACCGCGGAAAAACTCAAAGGGGCTGGGGGAACGAACGCGACCGATTTAGGGACTCTTGAACGGATATCGTAAGGGTGAGGGAAAAGGGACTAAGCCTCAAAAAATGAGAGAGAAAGAAGATATAGGGTTATTTTCACGGTCTGGCAATCTACGCCTATGAGACGAGCAAAATTTTTTCTGGATAAATAGTCAACAGAAAAGGACTATATAAGTCGAGTAGACAGAGACTAAAGAATCAGAGTTCAAGCCCGAACCTGAAGAAAAAACGGTTCCGCAAGGAAGGGCCAGGCAAATACTTCAGAGGCGTTTTCTAAAATGAAGAAAAGAGCGCAAATCACAAAGTCGCGAATCCGGGAAAGGGAATGGAATCGGCCTAGCGTGCGCCCTCTCTTACCAGGCGATAGGGTCAACCGCCGCTGTGAATTTCATAAAAAGGTGCGAAGAAAGGGGGGAAAGCAAGCATTAAACGCTGGTGCCTTTAACTCACAGGGGAAACGAGCGGAGCGCAGCAAGGAAATCTGGGAGAACAGGGATCCGGAAGGTCGGGCCGACTACTGGAGGAGGAGGGATTATGGGAAACAAAGAGGGAAACACAAAACCACGGGGGTTGAAAAGACTAGGGAGGAAAGGGGACAAAAAAAAGGCATCGGCCAACGGGCGGGAGCTGCTACGAACGCAAGTTGTGGGGGCCTCAACCGTGGGACAAAATAAAGGGCGCGAGTCCAGGAGAAGGGGAAACTTTTGGAAAGCCAGGAAAACCTGATAGTAAAAGTCGAAAACGGGACCCGCCGCCGACGTCGGCGATTATACCGAATTCGTCTTGCGGGAACGACTACTAGCAAGGGAGGAGCGAATTCTTCAACTTGAAAAGATCTTTCGAATGGGGGGAAGGTGGAGGTCTCGTGGCGAAGGGGCAGTCAGGATCGATCCTGATAACAGGAAAAGTTCTGGGTCCTGGAATAAAAAAAGACAAGGAAGAAAGAGCCAGAAGCGATTGGGGGGTCAGGTTAGGAATGCGGATGACCCTCCGCGGGCAGAAGGAGGGGTCCTTATGGACGAAAAAAAAAAAAGTCGAAGGGTTTTGAAGGTGGGGAAAAAGGGATGGGGAACTGTCGCGCAAGTTGTTAGGGGAAAAACGTCAAAAAACGACGATAAGCAAGGTTAAAACCAAGAAAAAGAAGACGGGGGGCTGAGAGCTTCACCTCTCCCACCACTGATACCGAACGTCGGATCAAGCAGGGAAAGAGGCGTTCAACAGAAAAGGGTCGGGACAAGAGTGGCGGGGAAAAACAGGAGGGGGGGGAAAAGTAGGAAAAATAAAAAAGTGCAGCAAAGATTTTTCTCGTCACACGAAAGAAAGTACTTGTGGTGGTCCCTAAGGCCAACATAAGCGAAAGGAAGGGAGGAAAAAAGGAAAAGTGCAAAGTTCCATCTCGAGGGGAAAACTTTTGCTATTGGACAACCAAGCTGGTAGGGAGCGATGACCGCAGGGGAAAAACAGGCTAAGAATTCCCCCTGTCTGGGTGATGGTGGGAGGGTGCGGGGAGCGGAAGAGTTCTCAATGAAAAAAAAGGGCTTTGGGGGGCTGAAAAAAAAACCCCCAAGGGTCCACGCGGCGTACGTCCGGTTGCTGACAACGTTAAGTCAAACAAAGGAACCATCTTGGGAACAAGCAACTGTGCTAAAAAGTCTTTCCAGGCAAGAGAAGGAGGAAGGTTCCAATGCACAGCGCTGAGAACAGAATCGCCCAAGCAGGTCCCGGCAGCTCTTCAAATGAACTTTAGCCAGGGAACGCCCGATTTAACAGGGGTCCCATATAAAAACCAGGTAAGGGGGGCATTTGAAGCATTTTCATTGGTGTAGAGACTATCAACACAAAAGAGTTGAGTAAAAGATAGATATTCCTATAGCCCCGGAGGCAAGGGGACTCGAGACCGGCGCCAGAGAACCTCTTGGGCTTACAAAGAACCAAGATTTCGGGGGAAAGACTGCCCTAAAGGCAGGGGTATTCCTGCTGGGGGACGATCACGCCTGTATTCAGTAAGAGAAGCTGGGGCGGTCAGGAAAATCCGGAGGGAAAATTATAAGGTCCCTTGCGGCTGGAATTCAAAGCGTTCGAAAAATACTTGGTCAACGTGGGTGCTTTCGACTTGGGGAAACCGGAAGGGGGCGGCTCTTGTAAAAAGTTCGTAGAAAGCGAAAATCTTTCGCAAGGCGACCTCCGCTCCGAGGAACGACTATCACGAAAAAAGGGGTAAAAAAAACGGGGAGGGGGGAGGCCTACCTACGCGGTCGTCCCTCTGTATAAAGAAATCAAAGACAATCAGCCGCAACGAAAAACATCGGGGGAGAAAAAATTATAAAGGTAAGAGAGCCCCAAAGCACTACAAAATACTCTCCTCACCGGCACAGGATGGGGGGGGGTTGGGCACGAGGGAAAAGGAAGATGTAGGTGATCTATGAAAAAGGGAAAAACAAGGTAAAAGTCCATAAGGTCCACGATAACCTGAGAAGCGACCTCTCGTACAACTGTCTCCAAAAATCGAGGAAGGAAAACCTACGCAGGGGTTAAAGGAGGGGAATACCAACTTTATCAGGGCCTAGGAGAGGTGAACTGCCGAAGGAACCGAATCGGGTTCGGGCCTTACGAAAGTTCCTGAGAGGCGATAGAAGTTTGTGACGAGAAAGGGGAGACAAATCAACTTCGTTCTGAAAAAGGGAAAAGAAGACGTGTCCCCAACAATAACGTCCAACAAAAGTAAAAAATTTGGGAGGGGTAAGGACCACCTACTGAAAGCCTGGCGGTAATACCGAACGGGAAAGGAACGACGGGGAGACACGGAAAAGGTAGTTCAAACGGGGGAGGGGGGGGGGGTCAAGAAAACGAAAGCGTCTTTAAAAAACGTGCCGAACTGTTGCGAGGGAGAGGAATTTAAAAAGTCCAATAAAAAAACCGAAAAAGGAGACCAGCCAAAGAAGCATCGAAGATCTCAACCGACGACGAATCTGAAATAACCAAAGGAGACATTGCTCTTAGGGTCGTTCAGGAGCTAACTGGAAAGAGGGGGGGACTACGGACGGGGACAGAGGGCAGGGTTTCTAAGTTAAATAATGCTCCCGCGTCGAGTTATGGGACCGGGGGGAGGGCGATCGAAAAGAGAAGACGAAGTCGGAAATGTTTGGCCTTTGGCGGCTTGCAGACCCCGGAGCTAAGGAGAGCTAATGAAGGTAAAGAGGGGAAGTGGTCCGAGTAGGAGGGGGGGCCCGAGAAAGAGGCGAAATGGTTTTCTGTGTCCTCCTCATGGATCTCCCCAGAAAACTCGGACGGCGACAAGGCCTGAAGCCTTGAAAGGGGTATGGAAGAAGATTTAGGGGGGGCTCAGGAATGTTCAAAAATCGGATTAATGGGAGCACTTCACTCCTGCAAAACTAACGAAAAAGCCGAATCTTGAAGTTCCTGGAAAAGTAAAAGCATTTGGGGGAAGGAAGGATCGAAAACACGCCGCGGCTGCCTAACGTCGCCATTATTTCGGGGGAGTCTTTGGGCGGAGAGAACTGGGGGGGGCGAACTGAAAAAAGACTAAAAAAAAAAACCGGAGAAGTGGAAATAAGGGAAGGGGATCTTTTGGAGGTTCATTGAGGAAAAAGATTCGACAAACGATCAAGTGTTTAAGGATCATCTCAACCACAACACGGAGATTAATAGGGAGAAGGAACATTAACAAGGAAAAGAGGACTTAGAAGGGGGTGAGGATCATAAAACAAAAAAACCGGGGGAAAGACTTCAGGAGGGTCTCCCTGAGAAGTCGCCGCTCACGGTATGGGAGGGGACTGTCAAAGAGCTCTAAAATCTCTGAAGCTCAGGAGAAGGCTACCGACGCTGAACCGGGCAGCTTGTTAATTTTTAGAAAAGAAGATTCGAGGGGGGAGGGATGGTTCCCGGCGTCTAGTAAAATGGTTGGGGAGCAAAATTCACAGAAAGTGGGTGGGGGTGGGAAGGGGGGGGGGGGGGGGGGTGGAAGAAAAGTTCACTCAGCAAAAAAACGGATCAATGCAGAACGGAAAGGTCGTTCACGGCCGGACTTTGGGCGAAAAGATTGGTGGATGGGGAAAAATACCAGGAGCCGGAAAAAGAAAAGATAAAAGAGTCGAGTGTGCGGGACGTCAAAGTCGTCGTGGAGAAACCGCAAATAGAAAAAACTTAGAGAATCCTGGGTTGCCCGAAGCGCAAAGCACGCGACGTATTCAAGCGGCGAGGAGGATTATGCTCGAGTACAGGGGGGAAGAAAATCAATGAAAAGACGAGAAAAAAAACAGAAAGTACGCCGCGGCGTCGGCGATTGCTGGTCAGTGGGTCAGGTCCCAAGGAAAACTGAAACTAAGAAGGGTTTGTAGCGCAAAGCATCGCGTAGTTCGATATCTGACGTGCGGAAGGGGCTGGGCCGGAGGGGTTGGTTTGCGTAGGGGAGCTGGAGGTCGTCCCGGGCGGAGAAGCAGCAGCAGTTAGTCTTGCGGGGGGGGTTTAACCGGAAACTAGGAAACAACTCAACCAGAAAAGTGGGGGACGGGGCATGAAATTGGCTGATGACAGAAAAAGGCTCTGGGAAGAAGTGGGGGCAGGGTCTACGACCAAAGTGGGAAGGGTGGGGAAAATTTTTTGGAAAGAGGTATTGCCGGGCTAAAAGCAGTTTCGGTCGACGGGAAACTGAACAAAAAAAGGAGATCACGTCGGGGAGGGAGGATTCTGAAAGAAGCCTCAAGCATGGAAAAGAAAGGGGGAAAATTTCACCCAAAACGGCCAGCCGACGTTCGGATCCGCATTCCTGCTTAAACCGTCCGCCGAAAGGGAGCCTAGAGAGGTCTGCGAATCACGGGTCGGCACGGGAAATGATTTCCTTCAAGCCGCCCTGCTTGGAGTCGCGCGCACCAGGAAGTGTTGTGGGGAAGGGGTCCAGTGAAGGTCGAGGTTGGTTATCGCGTCACTGTTCCTCAATGAAATAGCCGCGCCCCTTTTTCCCTCATGTGGCATAAAAAAAACTCTGTGGTTGGCGTGGGGCGGTCAAGAAACCTACAAGACAGAAGATGCCGCGGTAGAGGGCGTACCTCCCCCTGTCGTGGGGTATGTGGCGAGAGGGAAGGGCTGTCGCGGGGGACTAGGGAGGGGAGGGGGAAACTGGCTTAAACAGGGAAAGGAAAAAAGGTCCAAAAGAAGACAGGTCGGTGTACCTCCATTCCCAGCAAAAAATTGCAAAATTGTCGAAAAACAAGGGGGCTGACTCATTCCTAGCTCTCAGAAGGAGACAAACGGCGCTGAAACAGAGAGACAAAGCAGGAAAGGCAGCTCGGTCAGCAGGCGGGAAATCCCGGTCCTCGAAAAAAAAGTAACTCGTGTTGAGAGGGACCAAGATAAATCGTTTAGAAAAGGGAGGAGAGGGGAGAGGAATTTAGAAAGAGGGGAGGAAAAAACCCCAAAGGAGGAAAGGAAATTCCCACCAATGAACATGAAAAAGGCGCAATGACGCGGAGCGTGATCAACCGACCCCTAAAAGGGGATGGATCTTGGGTCACGGAAAAAGTCTGAAAGGTGTTGAGGAAGGGAGAGGCCGAAGCACCGAGTGAGTGGTCGAGAAAGGTTTCATCTCAATTCTCAAGGGGGTGTGAGGAAGATCCGCCGTACGTAGAAAGGGGGGTTATGGAAAAAAAATCGACTTAAGGAGGACGTTTCGAAAGATGGTGGCAGGGGGCTTGCCTGGAACTGGGGGGAAGAAGACCTGTAGTAAAGGGGAAAAGACTTTGTGAAGTGGAAGACCAGAGAATGCACGTCTTCGCAAAAAAGGCCGCGCCGCCGTAATCGCACCGGACAACGCAGACATGTTATGTAAGTAAAGAGGGAGACCGAGGGAGAGAAGCCTCTGCAATGGAGGGAAAAATCTCAACAGCTTTGGGGCACACCTGATGAACACGCGAGGGAACCGGTTTGGAGGCCATGCAATGCAAAAAACAAAGACCGGAAGAATCAAAAAAAAAATTTTGCGAAAAGTGTGTAAGAAAAAACACGTACAAGGGGTCTGCGCGCACCGAAGCTTAAAGGGGTTCAATTAACAAGGGGGGGAATCCCTTTCCAAACGGGGATCACGAAAACTTACAAGGAACGCCCTCCGAGAGGAACCGTACTCTGCTTGGCGGTTTAAGCATGCTTAAATCTACTCACGAAGGATCAAAGAGGGTCGGTGCAAAATGTACCGAAAAAAAAATTCAGAAAACCGACGACGGGGTAGGTTCTGGGAAATGTATAATAGACGGGCAAGAGACTCCGGGGGGGGAAAAAACGCAACGGGGGGAGGGAAAAAAAAGGGGCAAATCAAGCCCAAAACCCGACCCTCTAGTAAACACCCGAGCAGACCCCCCCCAAATTTGGGGGAGAGACCGGAGGTCCTCAGGACTTAAAACAAATCCGCGAAATGATCCCTTCCTTTTCTGCGGCGAGGGGGGGGGGGCTCCTGAAAGAGGGTTAAAAACCAGGAACGAAGGATGCCCCTTTAAGAGTATCGCCCACTAGAAAAGGGGATCCGAAGAAAGCACCTAACCAAGGAAACCCAATAAGTAACAGAAGAGAAAAGAAAAAAGAGAAGAAAATCTCCCAGAAAAAAGTATATGACGATGGCCCAAGACTAACTTTACAAGCCAGAGGGACGACGAGCGGCGGACGAAAGGTCTAATCAATTGGAGAGAAAAAGGCTTCCTCAAAAAGATTGAGGATCTAATCTCGAAAGACCGGGGGCGAATGGGCGGGCAACCCCTGGACAAAACGGCTCGAAGCCTCCGCGGGGGGCCGAAAGGTTTTCGGGATCTGAAAAAAAGTCCGAGAGGCGTGGGTTGCACTTTATTATTCCCCATCAACTCGACGGCGACAGTAGCCCGGTGAACGAAAGGACGGAAGAGGTGATTAACCAAGGGGGGTGCAAAGAAGGTTAAAGGAGGGGACAAATGATTAGCACTTCAAAGAACGGCACCATCCAAGACTCCAAAGCAGGATCTGGGGAAGTTTCTGAAAAAAGGGGGAAACAAAGGAGGAGGGGGTGAAGCGGTCGAGCAGACAGGGTGGCCGAACTAAAAAAACCGATTGCGGAGGCTTGAACCTGGCTTCGCTAAGGGGAGGGCTTGGTAACCTTGACAACGGTAACAACCGGAAAAAGAAGGACTCGTGAAGTGTGGGGGGAGCTGAAAAAAAGAAACCCTGCGAGGACACGCTCAAGGTTTTTGTGGGGTAGAGAAACAAAACAACAAAGGGGGGGGGGGGGGAACTAGAGGGAAGAAACCTTTACCCAGGAAGCGCATGGGCGAACCTAACACACGCCTCCTCCCAATGTGATGTCCGGACCCAAAGGACATCGTGGGGGTCTACCAGCGTTCCCGTGGGTGGGAGCTGCCATAGACGAGCTTCAAAAGAGGGTCTCTTCGGCCACCGCCGTAATGTCTCAATCAGCGAAGGGGGGATCGGAGGAAAAGAAGGTTCATAATTAAAGGAGAGTTTTGGGGGGATGGTTTGAGGGAGAAGCGAATTCAAATCCATGGTGCCTTTAACATTCCTGACAAGTCACTAAGGTTTTAGGAAAGAAAGCACTAAACAAGCTGGAAGCACCGTTCTGCAAGGTAAAGCCTCAAAGGGTTGGGATCCAGGGGCACAGACAAGGAGTCAGCCGATTCGAGTGCGGCTTTTCTACATCGATCGTAGGGAAAACCGCAAAGAAACCACGGGAATCCTACGAGGGGGCCCAGAGGCGAAACAGCTGGGGTAGAGGGAGGGTTCCAGGTCGGGAGGGGGAGGTTTCGTTGGAAAAGGAAAGAAATTCAGGACTGAAGAGAATAAAACCGTCCAAGCGGCGATTAGCTGCGTGCGTATGGCAAAGGAACCCTACAGCACAGAAGCTTTGTGCGGAGATTCAGAGTAGAGAGGAGGGAGGCTTGCTGAGGGAAGAGGGGGGGAGCTGGCATATCCGGGGAAATAGAAGCGTTGGGGTACGGCTTCAAGTTCCTGTATCAAAACACCAAAACCGAAAAGTTGTAGGTACCGCGAGGACGATGAGCAACGCGCCGCCGCCAGCCGGTAGCATTGGAACGATTTGGGGGAGGCATAGAAGGAGATTAAAGGCAGTAGTGTCCGGATCAACCCAAAAAGTGCGAGGTGTGTACTATCGGGTGTCGAGTTAGGGGAAAAGCGGGATTGCCTGACGAAACTAAAAAGGAAAAAGCTCACTCAAACGAGAAAAAAACTCAAGAAAACCCCCGGAGGAAAAGGCAAAATGGTGCAAATAGCGTCGGAGAGGACCTACCGCTAAGAGTTGGATAAGAAATGCACCGTGCGCGAGTCCAGTTCGCGAGGCAGGGGGAGGGGAGGGAGACGGGAGTGGTATGTGGCAAAGATGGTCACTCAGTAATCCCATTTTTCAGCCTGTCGCGGGCTCGCCGGAAGAAGAAGCGGGTGGAATGTTAGGAAAAACTAGAAAGCCGTGCGAAGGAGTTGGTGTAATCGCGTGCCTGGCTGTGAAGGAAGGGGAATCGCGTGCCATGGGAAGATTTGGGAGAACCCAGCAGGGGTTCTGAAGGGCGGGCTCGGCAGACCGATGCCGCGGAAGGGAGCAGATACCGTAAACTCAACTGGGGGAGGGAGGTTGTCTGAGAGAGGGGGGGGATCGGAGATGGGAGCTTCGTTTGAGGACCCATTAAAAGGCCGTCCAAGGAGATCGGTGGCGGAACGCATAAAGCACCCCGTGGAAACCATTACTGGAAGGAGTTACAAGGGGAAGAAATGGGGGACTCATAAGGGCAGAAGGTGGACGAAAAAGAACCTCCCGCGTGCGCATACGATAACGCTATCACAAAGGAAGTCCCCGGCAGAGGGGCACATGCGGAAAGCATCCCGGGGATGTAACTCATGGGAAAGGGCACCTAAAACTCGACTGAGAAAGTTAGGGGAATAGGCTCAACAACACCCGGAGTAAAATAGAAGATTCCTCACCAATTACTCAACCTGCAGAAGGAAAGGCGGCCTGGGGAGAAAAGCTTTATCTGGAAAGAAAAGAAACCGACGAGAATTGGAGGGAAGCGCCCAGCTGCCGGGAGAATTGGGCGATAGACGGTTATTCAGCGCCTCTACAGGGGGCCTTTCGCACAGGACCATCAGGAGGGGACTTTAAATGAGAGACCAAGAAGCGTCGTAAAGGTGTAAAAGGGGTAGGAAGGGATGTCCGCCACCGGGAAGGCGCCGTCAGGGGGGGGAAAAGGTCGTGGGAGGCTAAAGAAGTAAAATCCGCAGCCGAAGATCAGCCAACTTCAACCCAACAGGATGTACTGGGGAAAAAAGGGCGAGGGGTACAAAGCCTCGGAAAGGAAATCTCCCGCAAAAAAACACATTGTTTATCAAATTAGGGAAAGGTACACTCGATGGAAACATGGAGGGGAAAGGCAAGCAAGCCCCAAGAAAAAGCAAAAGCAAATGAGTTTGTCAGGGCACGCGATGGAACGGCAACAAGGGGGGGGGGGGATAATGCGTCGGGGAGGAAAGACTGGGGCAGGGGGAAAATTTCAAAAAAACCGATCACAAAAAGACCCCTGCCAGCCGACCTCAACAACACATAGGAAGTAAAAAACGGTTTAAGGGATGTAAATTCGTAACTAAGGGAGTCGGTAGAAGGATTTGAGGGGGATCGGTATCAACCAGCTGGGGGACGGAGACGAGTTTTCTGAGAATAAGACTCCGATTGGTGTGGAACCACGTTTGGGGGAGGGGTATAAAAGGGCTTTGACGAAAAGGTAAAGTCCCGGGAGTCAATCAACCCGAAAAAAAAAGCAGTGACACATTTGGGCAGATGCAATTAAAAAACTACTTCAAAAAATTCACCTAGTCCCCAAAATCAAAAATGTCGAACGGACCGATGCTCGTTAAGTTGGAAATCTATCAAGCGTCGGGAAAAAGAAAGGAAGAACCTTCCTGATCAGAAGACGTGGAAAACGAATAGAAGAAATCAACCGGATCAATACCAGCATCCCAAGAAAGCATAGGGGAAAATCAGTGGAAGACAACGAAGACGAAATCGGAGAAAAAAATCCCAGGGAGAAATGAGTGGTAAAAGGGAATCAGATAACCGACGGCGCGGATGGCACGTTGCGTAATCTGTTAATAGCGAACAAAGTTCATAGGGAATTGGAAAGAAGGGGGCTATCACAAATACAAAACGAGGGCCGGTGCAGCCCTGACGTCAGCTAATCCTACTTGTGCCTAATTGGAGGGGTGACGTCCTATCTGAAGTTTAAAAAAAAAAATCTCCCAAAAGAGACTGGTGAAAAGGCATCCCGGAATTAACAAATAACCCTCTACTTACGGAACGGTTCAAGGGGAAAGGGGAAGGGGGGACCCTGGGGGGGGAAAAAACGTGGGAAAAGAGGTTAGGATGAATGTGAAATGGTCACACCAAGCTTATTAATCTGGCAAGAAAAAAAAGGGGACCTCCACTCCAAAAAGGGAAGAAGAGGGATTCTGGGGTCGAGGAGATCGAGGCGCGAAAAAGACGCGGCGGGGGACGCGAAAGGATTGGCGGGTATAGCTTTAAAAGCTTAGAGGAAAGGGGGATTCTTAGTGGGAAAGAACTTTATAATCCGGTATGGACAGTGAGAAGAGGTTGGATATGGTGTATGTTCGATGGAAAGAGGATAAAAAAGAATGGTTACGGGGTGAATGT
>Ga0179593_1583917_pt1 | contig 14048 bp, 18 predicted proteins | sample CZODoug2_1_08_16_FD_185931 | JGI IMG/M metagenome (GOLD analysis project Ga0179593, IMG submission 185931) | Vadose zone soil fungal communities from Angelo Coast Range Reserve, California, USA - CZODoug2_1_08_16fungal (PacBio error correction) | ecosystem: Environmental > Terrestrial > Soil >...
TGGTCTGGGGGGACGAGGTTCTTAAGAAAAGCAGAGCATAAGGGGAACGCAAGGCCCGGTTGATCTCAGAGGGGAAAGTTTTCAAGCAATCCGCCTAACAAGAAGGGGGGGGAGGGAAAATAGGGTTCAAACGGAAACGCAAAACGGGCCAAAAACAAAATACTTTTCACACTCTTTGCTGGTCAAAAGGGGGAAAGCGGAGGACTCCCCAGCGAGAAAAAGAAGGGAAAAAAATGCCGTGGTCCCTATTTAGGGGGGCAGAAGCGGAATCGGGGGCGAACCCTCTTCAGCCGGAGCGTCCCGGATTGAGTGCTGAAAGGGAGGGGATTTAAAGCGATTGCGAATCAGGGGGGAAAAAGGGGATTTTTTTTATGAAGACTCAAAGCCTTTACTTTATTGATCGCAGCGGAACTCAAGAAGGGGGTTAACTCTACGAAAGCGTATCTATTGACGAGCAAACTGTTTGAGTCACAAGAAGAGGGGGGACTTACTCATCCCAAGAGAAATCGGCGTAAACCCCTTGGCACGGGGAGGAAAGGGGGGGGCAAACACAGACAGAAGGGCGAGTTCAAGCATCAAAAAACACTTCAATTCAGAAAAGGAAGTGAGGGGGGGAAGTGCGGCAAAAACGATCATCTGCAACCGCGTACTGCTCTTCATGGGAAGAGGTCTTCCCTCTCCATAGGGCCAAAACAAGAGGTTGCCCTGGCAGATTGGGATACTGGGCAAAAAAAAAAAAAATTTTGACCGCAATGAGTGGTCCCGAACTGGTTGGAAGGGCGCCAGAAGTCACAAAGCTTTCCGTTCCGAGGGAGATCGCTAGAAAGGCTCCGAGGGGGCCAAAGGGCAAGACAAAGAAAGAGTAGAAAAAAGAACAAACATTAGGGGGGGTTGACGGACACGGTGCGAAATCTTGGGGCAAACCAGGCGAAGATCGGCTTAACAATAAAAATTCACACGTCGGGGAGTCAGCAGGAGGGTTATGGGGGGAGAAGTTAGGAAAATACCACGCCGGGGGGGGCGAGAAGCGCCAGAGAAAGGTAGAAAACGTTTCCTTGGATACATAGGGTACAGCCAAAATAAGGAAGATCAAGGAAAAACCCACCTCGATTGCAGCTGTGATCTCAGTCAAAAGAGGTAGGAGAACATCCGGACATCTAGAGTATGGATTTCGCACTGGGACCACCATGGAAGGGAAATGAAAAGCTCAAGATTCTTGCGACGAATGAAGACTCTAAAGACCGGAAAAAGTGGGAAGAAGTCGAAAAGAAACTCATAGGACTAGGGAAAGACCTGCAATCTTCGAGGGTTGCCAACAGCTAAGAAGACATGGCTAAGAGCGTCAACTCAAGGTTGGCGCCTGGGACGACAACTAGAAGGAGGTTCCTGCGGGGTTGGGCGGAGCGATTCTCTCCGCGGGACAGAACACCTCTGAAGGTGTTTTACCGGGAGCAGAAAAGGTTGACCAGTAAAAAAACTGGAAGCCAAGCGGTAAGAACTCCAAGATGGGACGGCCAACGAGTGCAGTGCGGAAAGAAGGAGTTAACTGGTGTCGGTAAAGGTGTGTGTGTTCGCACTACACACACTCGGAGAAGGGGTGTCTTGGGGTACGTAGGTTGTCAACTGAGTCGAAGAGAGCAAACCATCGAATCTGAGGGGGTTTGAATAGTTTCGTAAAGTCTAAGATGGTGGGGGGATGTCTGAAAAGAGGGAAAAAATTGGGGTCCGCTGGAGGGGGATCGGGTGGTGGGGAGGCGACAACCAAAGAGAAGCAACTTCACCCCACGGGGCTTTCCCAGATCTAACTATCAAAGAGTTGTCCACGTACTGTGGGCATGCAAAATAAGGAGCGTCAAGGCGGTAAAACTGTGGTCGATCGGGGACCAGACTAAGAGCAATAAGCCTTGGAAAAGGGGGATTTGCAGGTCCGAGCAAAGTGGGCGACAACTGTACGAGAAGGAAAAAAGGGGAGACAATGATTGTATATTCGGTGAGGATTAATCTTAAATTGGGGCTCCAACAGACGTGGGACTACAACTTAAAGAAGTTTGCCCAGGGAAAGTCAAAACGGGCGGTTCGTAACGTAAGGGGAAAGTGAAAGGAGGTTGGGACGGCTGGTGAAAAGAATAAGTAGAGAAGGGGCCTTGTGAAAGAGCTTTGACAACAGTATAAAGGGGGGGGGAGCCTAAGGGGTCAGGGGGTTAAAAAAAACAGGGCGACAACCGAAGAATCTGGAGGAACTACGAAAAAGAACCGGTAAGACGAAAGATGTCTTTAATGGCAGAACTTAAAAAACGGCGGTAAAATGAAGAAATAAAGCGGGAAATCGAAGAAGGGGGGTCAGTACCCGACCCTGTGGGGACGCAATCTAGGAAGAGGTCTCAACAACTAGGCTAAGAATCCGCCAGGCCGTCGGCAAGGAATCAATAATAATATAAAAAAGGAAAAAAAAAAAAACCAAAACAAGAAAATAGCCGCGAGCTCCGCAAAAAAGGAGAGGGAAAAAGAGTAAGGAAAGGATGACTCCAGCGTCGGTAAAATTTTTGGGGACACACCCGAAATATTTAGTAGTAAAAATAAGGGGGAATTACAGCACGAAGAAGTATGCGATTGAGCCCAGAACCATGGAAGAAAGAGAGGTTGTGGGGGAACAAAACACAAAAAGGAAATGAGGGGCCTGATGGGGAAAAAGTGAGTGAGGACAGTGTTCAATTGGTTAAAACTGAAAGGGGCGGATGACATAAGAGGACGTCGAAATGTCAAACAGATTAAAAACCCTGCCAAGGAAGAAATGAGGAAGGACAGGAGTAGAAAGAGAAAAGGGGGACTTAACTTCTTCAGGGGAAAAAAACGGAAGCGGAACAAAATGTTCTCGCGTTCTTTCTCGGCGGCATGGGAGAGAAGGCGTTCGAGTCTGGGAAAAGTGAGGAGGCGCGAAAGACTAGTAGGCTACAACGACTACAGAGTTAAATGTCAAAAACCCACAGTAAAGAGCACGAATGAGGAAAACCAGAGCATGGGAGCTGCAGGAGAGTAAGTGGATAAGTCATCCGATGGAGAAGACCAACGGAATGTGGAGCAAAAAGGACATGGGGGAACGGGAGGCGGGCAAACGTTGTGAGGGCACCAAGGAAATAAGGAAGAATGGGAAGATGGCTTGAGGCCGAAAAGCGTTGCAGAAGGGGAAAAAAGGTCAATCGTTTTTTTGTGGCGAGAAATGGAGTTGCAAACAACGGGCGCCAGGAGGAGTTGGCTTTGGAGAAAACCTGTGCCGCGAACGACTAACCAAGGTGTCGTAATTTCAGGCAGGGGCCAATACGGGAATGAAGGGACCAACGTTTTCAACGGGGAGGTTCACGAGGACCCTACAGGGGGAGCTAAAGCCGAAATGTATCAAGCGGGGGGTTAAATAGGGGGTGACTAACTAGACGTGTATCGAACAGGGATCAATCAGTAGAGGATAGAGAAAGCACTAACAGAAATACAAACGGTTGACGATTGGGACGAAAGGATCTGAGCAGAGATTTGACGCGAACCCGCAGAAGTGAGGATTGCCTTAAGGGGAATGCACCCTTGGCAAGAACTGGAGGGCTACTCCTGAAGATCTAAATGCAAACTGCGCGTATAAGGGGAAGCAAAAAACCTCAGAACTAGGGAGCAATGATTCTCTATCCGTCCTCATGGGCGGGGAGCCAAGCAGGGTCTAGTAGAAAGAAGATCGGGGGGGAGGCGCCTGCAAAGAAGCGGATAGAGGAGAGGCGGAGTGGTCCCTCTTAGGGTTGAGAACATTTCGAAGGGCCTATTCGCGCGATTCTCAGTCGGGAAAGAAAATCTCCAAATTGAAAATGGTCTCATGTCATGGGGAACGGAAGAGAGGGGGTCGTTGTGGGGTTACGCGGAGAGCCTCTAACGCGAAACAACGAGGGGGGGGGCGGTACATCCCGCACGCGGTAGAGGAGCGGGACAAGGCTTGCTTTACGGTTCAGGAAAAAAAAGAGAATGGTTGATGGAAGGCTGCTAGAAAGGCGGGCCCGGCGACCCGATTCGACGAAGGGAAAATTAAAAAAACGGGAAATGGGGAGTTCAGTCGGGTGGAATAAAAGAAAGGCCAAGGAGGAACGCTTCCTTCACTGCGCAAGAAAGGAAGGGGGGTCACGTCGTATTTCGAGCGAAAACGCGAGCCCGCGCAGAGGGGGGGACTTCCAATAGAGGGAAGCGAGGGCTTTAACAAAGGTTCGAGGAAGAGACCTGAAGTTTAAACCAAAATCCGGGGGGGGAAAGGGCAGGGGACTTTTACTCGGTGACTGGGTAGTCGGTTGGGGTAAAAAGGGAGGTCTTGAAAGGAAAGAAAGGGGGGGAAGTTGGGGGATGCTGTGGCCGGGGATCAAAAAAGGGGGGGAGGGGGAGAAAAGTAGATCCCCACATCAGACACGAAGGAAGGGAAACTAATACGATCACGGTCGCTGAACTCAGCGTACCGAACAGAAAACGGACCATTCACCTGCCTTCAACACCGGCCACGTAAGGACCCAAGAAGAGAAGGCAAAGAAGCGAAACTTTGTCTACAAACCAAGAAACTGTCGTTGGCCGGGGGGGGGGGGAGCGGAGGAGAGGAAAGGTAAAAGTCGATAATTCCGCGTGACTACGGAAGCATGAGAATGAACCTGGAATTCCAAAAAGGGGAAAAGGGGACAGGCTCCCCAGGCAAGATGACGAAGGCCCCTATGTCCGTGAGGTAGGAAAAGCGAGAACAAAAGGGAAATAGGGGGGAAAAGACCGCCAGCAGCCGCAGTGGGAAATCCAAAGCCTTCTCTTTTGGAAACTTCGAGAAACTGGGCGCCCGAGGCCGCGGGCGGATTTCACCGAACAAACCGGTTCTCGGAAGGCTCGACGTCGCTAAAAAAGAGGGAAAGTTCGGGATCCGGACATGGGGAGGTACTTTTAGCGGTGAAAGGAAACGGAGCGAGGTTGCGAGAAATCGCCGCGCACATACCTCGACGGCGAACATGAAGGAGTCGAAAACTCGAAGAAACCAGACGCGGCCGGGTCCAGGCCGCAACAAAGCTAATTCAAGGGCTCCTCGAGCCAAATGGATGAAAAAGGGGAAAAAACGAAAAAAAAGGATAAAGATGACCAAAACGGGGAATTGGGTTGGCTTTTAACGCAACAGTATACAGAAAGGGCAGAGCACTTCAAAAGGCGGACGACCTTCCAGGGAGGGGGGCGGTCGACGGGGAGTACGCAGGGAAACAGTATAATTTCAGGAAAAAAATAGGAGGGGAGGGAAGTACAATCGTGAAAGAACGGGGACCCAGTAGGTTCTGAAACTCGGCGGGGAAAGCTTGGGATGACTCATCTCCTCGGGGCTCTCGCAAGGTTGCAAGGGGGGAAATGCGGTCATCCAAGCAATGGTAAGAGCGAAGGGAAGGGAGCATCGGGAAAAATCCAACGCAACAGCGGGGGAAAAGAAGTGGGTCATCATCATGAGTAATGGACGGACGTCCTCGAAAACTGGGAAGGGAAGAGGGGAGGAGGGGGGGTGGAAAAGTAAAAGATCAGGGGGGGAGAGGGGGGAATTCAAAGGTGGTCGAAGACCAAAACTGAGATCGGACGTGCGCACAGGCTGTTAAGGCAAAAAAAGGGTGAACTATCATCCGGGCCGGATTCCCGGAACGGGGGCAGTCCACCTTGTTTTTGGCCCAGGGGCCAGGGGACGGGAAAGCCACTGAATCAATTGGGCGGATTAATATAAGGGCGAGAAGAACCCTAAAAAAACTGCGGCACGCAGACTCCCAAGCACCCAAAGCAAAAGGGAGGGCGCCATGAAGAAGGGGGAGGGGGGTTTTGAAATTTAACGAGTTTAGGTGTCGCAAATCAGATGGGCAGGGGGAGAGAGAAAAAAAATACATCTCGACCGTGAAGAAGAATGGGCCCTTCAGAAAACCCCTCAAATAGGGGGGGGGGGGAAAGATGGAAGGGGGGGTAAAAAAGAACTTTCACGCATAGAGAACTCCGGAAGAACAGGGGGAAGGAAGGGGGGGCGCATGTCCGACTCGTTTGTTCTCACGGGATTAAGGAGAAAAAATTGGGAAAAATGAGAGGTCAAAACGGCCATTTCATACAGTCGAGTTTAAATTCCATCCAAAGCATGGGACAGGTCGGGGTGTGTGTGGCAAAAAAAGGGTCAAATTGGGAAGGTGGGGAGAGGGAAAATCCGTCTCCATTTACTGATGAAAAATTACCCGTCGAAAAAACGGGAGGGTACCGGTCCGCGGGTGTTCAAAAGTATTGCAGAGCGCTTCGCAAGCCGACCGGGGGGTGACCAACAAGACTCCCGGGTAGTGAGGTGAGTGGGAGGGGGATGAAGGGGGGGGGCACTTTTCGAAGGGGATGGAGGGTTGGGGTTTTTAGGAGAAGGCATTTGGGCCATCTTCGGCCGGAGTAGGAGGAGGAGGGGTTAAAAGGGGGCCTTCGCCGGAGATTTCTTTGAAGCAGAAAGAAGGGAAAAGATGTCTAACAAAAAAAACGTCGCTCGGTTGACAAAACTCTGAGTCGGGGTCCTCATCTAGGAAGGATGCCGGATCTTCTTCAAAGCGAAGTGAACTAACTCAGGAGCAGCCGGGGGTAGGAAGGGGGAGGGGTCCTCCCTTTCTCAAGTACTGGGTCGTTTGCGGTTCCCATGGCTGAGAAGGATTCATAAACTCATCTCATAGGGTCAACACCCAAGTTTAGGAGAGAAAGTTACGGTACCATTTTGGCAAATGGAGCTCGGGAAGATCGTCTGGGTGCGGAATCTAACTGGGAAAACGCCCTTGCGCAATGCCCGGGGGGGCCGGTGAAACGGAGGACGTTCATTTAAGAGGGAAAAAAACAGAAGAAAGGAGATAAAAAAATCAAGGATAGGGAACTACGGGCAAGGGCAAGAATAGTCAGCGCGCCAAAAAGAATGGCTGAAACAGATATCGGGGCCGGCTTAATCATGTCTCGCTTCGAAAAAGGGGGGGGTTAAAACTCACATGTGATTCTGACGAGCGCGTCAAGAGAAAACTTCTCAGTAACCGGGAAACGGGAAGAGGCGAGGTCAAGGGCCGGGGAAAATGGGGGGGGAAACGAGTTTCGCTTGTTGAACGGAAATCCCACCAGGAAATAACATGGAACGAGGAGACCTCAAACCCCCACTTGCGTCCGACCAACAAATTCATAATCAGAATTTTAGGGGGTCCGTGCGGCGAACGCGGTACGAAAATCGTGCAAGAAGCCTCGTCCGGAGAGGCCGGGGAAGTAAATTACCCTCGATAGGAGCCAAGCCATGCACCGGTTGCCCATTGCACGTGAAAAAATCCTGATAGGATACCGCGGCAACACTTAAAGTGGTGGTCCCAATTGAAATTGGGCGGGCTCCAACTCAACCACTTTAAGCGGGCGAAGGTCTAAAGGGGGGGGGAGGGGTACCCAACAACTGCAGGCAAATCAACCAAAAAAAAAAAAACACCACCCCAAACAAAACAAAATAACAGCATGCGTCAAGGGGAAGGGTTGAAGGACGAAAAGGAAAGTCTGGCAAGGTTTTTCGGCCCAGGAAATAGACGGCCAGGCTTCACCGCGTTGAATTATTCGATTCCGTACCGCTAAGTCATTTCTATATCAAAGAGTAAAAGGAACAAGAAAAATGGGCAACGTAATTATTCTTGATGGAGGGAGGTGGTACCGCTCAGAAAAAGGTAAGCTCGGGATGGAAAAAGGGGTGGACTCTCAAAAAACAAAGGAAAGAGAAAGAAAGCATCCATCGAAACGGGACAGCGCTGGATGTACCACAGAAAGGGAGGCAACCAAGGAACGTCCAAATTAGTCGGGCGATGACTAAAAGAAAGGCTCTTTCTTCGATAAAAGAAAAAAAACGCTGAACGACGGTGAACCTCACCATAGACTTGCGCAACTTGGGGAATTGAGAGATCTAGAAGGTGAGCGCGCAACCCGAAATTGGGGGAAAAAGGGACGCGATCCGGGTTGTAAAACTGCAGGGCCTTTGGAACCGCGGAGCGATGACTCCAGCGCTATCCCTCGAGCGTGCAAAAAACGAATGGACGCAGTTGACCATCAGGTGGGGCAAAGGCGAGAAAGGTAAGGGACCGGAGGAGATTGGCCAGAGGTGACATTTCAGGGGGGGGAAGAATAAAGAGCGGAATGAAACGAAGCCCCAGAAGAGCGCTGACCTGCGGGAAGCCTAGAGGCCGAGGTCGAACAAAGAAAAAGGATCGATTGCGTATGATTAACGTGAGTGTGAGGGCATCAATTGGGGGAATTTGGAGGGGTCAATCAATTTTGCAAGGGAACGCCTGCCGGATTACCGGGGTAAGTCACCCAAGATCCCTCTAGGACAGTTGCGTAAGGGGGGGCTCAGGCTAACGTTTTCCAAGGAGGGGGAGGAGATCGAGCGCGGACGTCACGTCAATGAGAAAAAAGGGGTCGAGCACGCGCGTACCAGACTACCGTAAAGGAAGCCGAACCGACATCTTGTCCGCCGCTGGCAGGTGGGGGCTGAAAGTCTGACCCAGCATGCGAGTGAAAGGGGGGGGGTTATCCTTGCGGTATCGGCTAAAAAAAAAAACAAATTGAAAATTACCTCCGGGAATTGGAAAAAAAAAAAAAGTTTCCTTGTAAAAGGAAGGTCATCAAACGTTTCAACCGGAAGCGTGCCAGGAATCAAAGGTGAGAATCAACCGGGCCTGGGGCGGAAAAGGGGATTTAAAACAATTTTAAGAAAAGAAAAAAGAAGGGAAACAGGAGACACACCGAAGGCGAAGAGGAACGAATAAGAACTGAGAAGAAAAAAAAAACGAGGGGCGTGGGGGGAGGAGGTGACAACGAAGATCGGAAAAACTCCGTAAAGGAAAGGGGGGTCAAGACCGACCCGGGGGGGCGGAACCCGCAATCTCTTCCATTCGGAAGCGAAAAGCTAAGGAGAAACGTAAAAAAAAGAATCAGAGGAAGATAAGAGCCAATCATAGAAGAAAGGGCAAAATAAACGCGGGCGCCGTCAAAAAAGAGGAAAATCACTGAGGAACTGGGCACTCCGTTCGATGCTAGAGGGAAGCGGAAAAAAATAATGTTTAGCCTCAACCCGCAGGAAAAGTAGTCGAGAAGTTGGTCCATCGAGCCTCAAGAAGGAGTAGGCGGACGTCCCCATCCCCTTGACTAAAGGCGGGGGTTGGGGTTAAAGACCGTCCAATCGTGCTGAAATGAACTGGTGGGACTTGTAACTTTTGGCCGGGGTGCGGCCGGGGAAGTGGCATCCTCGATTCGTTAGAAAACGTTCAAGAGAGTACCGCCACTTACCATTTTCCAGGGGGAAAAGGGACTAAAAAGGGCGTGAGGTCCCTGCCATGTACGGGGGGAAAATGAAAAAGCGAAAAATCCGCTGGCTGAGAGGGATCTAGAGGGGAGGGGAAGTTCGAGCATGTAAAGGTCGGAGGAGGGGGAAAGGACGCTACGACTAGAAAGAAGAATAAGGGAATGGGAAAGGCCCGCAACATTTAAGGATACGGCGAAACTTGGGGCACAGGGAGGGGGGGGTGTCCATGCTTTGCGGGAGGATTGGAGGGAGAAGAAAGGATACACTACACCACGTTAATTGGGGAGAGGGAAGAAGGAACCGTTCAATTATGGACAATTGGGGAAAAACAACGGAAATCCGGCCCGGATGATTTAACGGGTATTTCTGCAAGCTGAGAAGTCGAATCTAACTGACTGTAGCTGGGGGTGGGGAAGGGGCAACCACCCTTTCTCATTCCACGTAAATCTTGACTTGCGAAGTTCAGTCCAGAAAAGATCACCTTTAAGAAAAAAAGGAAGAAAAAGGTCAAGGAACTTACTTGGCATTAAAATCAAGGGTTGACAACTCCGGGGAAATGAGGCGGCAACCGCTCCGCTGCGAAAAAGCGTGTATCCACATCTGAGGGCAGAGACGTGGATCGAACGAATTGAGAAGAGAAATGAGAATGCTCGGAGAGAGTCCGAGAAAGAAATTAAAAGACGAACTGGACTCTAAAAAAAAGGGGGGAAGTTGGATCTCGCCCAAGAGAGGCTAAATGTCGCGCGTAATTAATTGGAGTCGTTCCACGGTAAGGTGCGATTGCAGGAAATCGATCCGTGAATAACCAGCATCTATCTAGAAGGATCCTGAGAAAAGGAAAACGTTGCGCCATCGCTGCAGAAGAAGCAAGGACTGTGAGGCGCCTTACCCCACGAGGGGAGGAGGATAGTATTCCCGCTGCTTCGAAGGAATGAAGAAAGAGTAGGCGCGGAGATTTACTCTAAAATATGGAGAAAAACGCAGGGCCACCTTTCCCCCCGGCAAGGAACATTGGGTAAGCCGAACGCGAGGGGGGTGGAGGAAAGAAGAGAATCTCCGCGAAACCCAGTGTGAAAAGCGCACAGGTCGAGAGAGAGTACAGGAGAGGAGAGCCAGGAAAAGAGCCTGAGTTTGATGGAAAACAAGGAGGAGGAGTTTCCAACCGATCCCGTACCATGAGAAGCGGACTTTTCCTACGCCAAGGCAGGCTTCTTGATGAGGTGGGGAAAGATCCCGTCCAATGCGAAATGGGCACGGCCATCAGCGCCGGTTCGATCGCGAAAAGACGAAACCGCGCGCGAAAGGCTCAATGGCGGAGGCATAAAAAGGAAGGACGATGAAGGGGGAGAAAGAGGGGGGGGACCACGAACGTGGCCGCCGTGTGGGAGGGTGACAGGGGGGACTGGGTGATTCGGTCGGCAGGAAGAAGGGAGAAAAAAAGTAAAAATGGAATCCGTGATTTCGTGAAAATCGGGTCACGTTAGGGGGATCTACAACCAAATGAGGGGAGGGAAAAAATATATACAAAAAAGATAAATTTTACGAATCACGATTCACGAACGGGGTTGGACGAAGGATCCAAGAAATCACCCGTCACCGGGCAAGTCACAAGGAAAGGACGCTACACGTCAAAAGCCGGGAAAAGGAGGAAAAAGACTTGTCTTCCAGCACTCCGTGAACGTCAGGGACAATGCTCAGCGGAGGAGGAAAAGGAAAGGACTGGGAGACCCGTCCTCTTAAGGCCGTTAAGGAAAACGGCCGGGAGACTTCAGGACCAAATGAAAAAATTCACGAGACCCGCGTTAACGTGCCGGGGAATGCGCAAGGCCTGGTTGAACTCCGCCACGCTCAAGCCGCAAAAGATTTACAGTTAAAGAAGAAGAAGGGGACTCTCATGAGATAAGATAGTATTTCCCCAGCTCCACGCTGGTTTTAGCGGGCGGGGAGAGAGCAAAAACACTCTACGAGTGAGAATCGGGACAAGAGGCCCTTGAGAGGGAAAAAGGTGAGAGCGTTTTCTCGGGTAAGAAGCGCCTCAAAGAAAGAGGAAGGAGAAAGAAAGGCCGGGAGAAAAAGGATAGCTCATCTCCTCAGATTGGAGGCGCCGAAACCAAGCATTAATTAACGGCTAAACAGCGAGAACTCAGACCCGAGGACATCGAGAGGAAAGCAGGGTAGTTACGCCACTCATAGGGGGCTGGGGGGAGTTGGGGGACATCATAAACAGTAAGAAGAGAATTTGGGAAAGGGCACTTCATTTGGGCGTTCGAGACCAACGCCCGATCAGTGGAAGAAAAAGATTGCGGCGAAGTAATGCGAGAGTCACCATTCTTCAAGGGATACCAAAACTGGGAGGAAGTTGAAGAACTCCTTCGTCCTATCATCTCATCGGTAATATTGACTATCCACCAAAGGGCTAGAGAAAGAGCTTGAGCGGTGAGCGAGTAAAGGCCGCGGATGAAGAAACAGGGCAAGTTTGAAAAAACCAATCAAATGCCAAGTCGGTTGAAAGCGGGCGAAAAACGGCGTGAGGCTGAGCGGCACAGGGCTAGGGGAGGAAAAGATCAACGGCAACCTTTTGTGTGGGGCAAGTACCACGGAGAAGGCGGTTTCAGGAGGGACCAGAGGGTCACCTCAATAAAATCGTGAAACTAACGGGGGGAAAAAGGAACTAGACAAACTGGGGGGAACTTTCACAGGGGGAGGCCAACAGGCAATCCCAATTCAAGTGGGGTGTATGCAGGAGCAGGATCAACCTCCACATGGTAGGGGGCAAGGAAGACGCGCGGCCGAAGGCAGGAGCAATTAATCCGTAAAGTGCGGGGTTTTAAAAGGGAGAGAAGGAGGGTAGACCTCATCAGAAGCTGGAGAGGCCAACTGCCGGACTCTCGACAGGCAAGGAGGGCGCATGCTAGCCAGCGAGAAAGCGAGGGTAAGAGTCGGAATGTTGACAAAAAAGGGGGGAACTCCTCGTCAGGAGACCAAACGACGACAGGGTCGAAAGCAGGGAGAGAGGGAGGGAAAACGAGTGGTGAAATTAGAACTAAGAAAAGGGAGATTTCAATTCGTCAAAAAAAAAGGAAGAATTGAATCAGTCCAGAAGATGGAGTGTGTGTTCAAAAAGGGTTGGGCGTCAGTGGTAATTGGGCGGAAGGGAGACAAGTTGTAGGCTCGAAAGACAAAAAACGACGACGTATCCCGCGGGTTTGGCGAAAAAAGGAGAGGGAAGCGCGGCACATAAAGAACGGAGTGACAGGGGCCAGAATCTCTAATGAGTGGGACAGCGGCTTGGGGGGAACGGGGAAGGGGGACTTGGTTACCTTTTTTGGAAGTGTTAGTTGGGGCGTACTGAGGCCCGTCGGAGGAAAAGGGAGGTTTGGAAGGCCTGAGCAGGAGATTGTCAGTGGACCGGCGGATTGCGGGGCCACAGGCAACAGCCGGGAACAGGGGGGGGACCGCTTCTCGCTTTCCTAGTCGGGATGGGGTTAGTCCTGTTCACCGAAGGGAGTGACTCAACACTAGGACGAATGAAACACGTTGGAAGTTTTTGAGGTCATCCCTCTTCTCAAAAAAATCGGTGTCAAAGGGCGGGGAAAATGTGCGCTTCCCAAAGAATCGAAGTGGGAAAGCAGCCAGCCCGACCCAAACAGTTGGGGTAAAGGTACGGGACATTTTGACAGGCCAAAGGGAGGGAAACACAGGTTGCGGAATGATAAACGGAACTCCCGGGCAAAGGAGTGAAAAAGGCTGTACGTTTAAAGTGAGCGGGACCCAGAGCGGGGAACCTAAGCAGTATAAGCAAGGACGAGGAGGTAATCGTGTCAGCCCAAAAGAAAAGAAGGGGGAGAACAGAAGGGAAAGGACTTGGAAGGAGTCCAGCGACGTTCTATCTGACAAAGGGGCTCCAAAGGGGGACGAATTCTCTATCGGGGCGCCTGCAATGTAAAACTTTTTAAAACTCAGAAGAAAGCAGTAAGCAAAAAAAAAAAAAAAAAAACAGGGGGGTACGCTCTCTTCAGGGACGTATAGACACCCCACAAGATAATCGGACCCTTGTCAACGTTAAAAAAAAACCGGTGAACTAAGTTCGTCCAACTCAAAACGTTCCGCTGCGAAAGGGTGTCAGGGAGGAGACGCAGGAGAGAGCCTTGCCCGAACGGGGCCCGGCCGGGATGATCAGACCGATTCCAGATGAACCTGCCAGTGTGGCCCGGGCGAGAAAAGGGAAAAAATAACGCTGGGGCACACCTGAAGTGGGGGCTTCCCAACTGTGGTGGGGACAAGAAAACCACTTTTCAAAATAAAAGGGCGATCTCCGCGGAGAACTCGGGAAGGGAAACTCAGTACAAATCCCTGAGGGGGACAAGGACGCAACAGGTGCGGTGAAAAAGGAGAGATCGCGGGGTAATGGTCAAAAGTTCGGTGGGATGGAAAGCTGAAAAGAGGGGAAGGAGAGGGAGGGGTCTAATTGCAGGTCGAGTGGTCGGAAAAGTAGAGGTCAGAGAATAATGTGAAAGTAATGCTTCGTTTCCGGGTGGTGAGAACGGGAAAAAGCGGCAAAAAGAAAAAAAGTCCAAATGTCATGCTGTTTATCGAACACAAGAGGAAAAGAGAGAGATACAGCAGGAATCAGAAAGGGAGAAATCGTATTTCTGGCAGATAGCCACCGGGGGCAGAAACGAATAAGTAGGGAAAG
>Ga0179593_1633231_pt1 | contig 14048 bp, 16 predicted proteins | sample CZODoug2_1_08_16_FD_185931 | JGI IMG/M metagenome (GOLD analysis project Ga0179593, IMG submission 185931) | Vadose zone soil fungal communities from Angelo Coast Range Reserve, California, USA - CZODoug2_1_08_16fungal (PacBio error correction) | ecosystem: Environmental > Terrestrial > Soil >...
AGGGAAGGAGGAGAAAAGGGAGCAGAAACGTCTATGGCGCCTATCTTCTCCTACCTTCTATTTCGTTTGCATCTTAAAGAAAAAAGAAAAAAGGGAGGGGGAGGGAAAGAAAAGGAAGAGAAAGAGACTCGCGGTCCCGTTTCTTACTCCTCATTCTTCAGGAGAGGGGAAGAAAAGGGAAGAAGGGGGAAAGCGACGTGAGAGGAAAAAAAGGGGGAGCGATGAGAATTGAATCTCAACCCTCATACTCCTAATTACTTGGAGGAAGAAAAGGTGAAGAGAAGAAAAGGTGAAAAAAGGGGAGGGAAGCGGATTCTGACCAATACATACCTCCACATCTACCTGAAGGGGGAAAAAAAGGAAGGGGAGAGGGGTCTGAAAAGCGGAGCACTCATCTACCTTTCCTTCTTCTTCGGAAGGGGAGAATGGGGGGGAGGAGGGGGGGAAGGGGGTGGAAGGAGGATTCCGGATTGCTGTTTACTACGCCGACTTCTAAGAAAAGGGGAAAAGGGAGAAGGAGAAGGGGGAGGGGGAAAAAGAGGGGCAGCGTCAACTTCGCACCCTGCTTTCCTACTTTTCCATGTTCTCTTCAGAAGGAGGGAGAAGAGGAAGGAAAGGGAGAAAAAGGGGGGAAAGGAAGTGGTAGATCCATAGGTGGGGGGGCGGTTCCGGTTCGGTTCCCTACCGGGGCGGCAGAAAAAGAATGAGAGAGGGGGAAGAGGAGATTATCCTTCTCTACTTCTAATTCACTTCTGGAAAAAGAGAAACAGAGGGAGAGAGGGAAGGAGAAAGACAATACGGCGTCGAGGATCTTTTCAAAACCTCTTCATGGGGAAAAAAATGAGAGGAAGAGGAGAGAGGGAGACAGAAACACGAATCATAATCTGTTTCTATCTCACTACTTGGGAGAAGGCAATTAGTGGAAATGAAAAGAAGGAGGGAGGAAAACGCTTTTCTCTTTTTTCCTCCTTCTTGGGGGGAGTAGTAGGGAAAAGAAGGAAAGAGGGAAAAAGATCCGTCCCACCCTTGGTTTTTTTCTGAAAAAAGAGCGGAAGGAATGAAAGGGGGGGGGGGGAAGAAGAATCGTGGCACGTGTGCTCGCATTCTTTTTTTCAAGGGAGGGCAAGGAGGGGGAAAGAAAAGAGAGGGGGGAAAAGGGGAAGATGGAGATCCCTTTTCTTGCCTACTTTTCAGAAGAAGAAAGGAGAAAAGGAGAGAGACAGTATCCCATTCCTTCCTACCTCAGAGGGGGGAAGAGAGGAAAAAACCCCCCTCCTTATACTTCCCTTGTAGGAAGAAAGAGATGGGGGAGAAAAGGGGGAGAACGATCCATGCCTGCCCCGCCTGACGATACAGGGAAGAGAGGAGGGGAGGGGGAGAAAAGGTCGTTCTCTGATTTTCCTTGGGGAGAAGCGGGGAAGGGGGGAGGCGAAGGTTCCTTCCTAACACTGAGGAAAGGAAGAAAGGGGGGGGGAAAGAAGGAAAAGAAAAGAATATTATATTCCTTTTTGGGAAACGACTCCCTAGAAAGGAGAGAGTCTATTGCCGTCCTTTCCCCAACTTCATCTCCTCGGGGAGGGAATGTGGTTCAAGGGAAAGAAGGGAAAGAAAGGGGGAGGACGGACTTCTCTACACACACCCTCTTCTGAAAGTAGCAGGGAGAAGAAAAGGGAAGGGGAAAGGAGGAAAAAAGGACCGTGAAGGTTATCTCCCTTCTTTTCCCGAGGTGATAGGAGGGAAAAGGTGAAGAGGGGGAGAAGGGGAGGGGAGGAGGGAAAGAGAATGATTTCTCCGTCCTTCTAACCTTCTCTACTTAGGGAAGTGAAGGGGGAGGGGGGGGGAAGGAAGGAAGGAGAAAGAAGAAAAAGGGGGTCTCCGTGTCCCTATCTTATCTCCCTCGTGTGAGAACTTGTAAAAAAAAGGAAAATGAAGGAGGGGAGGGAGGAAAAAAAGGGAGAATAATACGACCACAACCCCGGGTGTACTTTCTTTACCTTTCCTTATATTATTTTTTATAAAAGAAAGAGAAAGGGGGGGCAAAAGGAAAAGAGGGGAGGGGGGAAAGGAGAGGAAGAGAAAAGCAGCCAATGCCCAACCACTAAAGCGTTCCCAACTTTCTTTTCGATAGGGTGGAAGGAAAAAGGAGAGGGAAGGAAGAGCAGCAGCCCTTCTGTTGCCTCTCCACCTCTTCACTCTTCTCTATCAAGGGGAAAAAGAGAGAGAAAAAGAGGGGGGGAAGGAGGAAGGGGAGAGGGATAAAGAAGTGCATTCGCCGTCGATCATAGTCCCATCACCTCCTCTATCACCGAAAGAAGGAGTGGGGGGGATAGGAGGAAAGGAAACAAGCTCGTCGTCTGCTCATTACTAACCTCCTCCGGGGGGGGGAAGAGGAGGATAGAAGAGAGGAGAAGGAGGGGAAGGAAAGGGAAGGAATGGACACACTTTCCCATCTTCTTTTTTCAAGAGAAAGAGAGAAGGGGAGGAGAAGAAGGGATACGGCAACGACTTCATTTCTTCCTTTAAAAATTTCTAGGAAGGGAGAGGGAGAAGGAGAAAAGAAAAGAGGCCGGTCGTTATTCTCCTCTTTTTCATCCATCTTAAAAGAAGGGAATATAAATGGAAAAGGAAGAGGGAGGAGGGGGGGGGGAGGGTGGTCAAGAATCCGGTACAGCCCTCCTTCCATTTTTTCCCTCTCTTAAAAAAAGAAAAAAAGAGGGGAAAAAAAAGGGAGGGGGGAGGTTTGCGAGTCATTCGCAGCGCTCCACCTTAATCTGTTCTAGCATCTTACTCAGAGGGAGAGAGAAAGGAGGGGGGGGGGGGGAAAAGGAGAAAGGGGGGGAGGAGGGGGAGAGGAGAAAGGGGGAGCCGACGCTCTTCGTCCTATCTGTCCTCCCTAACCTTCTATGGGGAAAAAGAGGGAGAGAGAAAAAGAAAAAAAAAAAGAGGAGGTTCGCGGTCTTCTCCCTATACTTCGAAGAGAGGGGAAAGAGGGAAAAAGAAAAAAAAGAAAGGGCCACCGAAATCTACTACTCCTATCTTAAGAAAGGGAAAAAGGAAACGCTATTCCCTCTATACCACACAATCTATACGTCGAGAATAAAAAAAAAGATAATTCCGATTACTTTTCTTTCATTCCACTCCTTTTTACCTTCTACAGGGGTGAGGGAGAAGAAGAGGGAGAGGGAGGGGGATGTACCGGATTCTTACCACTTACCTACCTCAACAGAGAAAGAAGAAAGAAAAAGAGGGATCACCTACTTGCCGCTTTGAAAAAGGAGAGCGAAAGGGGAGGGGAGGGAAGAGGGGGGGGGAGGCCGCTGTATTCTTTTCCTTACTCTATATAGAAGAGAGGGGGGAAAGAGAAGTAAGGTGTCTTTTTACTACTCCTACTTCCTCAGGAGAGAGCCTGAAACGGAGAGAGGGGGGAAAAAAGAATTTATAGGGGGAGACCAAGGGGAAAGGGAGAGGGAACCCCTGTCCGACTTTTCCATTTACTCGGAGGAGGAAGGGGAGGAAAATGAGGAGGTGTCTTCATTATCTACTCACGAAGTAAGAAAGGGGAGGAAAAAAACCCGAATTCTCTTCTTTTCTCTCTTATTTATGTGAGTAGGGGAAAGGGAAGGGATAAGAAGAAAAAGAAGGGGGATTACTTCCTCCTCCACTCACTTCGTAGGAAATGGAGGAAAGAGGGAAAGAATTTCATCGCTGTTATAAGTCTCCCTAATTTAGGGGGGAGAGGGAGAAGAAAAAGGAGTAATACGTCTTTGCTATCTTCACAAGAAGGGAGGGAGGGGGGGGGCCGCTTTCGCTTGGTTTTGCAGAGAAAAAAAAAGGGAGGGGAGAAAGGGGGAAAATATGGTCAGGTGATTAATTCTGGCCCTTCTCTTCTTTCTCGGAATGCTGAAAGAAAAGGGGGGGGGGTGGGGTTCGATAGGATCCTTTATTCATCCTAAACTACTGGAGAAGGAGAGAGGGGGGAAAGAAAGGGGGATCGAAGTTCCGTGGTTCACTAGGGCGGGAGGAAAAAAGGGAGGAAGAAAAAGGGGAGAGCCGCGGTGGTCTGAGGAAAGGGGGAAGAAAAAAAGGGGGGAGTCGGCGACTTTTATCTCTAAGGAAAAGAGCGGGGGGGAAGATGGAAGGAATCCATCCTTATCAACTTAAGGGGGGTAGGGAAAGAAGAAAGGAAAAGAATGCCCTTCAACTCCTCTATCACCTTCACGCCTTGGGGGAAGGAGGGGGAAAGAAGAGAAAGGGGAGATGATTTCCCTTATTTTTTGTTTCGGAGGGAAACCGCGCTGTTTTGTTTCTCTGCAAGGGAAGGAGAAAAAAGAGGGGGCGCTGGCCCGATTCCGTTCTTCCCGCCGTGGGGGAAGAAGAGGGGAAGGAAAAATACTCTCTCACCACCCCCCCCTTCTCATTAAAATATATAGTAATGAGGTAGAGTGTCGTTCCTTTTTCCGTACTTCATTTTTCCCCTCCTCCCCTTCTTCTCCTTTTTCTTCTCAAGAGGAGACGAAAAAAAAAAGGAGAAGAGAGAACTAACAGTTCCGCCAGCATCTTCCCCCTCTCCCACCCAAAGAAGGTGAGAGGGGGAGAAAAGAAAGGGGAGAAAGAGGGATTGATACGGCGGGAATCCTTCATCTTATCACCTCTATATTTCTCCTTCCTGGGAGAGGGAGAAAAGAAGAAGAGAGAAGGAAGGAGAAAAAAAATCTTATCGATCCATCATCACCATTTTTTCTCCCTTTCCGAGAGAAGAAGAGGGGAAAAAAGAGGGAAAAGAAAAGGGAGAAAAAACGGAGGGAAGGCTGCTACCGGCTCCTATTGTAACCACAACCCCTTTTTTACTTAGAAAAAAGAAGGGAAGGGGGGAAAGGAAAAGAAGGAGGAAAACAATGCCAAGTCGTTTCCGCAAGAATCTCGATCTCAATCACTCCAAGAAAAAGGGGAGGGGAAAAGGGGGGAGGGGAAAAAAATAGATGCGCAGCCCGCTCACTCAGCCCTTCTTCGCCTAAGAAAAGGGGGGAGGGAAAAAAGGAAAAGGGGGGGGGGGGGAGGGGGAGGAAAAAGGAAATCTTGAGGGGGGGGGGGGAAAAGGGGAAAGGGGTGAAAGTAGACGTCGAGGCATATTCCATACCTCCTCTATCACCTCCTTCAGGGAGGGGAAGGGAAAAGAAGAGAGAAAGGAGAAGGAAAAAGAGAAAAGAATAAGGTGCGTCTATCTTCTTCTCATCCTCTAATTATCCGGGGGGAAAAAGGAGAAGAAAGGGAGAAGAGAAAAAAGGAAAAAAATAGCGTTTCCATGATCTCGGCGTATCTCCGGGGGGGAGGGAGGGAAACGAAAGAAGGGGATTCCTCCGGCAACGCCTTGGCAGGGTTCCCTGATCGAGGAAGAAGAAAGGAAAGAATGTAAAGAAGAAAAAAAAGGGGGGGGAGAGAGGGGGAAGAAAGCGGCCAGTCGGTGATCTCCTCTTTCGGTTCCCTCTGCGTTCTTCTCTTCTTCGAGGGGGGGAGGGGAAGGGGGGGAGGGGGGGAAAGAGAAAAAGGGAAAGAGAACCCGTCGAGGCCTTCACCCTGGTTTCTTCATCAAGTTCCTCGGGGAAGAGGGGGGGAGGGAGGAAAAAAAAAAGGGAAAGGGAGAAGAGAGAGGAGAGCTCGAATCGCGCCGTCAGCTCGGCGGTCGCTTTCTTTGTCCTTTCTGGGAGAAGGGAAAGGAGGAAGAGGAGAGAGAAAAAAAAAAACGGAGGAGTATTAAAATATCTATATACTAATGGACCTACATTAAGAAAAAAGAGAGGGGGAAAAAAGAAGGAGAAAGGTAAGAGGGGGAAAGAAAGAGAAGCAGAGCTTGACTGCGCTAATCGATCGCTACGCTATTCCTCTTCTCGAAGAGGGGGAAGAGAGAGAAAAGGAGGGAAGGAAAAAAATGGTGAAGGATACCGGGTTCCTTCTCTTTCCTCTATTTAACCAATCTTAAGGGAAGGGGGAAGGGGGGGGGAAGGGAGGGAAAAAAAAGGGAGAAAAAGAGGTCCCGACTTTATATCACCTCTTTCCATCGAAAAAGAGAGGGGAAGGGAAGGGAGGAGGGTGGATGCGCTGAGGCGTTTGCCAGAGGAAAGAGAAGGAGGGGGGGAGGGGGGAGAAACACGAGTCGAAGCTTTCCCGTAAAGTATATCGCCTATATCATGGACAAAAGGGGGGGGGAAGAGAAAAAAGGGGAAAAAACAAAACGCTGCCGACGTCAACTTCTCATCAAAGGAAGGAGGGGAAAGGAGAGAGGAAGCAGCTCGACGCACCTGGAGGAGGTTTCGTCATTAGCGAAGGGGAAGAAAGGGAAAAAAATGCGCGGCGGGTGATCGCGGATGTAGGGGAAAAAAGAAAAGAAAAAAGAAAAAAGAAGGGGAAAATGAACGACGTGCTCCTCCACTACTATTATAAGAGAAGGGAGAGGGAGAAAGAGGGAGAAAAAAGGGGGAGGGAGTGAAGCGGCTTCGCATCTATTTCATCCTCACCACTTATCATCCTTCTTTGGAAGAAAAAGGGGAGGAAAAAAAGGGGGGGAGGGGAGGGGGGGGAAGGGAGGGAGAAGAGATTTTGCGCCCACTCTTTGCCATTTTTTCCTCCTTATTGTCATGGAGGAGAAGAAGGGGAAAAAAGGAGGAAAGGTGCAGCTCCGTCCACCCTGTTTTTTTTTTACTATATTATCCGGAGGAAGGGAGGAGGGGGGGGAAGAGTGGGAGGGTGCCTCGATTCTTTTTTCACTATGTTAGAAGAGAGAAAGAAGGAGAAAGGGGGAAGGGTGGGAAGATAAATCTTTTCTTTTCCTCCTTTCCTTAAAGGAAAGAGAGGGGGAAAGGGAAATGCGACCTCATCTCTTTTATCAATCAAAGGAGAGGGGAGAGAAGGGGAAAGAGGTGAACACCTTCTCTCCTACCAAGGGAAAGAGAGAGAAGAACCTTTTTTTGTATATTTTCAGAGGGAAGGGGAAGGGAAGGGGGGGAATGATGTGGGGTTTCTCCTCTACTACTGGGGGGTGGGAGAGAGAGACACTCTCCTACTTTCTTCTTTCTCTATTCCGTAAAGAAAAGGGAGGGGAAAGAAAAGAAAAGGAAAGAAACGTAAGTATGAAGAGATAGATCGTTTCCCTGGTTCTACTTCATCTTCCATCATAGAAAGGAGGAGTGGAAAGGGGGAGAGGAGGGGGAGAAGAAAACATAGGAAATCATTCTAACTACATTTCCTCGCGATCATCTCAGAGAAAGAAGGGGAGGAGGAGGAAAGGGAAGGGGAGTGTGCTCTTCTATCATTTTCACCTATTTCTACCATAAAGGGGATAGTAGGGGAGAGGAGGGGGTGAAAAGGTAGCCCGGCCTGGAATAACTCTCCTTTACACTCTCACCTTTCTGAAAAAAGAAGAAAAAGGAAGGGAAAAAGAAAAGAGGAAAAGGAAAACCCAGGTGTCGCCCTTTCCTATTCTGAATCTCCCTCTTTAACCGGGGAAGGGGGAAAAAGGGAAGAAAGGAGGGAAGGCTGCTACCTGCTCCTATCTAACCACAACGCCTTTTGGAAAGGGAGGGAAGGGGGAAGGGGAAAAAAAGAAAGAAGGAGGGGAAGGGAAAGAGCAGCGATCTCAATCACTCAATTCCACCACTTAAATCTTCCCAGAAGGCAAGGGGGAGGAGGAGAGAGGGGAGAGAAGGAAGCTCCACGAAGGAGGAGAGAAGAGAAGGAAAAAGAAAGAAGGGGGAGGGGGCGAGTACGTCGGGCATTCTCGAGTGTTTCTTTATCTTTTCGGAAAAGAAGAAGGGGGGAGAGGGAAAAGGAAAAAGAAAAGAAGGAAGTAGGGGTGGTCGGATCTACTTTCCCTATCTTCTCTTAGGGAGGAGAGAAGGGGGGGGGGAAAGAAGGTAGAATATGAGAAAGCGGAATAATGCCTCGTCCCTTCCACTTCGTCATCATTTCTAATTTTACTTCGGGAAGGAAGGGAAGAAAAAGGGAGGGGGGAAAAGGAGAAGAAAGGAGTAGTACACCGCCATCCTTAATTCCTCTTCAACTCCTTCATTTCTTAGGGGAAAGAGAGAAAAGAGAAAAAAAAGGGAAAAGTTGGCAGCCAGCTGCCATTCTTTTATCTCCTCTTTCGTTTACTCTTCTGCTTAGGAGGGAGGGAGGGAGGGGGAAAAAGAAGGAGGGGAGAGAGAGGAAAAAAAAAAGGAGAGCCTTCACCATGGTTTCCTTCATGCAATTCCTCTTCTTCTTCCCTTTTTTCTAGAAGAAAAAGGGGGAAAAAGGAGGAAAAAGAAAAGAGAGAAGGGAGGGGGAAACTGTCGGGTACCGCTCCTTATGCGTCGCAACGGGCGCCGACGTCTCTTGCGCTTTATAAGGGGGGGAGGGGAAGAAGGAAGAAGAGAAGGAGGAAAAGGAGGGAGAAAAAGAGCGAAAAAGAAGACGGGCGCCCGTTTTCGACGCTCAGTCTTCTGTACACCCCTACATGTCCACCCCTAAATCTCCGGAAGGGGGAGGAGGAGAAAAAGAAAAAAGAAGGGGGAGCCGCTGCTAATGACTCTCAAACCCTGCCATACTTCTCTTACTTTCTGAAGGAGGAAGGGGGGAAGGGAAGAAGAAAAAAAAGGAGGGGGAGTTATGAAATAAATACATCAACTCTAAGCCGCAAGAATCGCTGCATCCCTCTATTACCCTCCCTTTATATCACAGAAGGAGAAAAAGAAAAAGGGAGAGGGAAGAAGAGAGATCAAGGAAGCCCTTGCATTCTTTTCCGTTAGTAATTCTCTTATTCGGGAAGAAGAGAAGGGAAGGAAAAAGAAATGGGGGGAGAAGTGTGTCCGGTTCACCGCGCCGACGTCAACTTCTGCTCACCCGAAAAGGGGGAAGGGAAAGGAAAAAAAAAGGGAGGAGAAGAAGAAAAAAAGAGGGAGTGTCGTCATGAGCCTACGACTATCTCTTTCCTCTCCTTCTTTCCAAAAGAAAAAGGAAGAGAGGGGAAGGGGAGGGAAGAGGAGGGAAAAAAAGAAAAGATAAAGAACCACTCTACTAATTCCCCCTACTTTCCTCCTCAGGAAAGGGGGAAAGGGAAAGGCGCACAGAAGGGCTGCGTGATCTCTTCCATCTATTTCATAAAAAAAGAAAAAAAGGAAGGGGAAGAGGGGGGAAGAGGGAAGGGTTGGCCTAGGAGTGCTGCGATCTCTCTTCTTTCGTCCGAAGGGGGGGGGAGGGGAAAGGGGAGGGGGGAGGGGGGGGGGGGGAGGAGGGAAGAAAAAATTCTCTCAACGGCCCTGTGACCGCTCCGTCCACCCTTTTTTGTTGGGGGGGAAGAAAGGGGAAAAGGAGAGGGGGGGGGAGAGGGAGGTGGTCACAGGGCGATCAGATCGTCCATTTCTACCCCTTGTGGGGGGGGGGGGGGGAGAGAAGAGGAAAAGGGGGAGAGTGTCCGTCGGCGACGTTTATCCATTCCTTCTACCTCAAGGGGGAAAAAGGGAGAAAAGAGGGGGAATGATAGCCTATCACACTATCCTTCCCTTCCCTCCTGGGGAATAAGGGGGAGGAGGGGGAGGAACTGGTCGTTTCGATGATTCCTGATTTTGAGGGAAAAGAGGGGAGAAGGGAATGAAGAAAAGGCGCCTACGGTTGCTTCTTTCCCTATTCCTGGAAAGGAGGGGGAAGAGAAGAAGACATCTCTCTCAACAACAACCACCCTTCATTTTATTAACATACTATCAGGAAAAGGTAAAAAAAGAAGAAGAAGAGGAAAAAGAGGACGCAGTTTCGGACGGACCTGTCGCTACTACACACCATCTCTTCTTCCTTCCTCTTTCTCACCCCCCTCCTTCATCCTCGAAGAAGAAGAAAGGAAGGAAAGGAGGGGACGAAGGCGTGCCGTGCAGGATCTTTTTCTCTTCTATCTATTTCACCTATTTTCTGAGAGAGGGAAAAGGAAAGAGGAGGAAAAGGAAAGGGAGAAGGCATGGGATAACGTCGCCTACGTACACTCTCCCCTTCTTACTGTGGAGAGAAGAGGAAAAAAAAAAAAAAAGGGGGGAGGAGAGGAATCCCCTCGTTTAACCACGACTTGAGCACACTTGCCACGAAAGGAAAAAGAGAAAAAAAAAGAGAAGAGAGGAAAAAAAAACAGGGGGACGAGCCTGTCCCCGGTCCCGTTAGATAATGGGGAAAAAAGAAAGAAAAGGAGGAAACCATGGCCAGCGTGCTCATAAGCGTCGATCGCCAAAAAAAAAAGAAGAGGAGAGAAAAACGACGGATGAATCGTGGTGCGGCTTCACTCGATTCTGCCAAGAGAAGGAAAAGAAAAGGAGAGGGGAAAAAAAGAAGGGGTGAAAAGAGACGCCGCCGTAGTGGCGGAGTCACTTCTTGCATTCTTCGCTTTGTTTCTTTAAGAGGGGACAAAAAAAAATGAGAAAAAGGAAGAGGGGGAGAGGGTGGTCGTGATCTCCTTTCCCTATCTCTCTACATCTCTCGAAAAGAAGGAGAAAAGAAAGAAAAAAGGAGAAAAAAAAAGGGAGGAAGGAAAGGGGAGAAAGTTGACGTCGGCCCTCTTTGTTCAACCTTTACATCACTTCCCCACGAGGGAAAGAAGGAAAGGAAAAAGAAAAAAGAAGAAATAGGAAGGAGGAACCGCCATCCGAATTCCTCCTTCAACTCCCTCATGTTCTTCCTTGATCTCGCTGAAAGAGGAAAAAAGAAGAAAAGAAAAAAGAGGGGGAAGAGTTGGCAGCCACTGCCAGTCGGTGATCTCCTCGGTCGGTTACTCGTCTTGCATAGGGAGGAGGGCGGGTAAGAGGGGGAAAGAAGAAAGGAGTGGGGAAATCGCGGACGAGCGTACCCTGCTTTAGTCTCACCCTTTTTTTCCTTCTCACTTCCTAGAAAAAGGGGGAGGAAGAAGGGGAAAAAAAAAAAAGAGGGGAAGGAAGAGAGGAGGAGCTTTCGGGCCCTGTCGGGTACCTACTCCTTATCTTTCTAAACTTGCGCCGTACGTCTAAGGAAAAAAGGAAAGAGGGAGAGGGAAGGGAAGAGGAAGAAAAGGAAAGCCTCGACGGTTCGCGGCGCCCTATACTCGCCATATACTTCGCTTCCCGTTTCGACGCCTAAAGAAAAGAAAAAAAAAGGGAGAAAGGAGGGAAGCGAGTAGAGGCTCGACCATCCTACGGTGTCTGCGCTTTCTAATTACTCTCAACCCTTCATACGGGGGGGGAGTGGGGGAGAAAGGGGGGAGGGGACGCGATGGAACCAATCTTAATCTTGTGTCTGTTCAAGGGGGAGACGGAAAGAAAAAAAAAAAGAAGAAGAGGAAAAACGAGGAGATCAAGCCTACTTTCATCTTTCTTCCCCCTCTTCTCACTCAAAAAGGGGGGAAGGGGGGGGGGGAAGGGAAGAGAGAAAAAAGAAAGGAAGCCTGCGTCGTTTCTTATTAATTCCTTATTTCTTTTTACTGAAGGGAGGAGGAGAAAAAACAAAAGAGTGGAACGTGATGTTCCCGTTTTCACCGCTTCCGAAGGGAAAAGAGGGAAAAAAATAAGAGGAAGGAGGTGAGGGCGGCAGCGCTCGACGCACCTATGATGTTTTCGTTCATGATCTACGACGATAGGGACAAGGAGGAGGGAGGAGAAGAAGGGTTGCTCTAAAAGAGGGGGGGGGGAGGGAGGGAAGAGAAAGAGAGAACAACCTCTAATCATTCCCCTCCTTTCCTCACGGGTAAAAGGAGAGGGGAGGGGGAAAAGGAAAGGGGGAGAAGGGAGCACGAATTTGCTTTCTTTATGATTCTGAAGGGGGGAGGGGGGGGGAAGAGGAGGGCCCCTATCTCACCTACTTGGGGGGGGGAGGGAGTGGAGAGCGCGCTTCTTTCTTCCAACCTCGGGGGAAAGGGGGGGGGGGGAGAAAGGGGGGGGGAAAGGGAGGGTGAGGGCGCGTCTACAACATTCTCTCACCACGGGAAGGGGGGAGGAGGAGGAGAAGGGGAAGAAGGAACAAGGTGTTTTTCACTCTTTCCTCTTCTTTTAACGAAGGAGGAAAGGAAAAAGAAAAGGGAGAGAAGATAGCCAGGTCTACACCCTTTTTTCTTCTTTCGGGGAGGGGGGGGGGGGGAGAGAAAAGGAAAAAAGGAAAAAAAAAAAAAGGGGAGACGGGGTCCGTCTGCTTCCTTTCTCCCTTCCGTTCTAAAGGGAGAGGAAAGGAAAAAGGAGGATAGCCGAGCACAACGATCCTGCCTCGTCAACTCCGGAGAGAAAAAAAGGAGACGGGAAAGTGAGATGATTTACATGATTGGTGTCTCCTCTGAAGGAAAGGGAGAGGGAGAAGAAAGGTGATGATGGCAGATGCCGTCTTCACCATTAACTAATCCGTGAGAGAAAGTGGGAAAGGGGGGGGGGGAGATGGAGTAGGTACCAACGGCATCCTCACCTTCTTCTTTCCTGGAGAAAAAGAGGAGGGAAGAGGGAGGAAGGGGAGGAAATGAGAAGAAAACACCACTCTTCTTCTTCTCTTCTTCAAGGGAAAAAAATGAAAAAAAGGGGGGGGGGTCAGTGACTACTTCTTTTTCCTTCAGTATCTTTTTCTCTAAGGGGGGAAAGAGAAAAAAGGAAGGAAAGATGATAAACGCGATTAGGTTCTGCCTGCCTTATAACTTCTCCTACTTACACTCTCAGCCTTGAGAAGGAGAGGAAAAAGGGGGGGGAAAGGGAGAAAGAAGGATGAAGTAGAAAGCGTGAACACGACTTCGTATCACACTTTTCCACTATCCTTCTTCTCTAAAAGAAAAGAAGAAAGAAAAGAGAAGGAGAGAAGAAAGAGGGAAGAGGAAAAAGGGACGGGAAGGGAGAATGTTGTAGACGCGCCCTCACTCTACCTTTCCCTACTTAATCCCCTTACGCAGGGGGAGAAAAAAAGGAAAAGGAAGAAAAAAAAAAGAAGGAAAAAGGAAAGAGGACCCCAACTTCTTTTCCTAATTCTTTTCTAAAGAGGGGGGGGGAAAGGGAAAGAAAGTGGAAAAATGATGAGCGATCCAGAGTTTTTGACCGCTCCTCTACTCCGTTTGTTCTTAGGGGAAAGAGGGGGGGAGGGGAGAAAAAAGTGCATTCGCCGTCTAGTCGAAAATTCCATTACCGAAAGAAGAAAAGAAAGAAAAAAGAAGGGAGGAGGAAGGAGAATGACGACCACCTCCTCAGTTTCTTCCTATCTTCTTCTCTCCTCTAATTAAATCCTCAAAAAAAAAAGAAGAAAAGGGGGAGAAAGGTAAAATCGGCGTGTCCATATCTCGGTCTATCTCCTTTGTACGTTAAGCCTTGGGAAGAGGGAGGGAGAGAGGTTCGCGCAACCGCCTCCAGCTCCTCCCCACCGAAAGAGAAGAGGGGGAGAGGGGAAAGAAAAAGGGAGGGAATGAGGAGGGCTGCGGCTGCCTTCTTGCGTTATCTTTTTATTAAATGTATTTTGTTCCATAGGAAAAAAGAAGGAGGAGAAAAAGAGAGGAAGTGAAAAATGGTTTTCCTGCAGCAAGTCCCTCTTCTTCTGCCTTTTTTCTATTCATTCTCAATCTCTAGAAAATGAAGAAGAAAAAGAAAGGAAGAGGAGGAGGAGAAACGGTCGCCGCGTCCTCTGTCTCCTTATCTGTCGCCTAACCTTCTATTTCTTTCATAGGAAAAAAAAAAAAAAAGGAACGGAACAAGAGACGTTCGGCGCCCGTTTCGACGCCTCTTCTCTTTAGAACCCCAGAAAAGGGGAGGAGAAAAAGAGAAGAGAGGAAGCTTGCCTCGACCAGCTCTACTTTTTTCTCTCTGCTAATTACTCTCACCTCTTCAGAGGAAAAGGGAGGGAAAGGAAGAAGGGGAGGCGGTACCTTATTCCTTACTCCCTCCGCCTAGAAACAGGGGAAAAAAGAGGAAGAGAGGGGAAGAAGAAAGAATAATAGACAGCCTGCTGTCTTCTTCTTTTTCTTCTCTTTATTCTGGAGGAGGGAAAGGGGAAAGGGAAAAAAGGGGGGGGAGGGGTACTACCGCCGACGTCTAATTCTCCCTTACAATTAT
>Ga0179593_1289947_pt1 | contig 14047 bp, 28 predicted proteins | sample CZODoug2_1_08_16_FD_185931 | JGI IMG/M metagenome (GOLD analysis project Ga0179593, IMG submission 185931) | Vadose zone soil fungal communities from Angelo Coast Range Reserve, California, USA - CZODoug2_1_08_16fungal (PacBio error correction) | ecosystem: Environmental > Terrestrial > Soil >...
AAAAATAAGCTAAGGGGAAAAAAGAGTGACCCAGGACAAATTTGAGAAAACCTCTATAAAAAGAAAAAAGATATTGACGGGGAGTTGAAGGTGGAAACGATTAAGGAAATGACAAAAAGACACGGCAGTATGTGAGTCCTAATGTAAAAAAAAAAGTGAATGGGGGTCTAGTAGAAAAATAGTTTAATTTTATTAACCCTGGGCTTACTGAAAAAGACATCGGGGAGGTCCAAAAAGAGTGTCAAGGGGGGATGGGTGCACAATAGAAGGTCCATGGCAGGGAGAAAAAACCCCAGGTTCGCGAAAACCGCAAGGTACGTGAGGGACTTGATCCCAAATAGGACAGGGTCAAACCAACGTCAACAAGAAAAACGAGGAAAAAAACCAAAAAACAAAGAATACTATAAAGAAAAACCAAAGGCCATTTGGGGGGGAAGGGTGGCAACAAGGTTCTTCTACAAAAAACAACAGTCGCGAAAGGGACCCCGTCTGGTCTCGGAAAAACAAAACAGACGGGTAGGGGGGCTGGGTGGGGTTTTGAGGTAAGAGACACGACGTGTGGACACGGATGACGCGGGGTTCCCCAAGAAAGAAATAGTCAGGGGAAAACGCAGGGGAAAACAGGTATCAAAAAACCACGGTCCGTTTTGGAGGGTCAAAAAAGACTGACCCGCTACAAAACGCCAAAACCAACGGGGAAACACCTAAAGAGCTTGAAAGTTTACGCCACGCACGTAGGGCACACAGGATTGGGTCGGGGGTGAAAGACATCGAAAAGCCGGAAAAAACAAGCGAAACGACTAACAATGGGAAAGGGGGGACAAGCACGGGAAAAGTACCGCGAAAAACGCTAAACGAAGGAAAGAAAAGAAAGGTGAAACTTTGGCATCGGGAGGACCGGAAAGGGATTGGGCCCGCCAGGAAATGAACCTGGGGACTTTGGGGTTACAAAATGGAAATCCGGAGCGTGAAAGTCGGTTTCTTGTTGCTTGCTGAGTTTCAGGAAAGAGGGGTGCAGGGGGACCGGTGCACGAGAGCAGGACGACGAACGAAGGGGGGTTCTATGGGGGGGGATACTAAATGCGATCATAGAAAAAGATGTCTGACTGAGAACGCGAGGATGGAGCCGAAACAGCGATTTGAAAAACCAAAAACAGGACCCGCGATGGGAGGAGAGCGATGGAGGGGTCACAGTGTGATCGGGGAAAAGAGGGGCGGTGGGTCTGCCAGAAATAAACACAAAGCGACAGTTCGCCACCCAATAAATCTCGATGGGAAAAGAGACCGGGGGGGGAAAAAAAGTTGAAGGAAAAAACGTCTTGGGGAGTCAAGACAAGCCCGGTTGGGACCTCAATGGAAAGCCCGCAGGCCGAAAAACCCAAAGCCAAAGTGCGAGGAATAAAGAGCAAACCGGACAGGGGTGCGACAAATAACTTTAGATCAAAATAACGTTAAGTAAAGGGGGGGAAGGGGGGAGGTATTGGGGGGCCCGTCAGGAGGGTCATAGGCCGCACGCAAGGGAAGGGCAAAAGGAGCTGGGAAACAAGAGAAAAAGAGAAAGGCATCCGGGCTACTGACGGGAGTTCCAGGGTTGGTTGCACAATTGTTAATGATCAAAAGGACCAACACAAGACCGAGCGGGGCCAAAAAGATTGATGAAAGCTTGTCAAAAAGAAGTGTGGGAGGAGGTAAATAGGGGACCCTCGAAACTTGCAGGGTTAGGGCAAAACAAACAAACTGAATTTAACAAAACGGAGGGGGGGGATCAGAATAAACCTCTAGATGCAAAAAGTAAAAAAGGCCGGTTTAATGTATAGATTTGGGAGTGAAGTGGGTTTTCGGGACCGGTTCACCCGGCAAAAGAAATAAACTGCAAGGAAAAATTTGGGGGTCGCAAGGGGGAAAACACAAAGGGACGTACATCAACTGAAAAAAGGTGGCCCCGCGCTATGAGATGGGGGGGGGGGAAAGACAATGAAAAAAAGAAAAAATGTCAGGGAGGGGGGTTTGGCTCAAAAAAAGGACGATGCACCATTAGAAAGTGCAAGAGGACAGGATCCAGGAGGTGTTTTGCAGGTGTTTGGAGGGGTACAGTTGGGAACGGTGAGAAGAGGGGGGGAGGGAAACTTTCGGGGAAACAACCACCAACCAAAAACGAACTCCCCGACGCAGTGGGGGTTTCCGTCGAGCACCGGGACGGGGGGTTGGGGGGGAGTACGCGGAAAAAAACGAAAAAACGTAGTTGTGTGGGGGGGTCGTCAGTCAGTATGGAGAAAAAAAAAATGTGACGTTGAGTCACCAGGGCGACCGGAAAATGGAAGGACTCGTTCCAGTCAGAAAACAAAAACCCAACCATAGGGAAAAAGGCGACTCGTGCATCCAAAAGAAGGAGAATGACGGGCGATGGGACCAGACGGGGAAAAAAGTTTCGAACAATACAACTAAGGAACGGTCCCAAGTAAAACCCGACTCAAAGGGGCAAGGGTCTTCTCCAAAAATAAATCTCCCGCGGGGAAAAAACTCGGTTTTTCCAGGAAAAACGCGAGGGGTCAGGCGGTAAAAAAACAAGAAAACAGTTGGCCTGGATGGACGGGGGAAAGATGCCAAATCCCTTCACAAGTAAAAAAAATCAGGGGGGGATACCCGTTGAGGCCCGACACGCCAAAACACACAGCGCAGAAAGCCTGCGCGCCGGAGATTTGTTGGTTTACTACTGAAATACATTTCCAAAAATTTTTTATGGTCTTAGGGAAGTAAAGGGATCCCACCCAGCCGACAGGGAATCTTGACCAAAAAACAAAAACCGAGGTTGAATATATTGTGGAAAAAACATGCCGAAATCAGCCGACAAAGGAACACGCAGTGTTCGACAGGGGGGGAGGGGTGACGGAACAGGCAGCAAGTTTTAGTGAGGACGGGAGACTGGGGGAGCCGAATCAGTCAACCGAACGGCAGGGGTAATTAAGAAAAATAAATGGCAATGCAGTGAAGTGGATGGGGCATACACTGAAGGGGGAAGAAAGTCGAAATGGGGGAACTCACAAAAACTCGAGCCAGGGGATAATCAAAACTGGGGGGGGGAAAAGAAGGGTAATAACCAGTCAAATCCACAAACAAACCGTGGAAAAAATTAGCGACAAAAGAAGTCAAGGGTGTGTGTACCTGCCAGGCCTGTCGTGCTGGATTGGGTTGAAGACCGTGCCATGGGAAAAAAAGAACGGGTTCAGACCGAAAGGGAAAAAGCCTGAAAGTGAAAAGCAACCGAGAAGGGAGAAAAACGAGTTGGTGGGAACATACAAGGGAACAGCCACACCCGGCTGGAAACACAAGGTTGGCAAAAAAAAGGAGAAAAGATAAACGACCGCCCCTCCACTTGGGGGAGAGGTTTTTGGAGCGGGAAAATCGAAAGGTCAGGGGGGCCGCAGAGGAGCCCACAACAGTAGAAGGCATTCATGGAGAAAAAAACGAAGGAGGGGTGAGTTTTGAAGGGGAGTGGTTCACAGGGATCAGTCCGAGGCATGGTGGCGTTGATCAACCAAAAAGCCACACACAACCCCCCCCCGTCAAGGGGAGCGGGGGGGATGCTCGCCGTTTACGTCAATAACCCCCGTGTTCGACAAGTGGAAAAGGAAATAGAAAAGGGAAGCAAAAGAGGGGAGACAAGCCGCAGGGGGGGACTCTTGGGAGGGAAAAAAAGAGGTGGGTCCACGGAGTTCATCCAGAAATCTAAACAACAACAAAAAAAAAACGGATAAAAGGAGAGAGAAGCACAAAAAGACAAAGCGGGTCAGAAAGAGTACTGAGGGGGGAGGAAGACTCAAGGTAGAGGTCAGTAGCATGTCGAAAAAAAAAGGGGGGATGGGTTGAAAACACGGGAGGAAGAAAAACAACGTTGTCCGTGGCGCAAACAGTGGGAGGAGGTCAAAATCCAAGCCAAAAGGGGATAGGGAAAAAAATGAAAAGAAAAGGGAAAAAAGAACATCAAAAAAACATGAAAACTCGACAACAAAATAAAAAAAAAAAAAACAAAAAACCCCCCAACTCCCACAAAGCAAAACCACCCGCCCAAAAAAAGAAAACCACCACCAAAAGAGGAACGGCTTAAACGGGTTTTTCGAGGTCGGCGCCCAAAAGGGAAAATAAGATGATAGGAAAAAAAAATAAAACTTAAGACGCGGGTGGAAAGGCATGGAAGGTATGAAAGTTGCAAAAAGGCTCGCCCCAAAGGGGGAAGGAAAAAAGGTCACAAACACAAAAAAGGGAGGAGACAAAGTCCTGTACTGGATCATGAAAAAACTCACATAGAACGAAAACTTCCAGCCGGGGAAAAGGGACGGCTGCCAAATCCAAAGAAACTATCGGAAAAAAATTGGGGAGGAAGACAACGGTTTGGACGGGGGGAGGAACCGCCAGGTAAAGAAAGGGGGGGAGAGAAAAGGGGAGCTGATTTTAGGAATTTTCAGGGGGAGAAAAAAGGACGAAACATCCAAAATGCCAAAGGGATAAACCCCACAAAAGGTCCGCAAGGATGAGGAAAAAAGAAACGAAAAAACTTTTGTCACCCTGACGCCACCTGACAGGGGGCAAGACGACCAGAAAAAACGCGGGGGGGGGTGAGGAAGTTTGCCTGGAAAAAGAAAAGCCGAGGCAAAAAAAAAAGGCTGTGGGGAAGAAAAAGGGAACCCGGTAAAAAGACTATTCTTAGAGAGGGGGGCGCGGTTGGGGGGGGCAGGGGGGTCCCCCTCGGCCAAAAAAAATTGTGGATTAAAAGAATTTTTGCAACAGGAGAGTTAAAAAAACGAAAAAAGAAGGGAAGGGGGTGGTGTTTTTTGAAGCAACAACCTCTCCAGCACAAGAGAAAAAGGGAGATACGAGAAATCGCCCGTGGGAAGAAAGGAACGTCCGAGGTGCGGGGGCGAATAACCGGAAAAAGAGAAAAAAAAAAACAAGTGGGGGGAGAAAAAGAAGGGGAACGCACCGACAAGTTTGGCTTAAACAAACTGCTACAAAAAAAAAAGGAAAATGTTTGTGGGGGGGACCAAAGGGAACTTCCTAAGACTTTGACAAAACGCGAAAAAGGAAGAATCACGCAGGACTGAAAAAACAAACCGGGGAACGGGTTAACAAAAAAACCGCTTTGGAAAGGAAACAAACCCAAAACAACACCGTGCTCGACGGGGACAAACACGGGAGGAAAGGAAAAGTAATACCGAACGAATCAAAGACTCTAAACCAAAAAAAAAAGGGGGGGAAACCACGTCTCTAAAGCACTAAGGAAGCGAGGCCGGGGGCAACCGCGAGGTGGAAAGGGAGGGCGCAAAAGCAAATCGACAGGGGCAACCGGGGAGGAAGGGGGAGGGGGGGGGGGTGAAAGGAAAACCGAGGGCAAGGGAGAAATCAGTGCGCGGGAGGAAGAAAAGGACGTCAAGACGAACGTGGACCTGACGAAAAAGCGAAAAAAACCAAAAAGGAAAGCGCGAAAAGCGCGGGGGGAGGGACTGAATCCAGGGAGGGAAAAATCACTCCCAGGGGATAGCAACCGCCCCCACAAAAACAGGGCGGGCTTCTTTTGGGGAAGCAAATCTTGAAAAACGAAAGACCCCGCCTAACGGACCAAAAAAAGGGATCTTATGGGGAAAAAAAAAAAGGGGGCTTAACGAAGGTAAGTAGAATAGCGTGAGTGTTCCCCAAAAAACCCAGAACGTTCTCAAAAAAAGTGCAAAGCCTCTATAACGACGCAGCGGGCCAACTCCCAAGAACCATCCGCAGGATGGAAAGGAAGTGGGAAAGAGTGAAAGGGGGAAAGAGGGGAAAACTGTCAACCAAGAAGTCCTTGCACTACAACGAAAAAAAAAGGGAGGAATCGTAGTAAGTTCAACAGCGCCAGGTTTACATGCAAATCATGAACACGTTCCAGAGAGACAGAGCGGGAGGTTCTTGTTGGTGGAAGTGGAATCGGCAAAGGAAAAACAAGCCCCGCTGTGCCCCGATCAATGGAACATCATAAGCCTTCAATGTCAGTAAAGATGGGTTTCTGTGTAGCCAAGACGGAGTGGGACGGTATAAAAAGAAAGAAATCGGAAAAAGAGGTGGATCGGAACACAATGGGAAAACCGACCACCCTTGACCACATAAGTATCGCAATGACAGGGAAAAACGGGCCAAAAAAGTCAGGGGAAGGTTAAAAAAGGAAACCAGAGGCAATGGGGTCTCCTCATGACAACAAGGAAAGAAACGGAGAAGGTGACCCGAGTAGAGGGAAGCGGGAATTGTGAAAAACAGGGACAAGGTCAAATGGTAAGCCGGTCAGTAAAGGGGGGGTTCGGGAAGAAAAGGTTGACGATTTCGGGGGGGGGAAAAAAGGGAGGGGCAAAGAAACTCTGAAAAAATTACAGGGCGGTAAGGGTTTGGGAAAAACGGCGTCCATGGAACGCAAAACTACGGGGAGGGGGTTGGTCACGAACACAGAAAAAAAAAGGGCTAACGGGCAATGGGAACCTGAAAACCGAAATCGGGCCACGCCCTGTTAAGGGAAAAAAAAACAAAAACCTAAGCCGTTTGTGGAAAAAAACCGAACCAGAAACAGTCTCATTTGAGGAGAAAAAGCTGAGGGGGAAAAGAAATGGCAACGGGAAAATGGACAGAAGTAAGAATTATAGGGGTTTGCTTTAACAGGGGTGGGGGGTGGTCTCCCTGATGGGGACGGGGGGGGGGAATAGGGGGATAAAGCAGAAAAAGGGCACGGAAAAGCGACTCAGGGGGGTCCGCCTCGACTTATATGACAGAAAAAAAAAAACGGGGAGGGGGGGGGGGGGAAGCGCAAAAGTGAGCCCAGGGAATAAATCTACTTAGGAAGAATTCACGTAAATTCACAAAAAGACAGAGTTAGGCAAAAGGATAGGAGAGTGGGGGAAACAGTCAACTCAAGGGGGGGATAAAAATTTGTCTGGGGGGAAGGGCAGAGGGGGAGGGAAAAGAAGACAGAAAACAACAACAAAACGGAGGGATATAGAGCGAGAAAAAAAGCTGGAAAAAAAAAAAAAAAAAGAACAAAGTTGAAACAAAAAGACGAAAAAAGCAAGGGAAAAGGGAAGGGAGGGGACAGGGGGGTCAACGCTAATATCAAGGAAGACTCCAATGGTCAAACTCTTGTGTCCGAAGGAGAGAAGTGAGTGACTGGAAGGATATTTATGTTAGTAAGGCAGGGGGAAGTCAAAAAAAAAAAAAGGAAGAAGAGGCAAAAGACGTTTGGAGGGAAGTGTCAAGAAATACGGAAAAAGCACGAGGAGGCCAAAAAACCCGCGAGATACGGGGACGCCAAAACAAGGGAATCGGAGAACATATGCAGGAACCAACAGGGAACCATCTGCAGGAAAAAGAAACTGTTAAAAAAAAAAAAAAAAAGAAGTCTAATCCGGACGCCATTGAAGTTTCAATTGGAGACTAACAAAAAAAAAAAAAAAAAAAAAAAAGCAAAGATGAGGGAGTGGCGCCGCAAAAGGGAGAACCTTTTTCCTTTTGTACCGGCAAAAGAAAACCTCCTATGCGGCTTGTGTTTTCGGTGGACATGGTACCTCGACCGCAGTGGGCCCCGAATGAAGTCGAAAGGGGGGGGGGGCCGTTCCCAAGGAAGAAAAAACTGGACGGGTCGGGGGAATGCGAAACAAAGCACCGGGGACGGGGGGGAAGGGTCAACATGGTCCCCAAGGGAAAAGAATGGAGAGGGAACAAACCAGGGGGGGTCAAATCCCCCGGGGACATTTCATATTGGGACGTGAAGGGTCAGGGGGGTTTTCCAGAAAACCCACGACAAAAGCCGGGGGAAAAAAAAAAAAAGGAGGAAAGGGAAAAATAAGAAAACCAGGAGGGGGAAACTTGCATTTGGTGACCAAGATGTATCACCAAATGAAAAAAACGCGAAAAAATAAACCAGGGGGACACTACGAGAAGGACCTGAAAGGGGGGAAAGTTTGGCATCGGGGAGAAACCTGGGAGGGGAACGCGGGAAAGGAACCCACAGGGACTTTGGAAAAAGGGGGAAAAGAGACTTCCAGGAGAAAACCGTACGGACCGTCGGGACCACCGGAATACCTGACACAGAACGAAGGGGTGTTCGGAAAGGGGTGCCTGGTCCCTCTATGGAGACGAACTCGGGGGGGTGCACTGCAACAAAAACCAAGACCCGCGTGGAAATACCAGAAGGCGAGGGAAAAAGGTCATTTGATAGGGGGGTGGTTAACATCTGGGATGGGGGGTGGGTGCTTCCGGGGGGGACAATTCGCCACCCAAAAAAATGAACATTGAGAGACTGGAAGAAAACAATTAAAAAGGTGGACAAAGGTAACCTGTCTTGGAAGTAAAATGAGAGGGGCGTTTGAAAATAAGCCCAACAATAACATCATCATGTAGGGGAAAATGACATTCGGAAAGTGTTTAGAAAAGGAATGGAGGGGAATAAAAAAGACTGGTCAAATAGAATGTGGTGCCTTGAGGGGGGGGACCTGGGAACAAAAAAAGAAAAGTTGAGAAGGGAGCAGTATAAAGGAAGGGGGGAGCTTGGGTGGAATAACAAGACTGAGAAAAATATAAATGAAAAGGAGGGGGACCAAAAGTTGTGGCAACGAATGGACAATCTAGGGAGTGAGCGGGGAAGCGTGGATGCAAATAGGGAATGGATGGGGAAAAGGGAGACCGCCACCAGGGTCTTCAGGTGTCTATACGGGTGCGTAAACTTTAGAAAACGGATCGTAATGAAACATACGCAGGAAAAAATTACAAGCTCAACCTTTTTATGGATAGTTTGTTTCGATTTGGGGTGTCGGGCCAGTTTAAGTCAATGAGGGTAGGGGGAAAACGGGTTTACGGAAGGAAGAAAAGGGAGAGAAAACCTGAATGGGGATCCAGGAAAAGAAAGGGGGGCAAGAACATCACTGAGCAGGTGGCTCCGCCAAGGACGATTGGGGGGGAAGCAAGAAACCCCTTCAACAGAAACTTTGATACCAGAAGAGAGGGACCGGTGCGCGGGGTAAAAAAGCGGACGCTGGGTGAGGGTGGGGGGGGAGTAAGGTTTAGAGCTGTGAGGCGCGGGGGGGAGAAGGAGGTGACCGCGAAAAGGGGTTGCATGGGAAGGGAAAAAGGGCGGTGGGGGGGGGGGGGCGTGGGGGGCCCGCTGTAGCAACGTTACAGAAGGAAACCCGTCGGTTGGGGGGGGGGGGGTGAGGAGAATGGGGGGGGTGAGCCTTCACGTCCAAAGCGGGGGTTAAAGACAAGAGGAGACATGAAAAGACATTTCCCCATGGTAAAGGAACATACACAAAAACAAAAAAGGTAATTCTGAAAAAGAAAAAGGAAAAAAAAAAATGAAGGGCAAGGAAAAAAAGAAGGAAGGAGGACCCTAAAGGTTGGGGGCAAGGGGGAAGCAAAAAGGTGAAGTCGGGAAGCAACGCAAGAGGGTTTGGGGCACAGTTCCAGCAAAGGCACGATTCTCTAAAAATCAAAAAAAAAAGAGAAATCGGGGGCAAGGGTGGATCAGCCAAGAAGGCGGGTCAAAAAAAAAACAGAACACAGTCCGGGGGGGGGGGGGGATGGAACAGAGAGGGAAGCTTAAAAGTGCAAAAGAAAACAGCGGGGGGAAAACAACGTGAGGCCGAGACAACCAAGGCCCCCAAACAAAAGAGGGGAGAAGATCGAAGAAGATATGACTTTTAGGGGGATTTTTAAATTGGGGGGGGTATTTTAAATACCCAAAAAAAAGTAGGACCGGCCGGAAAGAAACGGGGGAACACATACGCAGAGGGGGGTGATGCAAAAGGTTGGGAAAAACCTAAACGACGACACAGAGTACGACCAGATGGAAAAGGAGCTTCCGGACTCAGGGGGTGGAAGTCAAGGGGGGAAACGTTTCGCGTGGTAAGGAAAAAAAAAAAAAAACGGGACAGGGGAACGAAGCAAAATGGGGGTTGTATTCAATCAGGACAAAGTGGTGGATGAAAGGAAGTTTTTGAAGCCGAGGACTCCGAGACGAGCCCTGATAGCGGGAGTGACTACGGGGTAAGGGAAAAACAAGTCAAAAAAAGGGGGGGGGTCAAAAACCAAACTTTCAAAAGAGGGAAGGACCTGGCCTTTCCAGGTCAGAGGTGCGGGGGGGGAGGGGACAGGACCGGAACCACATGGCAGCGACTGGGCCCGACGATAGCCGAAGGGTGAATCCAAAGAAAAGGGGGAAAGCTGTGGGGGACCATGCAAGGGAACAACCCAGAAAAAAGGGTCGCTGGAGAAAGGCAGGGGGGGGGGAAAAACGTAATAAAGAGAAAAAACAGCAGGCACCCCCGCTTATAAGGGTAGAGAAGGAAGCTGGAAGGAAAGGGCAGTCAAGAAAAGAAGAACAAACCTTATAAGTTGTTCAAGGAGGGATCGAGCCAGGAGGGGGAAGGGCACGGTGGGAAAGGAAATCTCGCGAGGGGGGCGGTTTGGGACAAAAAGAAAAACGCCACAACACCAAGTTCGAAAAAAATATCAGGGGTTGAGGGACGACAAAAAAAAACCGGTTGTTAAACAGCAACCCCGGTGTTCGAAAAAAAGTTGTGCCGGCACATAGAGAGGAAAGTAAAAGAGGAAAGAAGGGGAAAGTGAAAGCTTGGAGGTGAACTGTCTTTCACCTTGAGGGGGGCAGCTTTCATAAAAAAACAAAAAAAACGGAGGAAAGAGAGATAAAAACACGTCCGGACCAAGAGTGAAAAAAAAAAAAAAAAGGGGTCAATTAGGAAGGCTTCAGAAAAAAGGTGGGGAAAAAGGAATTGCTAATGCAGCAAGGTCGAACCAAAAAGGGACAGGAAAAAGGGGCAGAAACACAGAAAAGAGGGGGTCGAGGGGTGAATCTCACGTGGGTAGGGGGCCCAAAAGACACACCATTAAAAAAGAAAAGATCACACCGTAAGAAAAGCAAAAACGCAATTAAAAGCTGACTGGAACAGAAAAAAAGGGGATGGGCAAATATATAGGAAAGGGGGGGGTGGAGCTTAGGCTCAAAAAATGGACAAGTAGCGAGTAAATCCAAAACGAAGACATAATCGACGGGGCCCCAGAAAATTGATAGTTATTAAACGGGGTTGGGGACCAAAAAGGCTCGCCAGAAGGGGGTGCGTACGCATGTAACCAAAAAAGCCATGAATGCCCTCGTGAGAGTGACAGGGAATTGGGGAAATAAAGAGGCAGAAAAAGATGAAACTAGGGGCCAGCACGGCTGGACCAAAACGTAAACATAGTCAGGGTAACTGTCAGGAGTTAGAGGGGGGAAACCGGGGGGGGTCATTGTTGTCGACCTGCGGCCGTCTAAAGAAGTTTTTTGGCAAAAAAAAAAGAATCAGGGCAGGCCTCGAGGGTAAAGTAATTGTGAGAGAAAAAAAAAAAAATGCGGGCTCAAGTATCCAAAATGCAAAGGGGAAAAGAAACAAGGGCAAGTGACCGGTCGGCGGAGGGATGTCCGAACAGGCGGAACTTTACCTTCCAGCCTTAACTATAAAAAAAAATGAGCTGTCAAACCATGGAACAAAGACTTTCTCCAAAACAGTTGGGGAGCGTAGATTTTTTTAAACATGGAAAACACATAAAACAAACAGCAAAAAAGAAAAAAAAAAAAAAGATTCTCGGGGGGGAAGGAGACTTCTCTTTAAAAAGAAAAAGTACTATTAGGGGCACCGCGGTGGGGTTACTTTGGGGACTGAAGGCCTCCAAAAAAGGGGAGCAGACTTTTTCAGAGGATTGGGGAAGTATGTCCCCCACACATCCAGGAAAACGGGGGGAAACTGGGGGGGGGGGGAAAAAAAATAAAACACACGATCTCACCTGGGAAAGTACACCTAAGATGACAACGGAGAAAATCGCCCGTATTCGAACTGGGAAACGTCAAAAAAAGGTGAATGTTCGATTAACATTGAAGGGGACGGCCCCCAATGGTAGGGGACTAAGACAAGTCAGGAGACACAGAAAGTGGGGGCCGCACAGGAGAAATTAACTGGTGATGTTTGGGTTTGATGACCAAGAATGTCCTGATAAAGGGAAACTAACCGCAAAAAAAAAAAAAACGGGAGGGGAAAAAAAATCACATCATGAAGGAAAACTAAAACAAAAACAAAAAAAAACCGAATGGTGTGCCGAACTGGCGCCACAGGCCAAAACAAAAAACAGAAATGAAGAAAGGAAAAAACACAAAAAGGAGAAGGCAAGGAAATCTACCTCGAAGCACATCCTACCGAAAAAGAAACCAAACGGTAAAAAGAACTGCAAAAAATAATGGCCCCTCGAAACCAGGGGAAGGCAAAAACGGGAGAAGTGGGTGGAAGGGCTTACAGAGGAAGAGAAGCGGAGAAACACCGGTTTGTCCTCAAAGTGGAAATGAGGCCACCTGCCGGAAAGCTGGCACTCAGTGCGAAACATTTTCTTGCGGAAAAAAGAAGAAACTGGAACCTGAAAAAGAACCTGAGAAAAAATAAAACCGAGGGACGCAGAAAAGGAAAGAGGGGAGGGGAGGAGGAACGCCAGAGTAAATTCCTAAAAGGAGCAGGAAAAGGGAAAAAAAAGCAGCCCCTGGCGGGATTTTTCCATTCAGCATCTTGCAAGAAAAAAAACTCAAAAAGAACTGAGTTGAATCAAAAGAAATTAAAAGAAACTCACTGTAGGATCAGAGACTTAAGGGTGGTCAACAAGCGAAAAAGGGACGGTTCTCCGTGAAAAGCCTATGAACTCAGCGGAGAAAAACCACTTCATAAAAAAAGGAAGACGGATGGAAGGGAGGGGACTACCAAAAAAGGGAAAGTCAGGGAAAAAGGGACAGAAGTCTTACACTACATCAAAGAAAACGTTTGTTGGCGGGAGAAGGGCCTGTAGTCAAAAAGGCAACAGGTACTTCAAGAGGGGGAGTGTTTAAAAAAAAAGGGCGAGAAACAGGGGGGGAGAAGTGAAGGTGGGGGGGGGGGAGGAAGGGGAAAAGACCTTAAAAATGACCGACACTGGAAAAGATAACATAAAAATACAATCGCCTCGAGGGTGGAAAAAAATCAACGGGGTGGGGTTGGAAGGCCCAAGTCGAGGGGGTCGTCGCACAAGAGAGGGAAATAAAAACTCGTAAAGAGGTGAGGGGATCCAGCCCCCGTTCCAAAAGAACAAAGGTCCCGAAGGCGCACGAAAAGTGGGTTCATGGGGCGGGAAACAAAAAAGGGTCACCTTTCAAGACTCGTGGGCCAAAAAGAAAGGGTACCGCACGAAGTGCAAAAGGAACCTAATGAATGCCTCGGAGAGGGGGAAACCGTTTAAAAGGGGAAAAGAGGGGAAAAATTCAAAGTAAAGGGGCTTAGTGGGAAAGGGTGGGCGTAGAAGTTTTCGATCCGGGAAAATGAAAGAACGAAGAGACGGACGGGACGGTAAAAAGGGTGGGGGGTCAGAAGGGAAGGGGGAAAAGGGGGAAAACCAAAAAGCCAGTTGTTTGGGGTGAGAAAAAAAAGGGGGGAGGGTGGCATGGGACCTCGAAAAAAGCCATCGGGCCAGAATCGAGGTAACACCGAAAAAAAAAAAAAACAAAAGAAGGCAGCGGCGGGGGGGGGGGGTGAAAGCAAGAAAGGGGAGGGGGGGGAAGGGAAAAAACCCTGGTCTTTTGGGAGAAAAATGAAAAGTCAAAGCAAGATAGATTGTGGTTGAGGGAGAAGGGTCTCCAGAAAAATGTAAGGGGGTTCGATAAGGGGAAGAAAAAAAAAAAAAAAAAGGGGGAATTTCAACAGGCGGAGGGGGGGTCGATGTTTGTCTCCGGAGAATACGTATATGGGAAAAGAAAAAGAAAAAAAAAAGATTTGGGGGGGGACTCAGGCTAAGTGAAAGCCAGGGGGGATAAATCTACTTTAGAAGACGGTTCAAAGGTCTGGAGGACAAAAAAAAAGAAAAAAGGGAGGAAAAGGGAATGAAAAGGGAGAGGGGGAAGCACTAAGACATCAAGCCTTTGGGAATAAAAGTTGGTCAGAAGTGGGGGGGGGGTAGGGGCAAGAGATGGTGTGCGTAG
>Ga0179593_1375264_pt1 | contig 14047 bp, 14 predicted proteins | sample CZODoug2_1_08_16_FD_185931 | JGI IMG/M metagenome (GOLD analysis project Ga0179593, IMG submission 185931) | Vadose zone soil fungal communities from Angelo Coast Range Reserve, California, USA - CZODoug2_1_08_16fungal (PacBio error correction) | ecosystem: Environmental > Terrestrial > Soil >...
GGTGGGCTGCGGCTGACCTCTAGGAAGAAATGACACAAAGGAAGTTGGAGGTTGATGGCGCCGGTGCCCGTTTCGAAGACTGGGGGTTGCGGGGCGAAGGAACGGGATCAGGGGGAAAAGGGGGAAGCGCAAAAATAAAAGGAAGTTTTGAACAACAAGTTCCCAGGTGAGAACATCGGTATTCATTCCAAGTCACTGAAGGGGGCAACATACTCAAGAGAAATATAACTGGGGGAAGACACAAAGGCCTGGAAGGAAAAAAAAAAGAGATGCAACCACTCAGATATATGGTCCATTTCGCGCAAGCAAGACCTGGGGCACGATATTGGTGCCGAAAGTGCAGGGATTCACTTCGGAAGGGAGCTGAAAGAAGAGGGGAAGCATCAAGAGCCCGGCAAGCCGCAGAACTTGGAGAAAGTGGGTCTAGAACCACGATTCCCATTGAATCTACATCAAGTACACCATGAAAGGGTGCACGAAAGGAAAGTCGGAGGAAAGAGGGACACCTCACGCCTTGAAACATAACTCAGAAGACCAGTTTGGGAGTCTCAAGCCAAGAGGCTGTACGAAATCCAGTCAATCAAAAAGTAGGTTCAAGAAAGAAGAAAATGTATGGAGGGGGAATGCAGTCATGACCAAAAATTGGGTCTTCAGGCATATGCAAATGAGGGCTGGGTGCAAGGAAATGTCTCACCCTTGAGGCGGGGGTGCCCGTATAAGCATGCATCGAATCGGGGAGGGAAAATACCGTGGGAGAAAAAGAGAGGCGTCAAGAGGTCACGGACAGTGTAAAAACTTGAAATGGTTGAAAACAAAGAAAGCGAACTTTCTCTGGGTAAACTGGCATCTAAACTACCAGGCCAGACGACGTAGTGGGAGGAAAATTTTGACATCATCGGACAGTGGGGGGAACGAGCGAGGAGTCGAAAAGGGAGAGAGGAAGGGGGGTGCAGGAGGGGAAATAAAAAGAGGGGAAAAGGCAAGGGGAACGCGGAGGCAAGTTGGCAAAGTGGTGCCGCCTAAGAACGCAAAGGAAAACAAACACAAATTCACCCGACTCAATGGGTCTGGAGGTGAATTGTGACCTGAGAGCTACGGGACTTTGGGCGGAGAAGCAGAAGAAGGATTGAGAGAGCCACAAGAGGAGCAGAGGGAAAGAAAGCGGGACGGAGTCTAACACCTTTTCCTTTAAAGCGAAGGCTGGAGGACTCGGAAAAAATATCGATGACAAACCGTGAAGCGTGCGCAAACGAACGGCGCGTTCTGACCGCCGGAAAGGGCAAGAAATCCCAAAAACAGGCCGAAGACCGTTCTTCAATCAAAAGGACTGACTTTAACATCAATCTCCACCAGGCCAAGGATGCCTTGTTTGAAGGTGATTGTAGTTGGGTAGGCAGAGGTGTTGGAGAGAGGTGCTCGGGAAAGAGGGAACGCAAGCAGGGACCGGGGGGACGCAGACGGTGGAAAAACGGCTCTCAGTGAAGAAGGATCCTAGTTAAGGGAAAACACGAACCATCGTGAAAAGGCCGGCAGCGAAAGACCGGCGAGACGCACGGGGTGGGGTCAACTACGGCACCATTTCGAAGAAGAGTAGCGCATTTCCGAAAAGTAGGGGCAACGCAAACAAGAGACGAAACAGAAGTCTCTCCAAACGAGGAATAATCGCGCGCACCGGTGGAAGCATGGGCCTGACCACGTCATAGCAACAATCCTAAATGAGCAGGACTAGCGAAACATTCCCGCCGGGATCGTGTAAAAACGCCAGAGTGTCAACCCATGTCCTGGATCTAAACACTTAAACACGTTTAAATCCAAACTTAACAAAAGGGAAAAGGAAGGGGTTGGGAATGGGGTTGGGGGGGAGGGTGGGGTCCTGAAACCCAATAATCGAGAAGAAAAAAATGAGATTTAAAATTCGCGGGGGCAACTACAGCCAAAATCGCAAGCGCAAGGGAAAACACAGTGGAAGGGGGGGAAATCTGTACGCTTCCTCACGTCATGGAAAACATGAGATCGTTTCCCGACGAGAACAAACAAAAGCGAAGAAAATAAGACAAGACCACATTGTGACTGGGCAAGGGCGGACATGGCCCGATATTTTTTTAAGGGTGAACTAAAGAGGGGAAGGAATTTCCTCCGACCCACTGCCGGGGGTTTCTCTAAAGACAAGTGTAGTTGGAGTACCGAAAGAGACGATTTTCCAAGGGACGTTCTCCTAACACCCTTAGAGGACGGTTTATCCGGCCCACCACCATCAGCGGGAATTCAGGTGGGAAGTGCCACACTCAGGCGAAAAAAACCACGGTATAGGAGGAAAAGAAAATAGATACGAGGGAACGTCAAAAAAGAAGAGAAGGGGGGGGGGGAGGTGGGGGCAGAGGAAAACAAAGATTCATTTGGGTGTAATCTCCTTAGGAGAAAAGGAAAAAAAGAAAAATGGTTACGCCAAGAAAAATTCTTGTCTTATGCTAAAAAAAGTTGCGGAGGATGAAAGGGGCGAGAGGGGGGGGGGGATGAATTCTGAAGGCCGACGAGCATAATTCGGTAAAGCTGTTTGGTGGTTGCCTCGAGGGAAAGTATCAGGAACGCTGTCGGGACGCTGCTGAAAATGAATAGGAGACCGAGGGGTACTTGGCCAGAAGGGATGGGGGGAAACTGCGAGCATTGAGTTCGCGTGCACTAAAGATAAGCCTTTTCAAAACAAAGAGTTGAAGAGATTTGTTTCCAAAGGCCCAAGTCCAGGAATATTTTGTGGGGTAATGGGGCTTATACTTGGTGTGGGGGGAGGTAGTGGTCGATCAAAAAAGAGAGGGACAAGGACCTACTTTGAGGGACATCATCAAAACGGCGTTCCCGTGTAGGCTAGAAAAAGAAGGCTGGGGGGGGAGGAGAGAGGGTGACAGTCTGCTTAACGTGCTCGAGGAGAGCGGGCGGGGGCGAAGGGAAGAAGATGGCGTTTGAGAGATGTGGGTCTAATTTAACTGTTGAGGGAAGAAGATAAATAGTCTGCAAAAGGGGGGCAGTGAGGAAAAAAAACAGGTCTAAGGAGAAGCTCTTCGCTCACTAGGAAGAATTTGTGAGGTGGGAGATGGGTCAAACACGGGACATCCAAGGCGACCACAGCCCCGACAGATTATCGCCTAGTCCGCACAGTCTATCAACACCTTCATCGGGGGAAAATAGGTCGCGAAACCGGCCAGACTCCAGAAAAAAGACAAAATCCAAAGATTTGTCCTGATCCACTCCCAATCAACCACTGCAAAACGAAAGACTGGGAGTGGTCACGAAAGGGAGGGGCCAAAGCGACATGTCCTCCTGTACTTTAAGTTGTTTTAGAAGACATTGACTGAGGACGGACGGTAAGAAAAAAACAAAGGATCCGGGCTCGGGAAAAGCAACCATCCTAAAAAGTGGGTCAAACGAGGTCCTCAATGGAGGGGCCTTACCCAGCTAGGAGCAGAGAAAAGAGGCAAGTGGTGTAGTCCGGCAAAGGGGCGGGCAAGTGTCATTCAAAAGCAAAATCTTGGTGGCATCAACAGCGTATGGCAAGGCAGGCGCGAAAGTCCCGGTGGACGTAGCTCAATCAGCCAAAAACAATAAAAAACTTCTGGGGGTGAATTGGTGTTTTGGAGGGAAGCGCGGGAGTGGCATAAGAAAGGCGTGGCCACGTCAGCCCTAAAAGACACGGAGTCCGCAACCTTCAATGTTCAAATCCTGCCAAGAAAAAACACCGGGGGGGGAGGAATCTACTTGGAGGCCAAGAAAAAAACGAAAAGTCATATATTGTCAGTCTAATGGAATCGGGGGATCTGGGGGGGAGCGGAGAATTGAAAAAAGGAAAACAAACTTGAGTGAGATTTCTAGTAGGTTACTTCATTGAAAAGGGCCGGAAGAGGGAAAGAGGCAGAAGGGGGTAGACACGGTCAGTAAGTTCCACTATTCTTCATAGATAAACCACGCCGCAAGTGGAAGGAAGAAAAGGGAAATGGCACAATAACCATCATACCAGGAACAGTATCACGACCTAAAAAAATGGTGGGGTCACTGAATCAAATTCCCAAAACAGAAACTGGGGATTAGAAACGAAAGGGGGAGTTCAAGGGCGTAAAACGCTGGATTTTGGAGTACAGTGAGCGAGGCCGTGGGCTGGGGGGGGGGGGGAAACTATGGAGGGAAAAAGAGGGCTCAAGGGGCTACTGGAGGGGAACCCGATTCAATGGTGAAAGAATCAGTTGGGGGAAGGAGAGAACCAAACTGGGAAGAAAGTTGGGGATGCGAATCATATCCATTTAGAGTCGTCGGGTGGTGGGGAGATCAAACAAAGAAAAAAAATAGTGTCGGCAACTCAGGAAGCAATTTGTAGCACCTAATAGTTATTTGGAAACTATCTGGGGTAGGCAGGAGGTGCGGGGCCAATGGATCTCGGGGAGCATCATCGCAGTTGTTTGGGTGCAGATACTCTCCAGGAGATATAATAACTTTTGAGGTCGGGGGGAACACTCTTCAGAATTGGAGAAAACTCCGTGGGAGGTATATACTGACACAAACAAACTGTGTGGCATCCAGAGCATAAACAACGCTGGGAGGTAAAAAAAGATCCCGTGCATGTAGAACAGAACCAAAAGGACGGAAAGTATTGACGTTGCAACAAAAGCTAAAAAAAAAACAAAGGTCAGAAGGTTTGCTACGGGCTCGTCGCGAGAAAGTTCTTCGCTCAGCAAAAAAAACGAAGGGGGGAGGGGGGGAAAGAGAAAAGAGGAGAAATGTTTGTCGGAAAAGCAGAAGAAAGCCCAGAAAAAATTCGGGTTCGTTGGTGAGGAAAAGGGGTGGAAAATAAAAAATGCGGACGACGTCGTGGCTGGACATACGTCGCATTGATCGGAAAAAAAGAGGGAGCCTTGGACAGTTGGAACACACAATGCCAAGTGTGACGGTCCGAAAACGGAGGGGAAAAAGAAATCGGCCAGACTCAAAAGGAGGTATATAGGAGTAACATTACTGCTCACCACAAAGGCTGATGCACCAGAGGAATATTTCTCCAGGCCGACGCCCCAGAAATGTTCACAGTTGGACCAGGACTGGGGGAGTGGGTGCCCCTATCGGAGCTGGAGAAGAGGGGGGGGGGGAATAAACCAGTTGCGCAGAAAGCAGGAAAAGTGTAGGATCCGGGTAGGAAGAGCACCAAAACAAGATAGTCCTCCATTCTTCAAAAGAAAAGAGGTGGATGAGGACCCTTATGAGGAGCTGGAAAGAATAACGTGCAAACGAAAGAAGCGACCATTTATCTCCTCAAACATCAACAGAAGGTCCAACATCCAAGTCTTAAAGCATCCCCGGGTCGTATTGGATTGCCTGCAGGGACGCACCCGTGGGTATCAGACTAGTAGGGAGGTAAGGGGGAGGGGATTGTGAACAAGGAAAGGTGAGTACGATTCCCTCAAAAGGAAAGGACGGTCCGACATAAGCGGGTAAGAGGGGAGTGGAATACCGTGGGATAAACGAAAGCTAACAAGAGGAAGGGACCGGTGTGACACATGGTGAGTCAAAGATAACTCCGATAAGCGAAACGTAGCGGAGGGAGGGGATCGAGCATGAGCCAAAGCCATTAGCAGTGAGGCAAGGGGTGACATCCTCGGCAAGGTGGGAAAGGGAGAGGGTCAGAAAAAAGGGAGCTTACGGGTTTTCTGATGGGGGGGGGGAAGGGGGGAAAATGGTCCTGGTCAGGACTCCTGACGTGCAGACCGTGTCGACTGAACGTGGCCAGACAGGGGGGGGGGAACCCAACCGAAAGACCACACCAAGGGAAAGAGGGTTGGCTGCGGTGCGGGTGGTATGCTCTAAAAAGGGAAAGGTTAAAAAAAGGAATAAGAGGGTAAATCAACAAGAGCCGCTGGCAAGGGTTTTTTTGTGTGGTTTGTGGGGTTGGTGTTTTGGTTTTTGGGTTGTGGTGGCCATCTTTGATACAACTCTGGGGGATGTGGGTCTGGCATGGGATGCCTGTAGCTAAGAACGTAAGAGGATTGCAGAAAAGGCTCCAATGACCTGTATCAAAGGGCTCTTACAGCCGTCGGCAAAAGTGGGGAGTCCCAAAATTCCTTCAAACCTGAGTCCCATGCCTGGGGAACAAAGACACGGGGGGGACCAAAAGGATCCTTGGTAGGGTGGGAGGTAAGGTGGTATGTGAGCAAGATATTGGGTGGGACTGTGATTAAAGGGACGTGCGAAACTCGACGGCAGGTTGCTCGAGTGAGAGAGCGCTAAATCGGGTGTTGGGGCGGTGCCCCTTTTGACTAACCTGAAACAAGAAAAGCGTCAAAGCTAATGAGCGAAGATGACTAAGGGGGGGGGGGGGGGGGGGGGGGGGGGGGGAGGGGGGGGGGGGGGGGGGGGGGGGGGTGTTTTTCGTGGTCGTGGGTGTGGGGGCGTTGGTGTGGGTGTTTTTTTGGGGGGGAGAGGCGGTGCTGGGGGGGTTTGATTGGCTGGGTGGGCGAGGAGGCTGGGGGCGTGGGGCGCGTTTTTGGGGGTTGGGGGGGGGGGCGAGTAGGGGGGGGGGTTGTGGGGGGGGGGGCGGGAGTAGGTGGAGATCACCCCCATGGGTTTCTCACACATTCGGAAGCAGATGTGTACAAGCGCGTGGTACAACGAAAAAAAAGAGAAAACCTAACAAGAGAGAAAAGGTCGCTCCCACGCGAAAAGAAGAAGGACTCAGGCGACGGCACGGTTCAAGCCTGACCAAACCGAAGCAAGGCATTTCCGAAAAAGTTAAGCATGGGGAGAGGGGGGAAAAAGCAAAAGAGGATGTCAAAGAAGCCGTGGGGTTAAAATAAAGATCCAAAAAACTAATTCATTTTAAATCACAACTTGACAAAAAAAGAATATGTTTGTTATCATTTGGGGACCGGGGGGTCCTTAAACCAAAGAGCGGGGGAGAGGCGGAACGCGTCCTTCTTACATAGTGTACACGACTTCCGCTCCAGTCATGCCGAAAGACGCCAATTGCAAAGATTTCCAATATGGTACCGTCAAGTCGATTGTAAAATAGTCATGGCAACAAAGTAGATGCAATCACACAGCCCCAGGAGTCACCACAAATGACTTTGCGCGGCGGCACTTCAAACCGGCGAGTTTAGTATTCAGATATCGCTCCACCTACACTGTTTTGTAGACCGAACCCGTATTGTGCGGGACAAAGAGAAGAAGATCAAGGGTCTCGCCCAGATCCAAGGAAATAGTCGTTTTACAAGAACCCCCAAAAGAAGACAGGATTCGGGGGACGTTCCCATCGCATAGGAACTATCAAAAAAAAAAGAGGAAATGACATGTTTAACGTACGAAGAAGACTCGATGGTTGGTTGGGGAGGGGGGAAAAACTAAAGATTAACATTTGGGGCGGCGCGAATGCGAGGAAAAGGAGGTAACGCCAACTCCAAGCAGGGTACTCGGAAAAAAGGGGAAAGGAGGGAAAATCCAGATATTCAAATGTGAAGTGACGGGAGCACGAGGGGGTCAGGAGGGGGGGGTGGGTTGGAGTAGAGGGAAAGTATAGTGCACGCTGCTGGCAATGACGTATGCGAAAACCGTTCAACCAGGAATGGGTTAGTGCCCGTGACAGAGAAGGAGGTTCGTTAAAGAGAGATTTTCAAATTCACGAGACGGGTTCATGAGGGGGGGGGGGGTTAAAGAAACGAAGCAAGTCTAACCGGGAAGGTTTGGGAAGGGGAGATAAAGGACTTAGTTGTTCTTTAGGGGGTTTAAACAAGGGCGATGGGGGACAGACATCGGTGAGGAACAATGAAAAGTAGGGCATTCTAGTGGAACAGCATGAGGGGGGGGGGGCGAAGAGAGGGGGTTTCAGTCAGGTCAACAATTGGAAGCGATGAGACGCGGGACGGCCAGAAGATGCTTCGAAGGTGAATGCCGAATTACTGTGTTTTCTTAAAATCTCTGACAGGTATTCCGGGAAAGGGGGGCAAGGGTTTCGAACAAAATCGGCATCAGGGGATAATGCATCTGCAGAAAAAAAAAAAGGAAAAAGGTTAGGGGGGGGATTACGGGGGGGAAAACATGCCGCTCCATCAAAAGAGAGTGAGACGCCGCTTGCAAGCCAGGTACTAGCCACACCCAAAAGCGCGCGAACGACCCAAAAGGAAAAGACTAGAAAAAAAAATAGAGGCCGCACATTAAAATCACCCATTCACCAATTACGAGGAATGGGGACCGTGAGCAGCGTTACAGTACCAAAACGGACCTTAGGAAGAAGTGGTGCGACGTAGTTGGTAGTAACCTTTAAGGCTTGGAGGAAGAAGACGAATTTCTCCTAATAAGCCGAACGGTTTCCCGGCAAGACTCCAAAGATACTTGTCAGGTTCACTGGACATAAAGACGATTGTTATCCTTCCATTCAAGGGAAATGCGGGGAAGCGCAAACACTTGGTGGCTCTAGCAAGCGTACTTTCTGCTTAGCTAAAAAGTCAGTATTCGTAAGTAAGCACAGACCAAGAAACTAGGCGGGTGAAGTGGGGTAAAAATGAAGAGGGGGAGGGGTTAGGTCGAACTCGTGCCAAAGCGCAGGCAAAGGTGCAAGGAGTTCCGACCAGGCCATGGTCAACTAAGCCCCAGGAAAACACGGACTCTAATTGTCGCTCCCGGGGGAGAAAGAAAAAAGGGTACGGAATGTCAAAAGGGAAGAACAGAATAATGGACGGCGAATACTGTGCGCTGACCAAAAAAAGAGAGGAGGACGGGAGAGGGGGTTCCAAAAATATGTCTCGTCCACAATTGCAAAGTGAAAAGAAAACACGATAGCAACGGCTGGTAAATCCGCACAGGAGGGGATGGGAGGGGGAAAGAACAGTCGGAACTGACATTCCAGTGCACAATAGAACCAGGAAGCACAAGGTCGCCCTGACGAAAAGGGTGGAAATGAAACCAAAAAGAGAACCGGATGCGAAAAGAGGGGATTGAGAAGCGTGACAGCTCTGGGTGAGAAGATCAACTGGGAGGGAGTCATTTGCCACGTCTGGAGGGTGGAGCGTACGAAAAAGGGGACTTTCTCGACAACTCAATGGTGGAAAGAGAGTAGATACTAAAAGGTAGATGTGGGGGGCTACCTATCAACGGGCGGCACTTGCAAGGAAATGGTGGATCGCGGGCGTTTCAGGAAAAGGCCGCCGTGGACAGAAAAAAAAACGGAAGGTGAACTTCGTTAACAGTTAGGAGGGCAAAAAAAACAAAGAGTGGTAGAAGAAAGAGAAGGGTTTGCCTCAGTGCTGGAAAGGAGGAGGAGACGAAGGGAGTAGAACGACTCTTCAGAATTGGAGCAGTGATGCAGGATACTTGACATGGCCATGGGGGGCATCCATTCGGAAGTTCTAATTCCAAATGAAATCCCGTCATGGTCACCAAAGCACAAAAGACGTCGGCGCAGGGACTTGAAAACGGCGTCCAGCAAACAGAGGTTACGAAATTAGAGAGAGAGGAAAAGAGAAGAAAATACACTCTAGCCAAAAAAAAAACGGAGGGGGAAAAAAAAGAGCGAACCTTGGTTTGGGGGACTGCTCTGAAAAAAATGCTCACCAATACAGCAAACCTGGAAGTGAACTGTAGGGGAAAAAAGGGGGAAAATCAAAGGACGAATAAGAGGGGGGGTGCTTGAACCATTACGTGATCTCCTGGTTAAGCCAAGCCGAGGAAAGGGGCCTGGGGAGGAAAAAAAAAGAAACTTGAATTCGACACAGAGATGCCAAGAGAAGAGAGGGGGGCAAATCACGTCGTATAGAATCTACGTGGAGGGAACATCACTGCAGTCCAAAAAAACGATATGAGCCCACTCGGAGAAGTCCATTGAACACCTCCAACAAAAACGGATATTTGGGGGGGACCCCTGAACTTCGGTTAGGGGGGGAAAAAGCGGGAACGTAGAAGCGAAACAGCACGCAGACGTGGATCAGGTCCGGAAGGAGAGCCAAACCATATCAGCTTGGAGAAAAAAAGAGAAAAAATATGACTTCACCATGAAGTCGGGTACAAAGAGGGGCAAGGGGAGTACGCTGTCACCTCGAATCCTTTCCAGCTACCAGTTTTATCTTAAAAAGAAAGAGAGTACCGGGCAAAGATTCGTTTCACATTACCTGTCTCTTCTGGAAGGGAAGTCAGTGGAAAACAATGGGGTCGTCAGATGGCTGAAGTATTAGTCGAGGGGGGGCACAGGGTCATACCCTCTAGGACGGAGAGGAGAAAATCAAAGGGGAAGTTAGACCGTGATACACAAGGGGAGAAGCAAGAGCCGGAAAGGGTCAGGACGTGGGGGGAGTAAGGAGAAAATAAACTACTAGAAAAGAACTTCCTTCTGGAATATCCGCGCCAGTATCTACGTCAAAAAGGTCCTTTTAGCAGTTACAGAGAAATTGATAGAGATTGACTCGAAAGGAATTATTAAGGGTTGTGTTTACTTGGTGACAGGAGGGGGTGGACCATGGCCGAGGAACCGACAACCGCCCTTTCCGACTCTTGGCCTGCATTCGGGGACCAAAAGTTGGGCACTCAACACCCCTGTCATTCACAAAAAAGGACAAACCCAGACGAAGTTTAGCTTTCTGTGCCCGATGCGCTGACGAAGACTGGGGAAAAAAAGAACGAAATACGACTTTTCTCTGCAAAGAACTACCAATGGAATGGGGCAAGACGGTGAGACAACACATCTGTAGATTTCTGGGAGCGGTGAAAAAAGCTGGAGGGGGAAAAACTTAGAATCGAATTGCATGAAAAAGGGCGGGGAGAACGCGGAGACGGACTTTGAGGAGAAGCTAAACTGCAGGGGCTCGTCCCCATCATCATCACCTTCAGAAGACAAACGGACCAAGCAATGGCGCACTGAACCCCGTCGTCCTTGGGTTGATAATTTTGTTATGTATTTGGCGGCAAGAAAATTGTGGCGGAATAGGAGACGGAAAAAGGTGCTAAGGAGAGCTACTATGCCTTTTGCTCGACAGGGGGGAGGGAAAATCGCGCCTATCAGGGTGCATGGGAGGATTCAAGAGTGGGGAAAAAAAAAAAACCGAACACACAAACGACACATTCAGGAAACGGCTGGAGCACACGAAGGCATTATCCTCACTCCGGTTGGACGTAACGGCAAAAATTACGTGCAGATGTTCGCTTTTCCAGACAAAAAGGGATAGGAAAAGGAAAACCAAGATAAAGCAATCTACTTCTTCCGTCAAACTCAACTCCGAGGCGCGAAGGGACGCACACCACTGAAGGATAGTCCGCCAAAGACCCTGAGCTAATAAGAGCCTACAAAAGTAAAGAAGAAAAGGAGAGTTTACAACTCACAAGAAGCAACAAGAGCCTACTGTGGGAGAAAACAGTACAGAAAAAAAAAGGATCCTCAAAAATTACAAAAAAGGAAAGGGGGGGACAGGGGGGGCCTTGGGTCACGGAAAAAACAAAGGCGAAAAGGCCTCTAGGCTGAGGGAAAAGATAAGGCGGTGAACGAGTAAGGTCCAAAGGCAGAAAATCAAGCACGGGAAGAAAAACATTTCCAATAGTGCAATCGCTGTCACAACGTCATGAAAAACAGCGGGAAATCGAGGCTGCACTCGCGCAACAAACAAAAAAGCGGATAACCGGAAATTCGGGAGGTCGGCCTTCCCGCATATGATATTAGACGGGACCTGCGCCTGTCGATAAGGGGGGAACTCCCTGGTGACGAAACCGAAAAGCCGCTTGTTTTACCCGGCAGGAGAAGCACAATCCAATGAAGCTGTGGTGTCAAAGAAAAAAAAAAAAACCATCAAAGGAGAAGGTGAAGGGGAACGACTCAACATCACACGAGGGAGGGAAAAAAAAAAGGAGGAAATGGCTATTTACTAACAATCGACTATGGTGGTGGGCGAGGGAAAACGAAAGAGACATGGGATTTGAGTCAAAAAACATTTTCAATGCTAAAAAATGAAAGGGAAGAAACAAACACCCGCATTGTCTCGAAAAAAACGGGGAGGGGGAGGGGAGGACTGCGATCGGAATAGAAAAGGCTGAAAGGCGAGCAAGGAGGGGGGTCGGTTAAAAGAGGGGGTTCGCAAAGATGGGAAAGAAAGAGAGGACAGACTTTCCTTGGTTAATACCTGATTCAAATCCCGGATGGGAAAAGGGAACGGGCTAGGCAGCATGAGGTATCGTTAATAGCGAATCGTTCAACAATCAACGGAGATGAGGGTTTCATACAATTATCCCCCTAAGGGGGGTGGAAATGAGGGGATACAGACGAGTTTCAGCAATGGTTGGTAGCACAACATGAGGTGCGTCTGGTTGGGAAAAAAAAACTGTGAGTAAACGAGAAGGCATGCTGTAATGTTATGCCGAGAAGCGGGCCTGGCGGAGAGAGGGTGGTCAGGCGGAACGTGCGCGCAACGACGTTCGGGGAAAAGGCAAAGAAATGAGGCGGTCGAGATGGTGAAGGTCCGATAGGTTTTTGTGCGGGAAAGCTGATTCCAAGTGCCGTTCGGAACCCCGTCTCTCGCTGCGACTTTCGCGGACAAGCGTTGCCGAAGGTGGAACGTGGTTTAGGAGGAGATCCACAAGCGCGCACCACCAGAGAGGGGAAGCGCCTGCGAGGCAAAAAGACAAAACATTAAAATCGCGAGACAACGACCCGGTCCGGACAAATACACTCTTTCTCCAATCTGGGACAGCACATAACACACAACTTCAACCAAGCGAAGGGGCATGGTCCGTGGCGCATCTGTTACCACGGAGGAAGAAGGGCTGAGGATGAGCCCCGGCATCGACGGGCGTAAAAAGGGGGAAGGAGACAGGGCTTCGAAGCAAGCGAAGGTGACCCTGCAAGCAGCGATCACGAACGGGAGTCCTCAAACTACGATAACTTAACAGCTTGGGGGTGGAGGAAGGGCACCGCTGGAGTGGCGAGGCTGCGCCCAAGAGGGGTGCTCGGAGCGTACGTAGGTCGGGAGGAAGGGAACAGTGATGTAATCAATAAGGAACGCACCGCAATCCGAAAGGGGAATGGGGGGTGTTCTTATCGGTTCGTTAAAGGAAAAAAAAGGACGGGCAAAGGGAATCGCCAAAAAGAGCAAGGGCAGAGGAAGACAAGAGAGTCAAAAAATGCACCATCAAAAACCTACCCCGTCGCTCCGATCGAAGCGAAAATGGGGGGGAAGAGGGTTACAACAGGGAAGACCTGAAGAGGGGACTGATGTTTGCACCATAATCAGGAAAAGGGAGCGAATAGGGATAGGTCGTCGGCCCAATTGGGGGTGAACTGGCCGGACTCTTGAATAAGCGCAGGAGGTGGAAACAGTAAATCAATGAAAAAAGACCGAGTAGGAGTTCTTAATCCCCGCCTCATATAACTAAAAATTAACCCTAGCCCAATTAATAAAACATATAATTAAAAGGTGTACACGGAAGCCCCTACCGACAGAGACTTTTAGGCGGAAAACGAATAGGGCAGGAAGGAGTAAAGGAGGAAGGAGTTTTGGTTGAATAAACTGGAGAGGGAGTGTCAGTGTCCACGTGGTGTAGCGTCCTAAGACTAAGAGAGAAACGATCATGGGGAAAAAAGAGGGTAGAGACTCACCCAAGGGGGAAAAGGGGTGTGGGAGAGAAGAAGAGAAGACACGGGCAGGAGTGCGGGCGGCAACAGTGGACTTCTTGGAAAACGAAAGGGGGAAGGGCAGGAACATAAAACGAAAAACAGTTCAGGGGGGAAAAAGAGCGTGAAAAGGCCGAGGGCGACAGAAGGAAAAGGATCGCATCAGCATGGGTTTGGAGGCAAGCCTGTTCAGCGATATACGACGTGAGGGGGAAGAAATCAGGAAGAACGTGTACTCAGTAGGGCTGGATAGACAAAAAAAAAAAGGGTAAAGGGGGTGGCATCAACTGGCAAGCTCCTTCGGGGCCGGATTCCAAAGAAAAAATTGATTCTCCAAAGGAAAAAACAAGTACTGTGATGCTCACCCCGCGCCAGCAAACAGAAGGGCGAGGTTTGCTGAAGGAGCATAACTGTCCCTCCGACAAACAAGAAGGA
>Ga0179593_1431745_pt1 | contig 14047 bp, 11 predicted proteins | sample CZODoug2_1_08_16_FD_185931 | JGI IMG/M metagenome (GOLD analysis project Ga0179593, IMG submission 185931) | Vadose zone soil fungal communities from Angelo Coast Range Reserve, California, USA - CZODoug2_1_08_16fungal (PacBio error correction) | ecosystem: Environmental > Terrestrial > Soil >...
GGCAAAAGGACAACGGGGAGAAGAACCGCAACAAAAACAAAGCCACCAAAACCAACACGGAAAAGGAGGAAAGAATCACGAAGAAACACATGCGGCGTGGTAGGACCGGCAAACGACGCCACAGATGGATCTGCCTGACTCGCACCGGAAAGGGCGCAATCGAGCATGGGTGATATGGTGGAGGCCACGGGAAAGGTGGGGAGGGGGAAGTATGGGGAGGTGGGGGAGTGACGGGGCAGGGACGTACAGGAAGCAGTGGAAGTACCGCGGAAGTGCGGGTAAGTACGAACGGAGGGGGCGTAATCACACAGCCTGACAGGTTAAAGGGACCTTAAGAACCCTGATATAGAAGGGGGGTTGGGCAGCTCAAAGAGGGGCGCTGCAGGGGGTGTCCACGAAGATGCCGGGGTACGCTAATAATATCTAGTGCAGGGAAAAAGTAAGGGACCCGGAAAGGGAGAGAGGGTAGCTTGCGGTAGACTGTTGTGAGGGCGGGGGAGAAACGTAGCAGCACGAGGAAGAGGAAGGGACTTCGCGCGCAATCCCTGAAGCGACCAACGCGGATAAAAAGAATATCGGCTCGCCAGCAATGGGGAAATCCGGCAGGCCATTACAGGACAAGCGTGGGACGGAGTCTTCTCCCCGGGGTTACATCAGGAAAGTACTCTTTTGTCATCCTCTGGAGGGGGGAGGGGGGAGTCCGCACAAGGGTCCCTCTTAAGCGAGGGGGACGCAATATTTGTGGTAATACTACGCACGAGATTCGCCGTGTCACAGTTTTCCTAGGCGGGGTGAGAAAGCAAGCTAAGGGGGGGTAGGGAACGCATCGGACGGCCGTCTCAGTGACCTACTGGGTGTCTGGTGGCTGTGAACGGGGGAGCCAACGTCTATCTGCCGAATCTCTCGGTACTGGGGGGGGAAAAGGGGGGTGTGTGGTGTGTGGGGGGGAAGGTGCGGTGAACGAAGGGCTCAAGAGGGGTATACGGGGTGTACGGGGAGGTTGGCGTGGCAAACGAACCCAGGGGCTGTCTCTGGAATTCAAACGCGTCAAAATCACGCGGGGAGCTCGAGAAAAAAGCCGGTTTCGGGGGGAGCATTGTCGAAGGACCATCACATATAGGGAAACGGTATTTTCGGGGGGGTCTGACAAAGTAAAACTCAATAGAGAAGTCGGAAACGTAACTACCCCGGGAGATGGCAGGGCGATTTTAAAACCTTTGGAAAATACTCAGTTGGAAGAGGGAAGGATAGAAGAGGGGGCGGCGATGAACGATTAGAGACCGAAACCGAGCTCTTGGCAAAGGACGCGGGAGCCCCGTGGCAGAGGCATCTGCGTTTGGAAGAAAGAACCGATCAGCATGCCGGAAATCACAGTCCTAAGTAAGAAGACTTCGCGCTTGTGGGGAGAGTGGGGGGGGGTCAAGTCGGGGGGGAAAAAAGCGTAGTGCCTGTAGTACCCAGGCCTCTGCCAAAAGAAAAGACATAGGGCCGACGAAGAGGGGACGAACTAGCACCAACGGGTCTGGGGAGCAAGGAGGAAGGGAGTGTTGGAACTGCAAACAAAAATGGGATGATAGGGAGGTTGTGTGATCGACTTCAACTACTAGGAGCGGATAGGGGGGCTCACTAAAAATAGTCGGGAAAGGGAGGTCTCCCTAGGAGGCACAGTCCGGCAGGGAAACCATCCTTCGGACAGGGTGCAGACGAGCGTTGACTAGAAATTAAATGGAAGGGGGAACCGTGAGCCGCTGATCAGTCAGCAAAATATCCGACAATCAACTTCTTGGGGAAAAAAACTAATTCGGGGGAGTTATCGGACGCGATGGCGATCAAGAGGGGGGGGGGGGAGAAATCCAAAATACATACCTCTTACTAGCCCACGCAGAGAGAGAAGTGGGCTTGACCCTTTACCTGGACAAGATTTTAGAGAAACAAAAACTGGCAAATATCCAACCACGGTCAAAATCAGACAGGAGTTACGGCCATCGGTCGCAAAAGGTGGCGTCCAGGTGGTTTGGGGCTGATAGGGTGGGGAAGCCAAAAAAAGGGATTATCTCAACAACAACACCTTATTATATAGGGATTAAGCGTAGAAAAGAAGAGAATAAAAAGCATAATAAACATCCGCAAAAGGGGTTCGAAAACCGCCGAGGCCCGACAGGGAGGGATTTGCCCAGATCAAGCGGATTTATGAAACTCTGTAAAAAAAGGAAGCCAGGAAAATGGAGCAGCGAGCTCACGGGTAAGGAATCCAAGGGATTAATGGATCTCCAGCGCCACAGAGGACGGCAGGGCGGGAAAGAGAGGAGCCGCCGAGGTCGTCGTTTTTCACCCACTCCGAGAAGCCGAGTAGTGGAGAAGAAAGGGAAGGGAGTTGCTAAAAAAAGTTCAAAAGGTCCCCAGTAAGAGCACAATGGGATACGTCACGATACGCGCAAACCAGAGGATGACCTGGGGCATTACGAACGGGGGATCACAGAAAAGTACGGGAGCAAAAAAACCATACATACACACAATCAGCACATAGTGCGTCAGATCAAAAAACCCTGACTGGAGAGTCCATGACTTGATCGTCGGCAGAAAATAAAAGAAGGACGCGTCTCCTCAGCCCGTGTGGGAGGAGAGGAACAAGTGGCACGGCAGGAGGTGGCGCGACAAAGCGGGTGCTTCCCGGCTCCGCTGTGAAACAACAGGGAAGGGAAACTGAAGATGAAGACTTGTAGGATGCTTCCGGCGACGTAGTGGCGAACTAAACATGGAGAGAGATGAAACTCAACACGGGGAGCCTCGCTTCGATCAACTTGCAATGATAAAGGGGGGGAAATGAGAAAGAGGTTAAATCCGATCAGCAAAATCGGCGATCCTGCCCTCTCTCAAAGTAGGAAACAAAGGGACTGAAAGAAACCGTTCATCGCCAGAAAATCATGGGAGAAAGAAAAAGTTCCTGCATTCCGAGATTGTACGGTCGTTACTGGATGGTGGGAAAAAAAAATAAGGAGCCTGGGGGAAGCAGGTGTAAAAACCTTCACCATTTACAAAGGAAGGTGTCTTCGCTATTATTTCGACGCGGATCGCGCAAACGAGCAAAGGTGGGAGGGGGAAACACTGTCCACAACAGTAACACGCCAAGGCCTTGAGAACACATGTCTCTACTTCAAAAAACAAAAAAAAAAAAAAACTAACCAAAAACAACAAAAAAGACCGAGTCGGGCAGAGAGAAGGTCTAGAGCACCAACAATTAAAGAACACTTACGATAACCGTCCAGAGAGGGGAAAACCAACCACAACCCACTAGGGAACCCTCGTGAACTCGCTTGACGGTGGGTCAGGCAAACAGGGGGGCAACTCGACAAAACCCTGGGGGAAACGGTGATCTCGGTGCGTAATCTCCTCCCACAGCGACTACGGGCGTAGGAAAGTGGGTCAGAGGAAACTATGAAATCAGGGACCTGCCTTGCACCCTGACAGAATCACACCTAGTTCCGCGACTATTAAACCAAGGCACAAGATAGCCAGAAATAGGCAGCAGGGAGGGGGGAGACCAATACCTGGAAAAAATACAAAAATGAAACCAGAGAGACGGGGATAAATACCACAGTGTTCTGCGTCGCTGGTCGCGTATAAGGGGAAAGGTCTCTCATCAGTCAAAAAGGAGGAGGAAGGGGGATATCTTCTAACTAGACGCCAGCAGGACACGCTAAAACCAAGAGAGGTCCGTTGAAAAAGCTTTAGCCTGAGCAAGTCAGATCAATCAAAATCACTCATCCCGGACTCGGCCGAGAGGGAGGACAAAATTTTCATCGACCAGCGCAGAAAATAATTAGAGAGAGGAGGGGAGGTAGGAAGGGATAACGGGGGCGGAAGGGTCATCAAAGTCTTAAAAGATGGGAAAGGAGAAATGAAAGGAGGATCAAACGGAACCAAAAATACACCACTAATATTCAATCAAAAAAAAGCAATGCAGCGAATAGGAAGATATACTACGTGGTGAAGGCACGTTAGATCCTCAACAACGTATTGAGGGAGAGATTCCGACCCGCATTTCTCGCATCACGGGGTAGTCAGATGTAGCGCAGAGTCCCTTACCTGTAAAATTGGCGGGAGAAAGGGGGGTCGTGGGGGGGGGGAGTGAGTAACTTCCTACGGTAACGCAAACCAAAGGCACCATAGACTACCACCAAAAAAAGCGTGGGGTGGCGTCGGGATTCTGGACCGAGAACTAGGAATATCGAAGGAACGCAGTATCGCGAGGTGTTGGTTGGGGCGAGGGAGCTTCGGCGGGGAAAAGGGGGTCCTACCGAAGGTGGAGTGCGAAGAGCAGCCTGCAATATCCACAAATGCACGCCGACGGTGTTAGCCAAGAGCTGAGAGAGGGGGAAGAGGGCATTTCCGACTGGGCTGTTTTTAGCGGGGAAGTAGAAGAAAATCTGGAAAAAAAGGGGAGGGAACTTCAAATCGCCGCGCATGACGCTCCTCTCTTAGGTTGGAGACGAAGCCGTCGACGGAGCGAAATCAATTCTATTACAGGCAAATCCAAAAGGAGCGGATCACAGAGGGGGACTAGGGGGGTGGCAGTTGTTTCATCGGCGAGGGAGGGGGGTACACCTCTTGGAAAGGAATAGGGCAAGGAGTTACGATCATAGATTCCGAAAGAGCAATTGAAAAGAGGGGGGGACACAGTTGTATCAACAGATACCATACAACTACGTCAAAAAGTTCACCATTCTACTGAGGGGGAAGGGGGACGAAAAAGAGAGACAGTGGGTAAACGAGGACCTTGAAACTGTTCGGAAAATGTGAAACCGAATCTGGACGGCCGTAGAAGGACCAGATTTAAAATTTGATGTGCGGCAGGGGAGCAGCAAAAGCGAAAGTCTGCCGGATACTCTTGCTGGGATGAGGGGGAAGGCGGTGTTAAGTCTACAAAAGTCTGGTAGTTTAGACGGGTGTAGTTTAATCGGCTTGGCGTTTTAAAGAAAACAGGGCAGGCTTCTGAGAGGACGAGGACGGGGAGGTAGCGACTAACCAATTGAAGTTTTTCCTGGCAGATGTCGAGAAAGAGAAAAAGCTGCTGCCTTCTGGCTTTGGTCCACTCGATACAAGGAAAAGAGTAAGCGACCAAGGAGGATAACCACGAGAGGTCGGCGAGGTTACTAAGTGAGTTCGAGGGGGGAGAGGTGGAGAGGGAAGACTGACTGAACTGGGGGAGTAGTACAGAAGTAGAGAACAACGAGCATCGTGGCAAGTTTATTCGAAAGATCTTACCCCGGAAAAGTCAAGAGAGAGAAGATTGGTGACACTACCTCAGATTGACGAAAAACGAACTAGGCAGCTCGATAGAGAGGGTGCGTTCCTCCGGTAAAGGGGTCACCAGCAGCCCGGGTAGGCCAAAAGCTTCTACTTGCAACAAACAAACCAAAAGCGAACGACCGGCTTGAACTACTAATCTTTACGCGTCCGATGCAAAAAAAAGGGATGGGAAGAGGGGGAGGGGGAGGTGAGGTCTGGCCAGGATCCGTCCCATCGCGGAGTCCTCAGGCAGTTGGGTGAATAGGAATTCCTACTGGCGATTGAGGATAAGGACACGTGTGTGGAGCACGCCAAGTGTAGTCTGTATTTATCTAAAAAGCGAGCACAGTCAGGAAAAACGGGGATACCAGTCATGATGGGTGACCAGTCGTGTGAACACATGGTGCTTAGGAAAAGGTAAGAGGCAACGGCTAGCCGTAAGGTCTGACGAACGACGAAATCATCTCGGGGGGACACTGTACAAACGGGGGAACACGAGGAACAAAAAAAGGAACTAGATAGTAAACAGGAAAGGCAACGAACATAACGGGTGGACCGGAGCACAACTTCATGCCACCATTTAATCACCAAAACAGGAGATGAGGCATTTTGCTTTGGGGTCAAGGGAAGGGACTCTATGGGGAGAGGGGATTCTGATCATCGCAAATTTCAGGAGAGGCCATCGTTGCACAGGGTCGGGGGTCTATGACATAAGGTGTGAACAAATTACGTACGTACAACTGCTATAGAAACAAAACACGGGGGAGATATCATTGGTGAAGACTTCGCAAAACTGATAACAAAAAGGAAACCGCCACCAGGGGTCGCAAAACGTGGCCTGGCCCGGACCGGGAATCTCGCACTCACAAAGACAGAGAAGAATCACTGACACCCAAATGAAAAACAAGGAACACTCAACATCCACCGCACACAATCCCCTTCGCACGGCCGTGGTAAGTAAGAGGATGGAAAAAGAAGGAGGCACCTAGCGGGACCATCGAGTCCCATAGCGCCCAAAGACGTCTGGGGAAACGAAAAAATTTGCTCTTGCGCATCGAGCGAAAGAGGTTATAGATCGAAGTGCAACAATGAAAATCAACGGTAGAGGGAACTCTCAGAAAACGCCAGCCTTAGAAAGGGGTCACGCCTTTATCGGGAACCATACACATAACTATGGCTGACATCACCAAAGGGTTAACTTAAAGGATACACGATAGCACATGGAGTGTCCTCCAGAACACCGAAAGAGAGGGGAAGACGTCAAAGAAAAAAGACTCTGGGACATCAACTTTTTGGTCACGACGTCGGTCAAGCTCGACGGGGGGGGACTTCCGTGGAAAGGGCGAGGCACGAGACAAGTGGACTTCAACAGAGTGTACAAAAAGATACAAAACAATAACAAGCGAGAAATCTTAAGGACTTGTGCGTGCTGGACGATTAGCTGGGGGTCCGTGAGGCACTCGGAGATCTCTTAGCTAATCATCTTTGCCGGCTGGAGGGATAAGGGAAACAGTATATCGTGGGTTCCTGTAAATTCGTGTAAGTAGAAAAGAAAAAGGGACCTGGGATCAAGAAACCAAAAAAAAAGAGCTCAAGAAAAAAACAGAGCACAGCAACAGCAGCCCAAGGAAAAGCGTTATTCAGATAAAATTCCGGTATAAGAGAATTGACGTCAGGGACTGGGGAAAAGAAAAAGGTGCATCCGGTGATCGTGGGGGGTACCCGTCGATCACAATATCCTGCTCTAAATAACGGTTCTTCGGGGACCGAAAATATCGACGTCTAAGACTCAGCGAACGAGACCGGGTTAATGTTGAGAAACGTCCCCGCCAGCAGGAACCCCAGGCGACAATCCTTGGAGCCCTTCATTAAAGGACGACCAGAAGGAAAAGAAGAAAACCATCTTTCGGCATCAGAGAAGGGGTCTCGAGCACAAAGACCACAAAACAATTCAGGGGAGGGCCTCCGCGACGCCAAAAGTGCGGTGAAAGAAAACCCGGTTTCCCGTCTTCGTGCCACTGGAGGGACGGGGGAGACAAAAGCTACGGAAAAAATGGAAACTTGTAATCTAGAGTGGATATCCAACATAGAGGAAAACTCTCGGAAGAGGGCCAACAAGAAAGGGTTACTCGATGATCAGGACTTGAAGTGCCATTAACTCTTCAGTGGATATAATCAGCGAAAAAGGGAATTAAACAAGCGGGCCTCCTCAACAAAAATCGGACGGCGAGGAAGGGGCAGGTCGGAGCGCATTGAGGTCTCGCAATAGGGAATAAAAGCACACATTCGAACGCGGGGGGGGACGTAAGACAGGAGGGAAAAAGGAACTACCTATCCTATTATGGATAGTAGAACTCGAAAAAACCAACAGGAGGAGAAGATTAACCATGCGGCGAAGCGTATAGCCAGGGACCACCCTCCTTTTACGGAAAGAAAGAAAGGTAAGCGGAAGGGCAAAGGAGGGAGGACCTTTGTCATCTCTCAGACCGAGCAAAAAAAATCCTGAGTATATCTAGGTCTTGGAAAGGGAGAATGGGAGAGCAGGGATAGGGGCATAAACCTCTTCGAAAAGGGGCTTGATCTAACGCAGAGACGAGGGAACCGTCCGACCCCAAAAAAGGGACCACCGTAGAACAACATCATGGTCACATAATATTCATGGCGGGGGGGCGACAGGGGGGGTCTCCATCCAAGCTTTCTTATCGAGGAACCAACAACAACAAGATGGGAAAAGGGTGAAGACACTTATGTCTTTCAGCCCGTCGGTCTATAGAGGAAGAGGAACAGGATGGCTGGGGAGAGAAAGTCCTTTTGCGGGGGTTTGGGAGCCTAGCAAAAGGGGGAAGGCAAGTTAAGGAGAGAAGAAGTCTTTTTGGAGAGGATGCTGGCCAAAAATAAGCTCCGACGTCTGTGAAAAACCGGCCAAGAACGTAGATAATCGAAGGAGTTGAAAAAAATCGAGAGCGAAAGGGGGTTCAAGGAAAAAAGGGGGCAAAAAATTACGCTAAATCATACATCGAGAGGCAAGAGGAACCGAGTGTGGGACCGTCGTATGAGGTCCGCGGGGCGGGATGGTCTACTTCGGGGGGACGGTTCTGAAAAAAGCTCAATCACAATAACTAAAGGGGCGCCGGGGAAAAGCCTGCCTGAAGAGCCTCGTAGAAAGGGGGGGGAGTCAACGTAGATGTGACGAGCAAAAAGTGCGTCGGAAAAGGACCCGGCACTCTTCTCTGCTGGAGGGGGGCGCGGGGTGCATAGCAGCGCTGTGGCTCTCTAAACAGATGGGAAACATGAGGAACAATCAGAGGATCCTCTCCTGTGCTGGAAAGACGATGTTGGGAGCGAGGTGGGGGACAATAGCATAGATCATCACAATTCAAGTTCCAGGGCGGAGCGTGCTTTCAAACCACAAAAAAACATGGCGGGAATCAAAAGGAAGGTACGAAAGGGGGGGGAACGCCTCATCGGAAAAGGAGGAGAAAGGACCTTTGTCCCTGGGTCTGTAAAGAGAAACACACGCGGGAGAGGGAGAAACGAAGCTTGACTTAGGGCTGAAGGAGTGGTGTGGCGGAGGAGAATGGGGCTACAATGCTGATAATGGGTATGCGGGGAGGGCTCAAAAAGCAACTTTTGCTTCTGGGAAAAACTGTAGGACGAGGAGGAGACAAAGGGGGTATTTCGAGAAAACAGAAGCCGGGGGAAAGTCAGGAGAGGAGGGGGGAACGGGGAAACCAGCGAAAACCGGAGACCGGGTTGGTGTTCCCTACCCATAAAAACAGAATATCCGGCTTAACACTAGGAGGATGATAAATAGCGGAGTTCGAGGGTACCTCGTAGGTCTATTAACCTCGAAGAGTGTCGAAAAAAGTTGAGGGCAGACGTGACGGAGAGGAGGGGGAGGTCAGAATTGATTCTAGCAAGAGCTAGGGTCAATTTTAAAAAGAGGATTCGGCAACGTGAGCGATAAGAGACGAATGTAGTTTAGTCCTACATCCAAAGACAAAAGGCAACAGCACAGACACTAAAGCACGGACGACGGGGGCGGGGGTTTATCCTTCCGGTTCACGAGGAGAGAGGGAAAAGGACAAAAACTGGCTCTTTTAAAGAACGCCTAGAAGGGGACAAGAAGGGCAGAAGAGTGAAAAAACTAGTCTAGGCACAAAATTTCGTGGAAAGAGAAAAATAATAAGAGTGGGGGGCGAAAATCTCAACATAAAAAAACAGAAAAAGGGACAATATTTATCACATAGGGTGTTTTTTTTTTTGTGGGTGTCTGAAGGGAAAAAGAACCTACGGAGACGAAGGGACCCCTTGTGTGATAACTCAAGGGTCGGAAAAGGGGGTTCTCCAAAAAGAGAAAAAAAGGAAAGCAGGGTGAAGGGAGGTTCGCAAGTGAGAGAACAGGGTCGTGGGGTGAACCGTTGAGCGGGGATTCAATCCGTCGAGACGGAGAAGAGGACATCATACGGCTTGGAGGTGGGCAGAAAGGAAGAAAGGCGCTAGAAGGGAAAAAAGGAAGGGATCATGATTTTTTCACTAGGGGGTCAAGTAGTTGTCTACAAATAAGGCGCAGTGCTGGATCGGAGGGGGACATGTTGACCTGCGGTATACTGATAAAGGAGACCTCAGTTGGGACTTAAGGAGGGGCAGAAAGAAAGCAAGAGACAACAGGTGGCAGAAGGTAAGAGGAGAATAGATGGATACGAAGGAAACGAGCGCAAAAAAACACACAACAGAAGAGGGATGGGATGAAGATAGAGATCGTGTCCTATAGCCAGCAAGTGAACGAAAAGCAAACCGCCAAACAAGTGCTACCAGGAGACTAGAAAGGAAAGGCTAAAATTAAAGATAGGGGAGTTATCCTAAGGCTAAAAAGAGGAAGCCGAACGATCGGGACCAAGCGTAGCTGTAAGCGGGGGGGAGGCAAGCGGAAATGTGATCCGGAGCCACCTCGGAAAATAGGGGAAGCCGGGGTTCCCGAGTCGCAACAATTCGGAACGCGTATATTAAAAAAAAGGCAAAAGAAGAAGGTGCGAGTCTGCACAAGGAAATCGAGGAGAACTTAGTGCTCATCTGCGAGCTCCAAAAAAGAGAAAGGACGGGCGCGCGCCGGAAAGGAAAAGGAGAATTATTCTACATTACATGGTCGCCGAGGGGAGAATCAATAAAGACCTCCCCGTTTGAATTCTGGGCTCAAAAAAAGGGACTTGGAGATAAGGAGAGCTCTTTATCCGGGGGAAAAAAAAGGAGGAAGGCGGGATGGCTGGAGGAAGGGAACGAGAACTACCTCCTTCTTCCCAGCAAATTGTGGAATCCCGACGCGTCAAAATCTGGCGACGTATTGGCAATTAGCAGTTTGAGCGATGGGAACTGGGGAGAAGCGTGGGAAGTATGGAATTAAACAGTGGGGTCAAAAAAGAGAACACGGGAGGGATCGCGAAGATTAGGAGTGTCGAAAAGGTTCGTGGACGGAGAGCAAGCGGATGGAGATTCTCACGGACGAGAGGTCAAGACTCACGGAGATAGCGATCTATCAAATGAAAAAATTGGACTCTGGGAAAGGCTAATAAGGGGGAAGATCCCTAGTTTCATATACCCGTCGACCAAATAGAAAACATAAGAAAACTTTCACCGGGACTTTAAAAATGACAAAGGCGCTGTGCGGTCGTGAAAGGAAAAGAGTGAAGCTAAAGTTCTTATGGAGCGGGGGAGGGGGGCAGGGGTAAAAAAAGAATCGCACTGGGGGCTGTGGTTCCGGAAAAAAGGATGAAAGGATTACGTATGTGACTGAGCTAAAAAGCCAGTTTCTAAAAAGATAGCGCAGACAGACACAGGGGGGGTGGGATGGGGTTGACCACGCCAAAGCGAATCTACCAAACCAGTCTACAGAGGGGAAAAGTCGACGAAAGAAAAAGCCGTCTAAACCTCATGTATCCCGCGGGTCGGCAGCGCGAAGGGAGTGAAAGGAAAACAGCCAAACAAGGGGTCGGCGATAAGCGAGACGGAAGGAAAAGACTGGTTAAAAAAAAAAACGGTGGACCCGGGACGAGGGAAGGCTTGACGGTGGGGAAACACCGCAAGGCCCCTTCAAAGGGGGATACGATTAAATCAGCGAAAAACTCAGAGGGGCAAACTCGGGGAAGAGGCACTTCGAGGAATATGCAGGTTCGACCTTGCAAAGAGCCTGTGTAGGGCGAAAAAGTGCAACGAAACCCTTAAACAGGAGCCGGAACAGAAAGCGGGAAACGGAGGGAAAAATTGTGCCGGATTATCAGCAGTGGGGCTGTAGGTGGGATATCGAGAGGCGGAAATGTAAAAGGGGTCTCTCTCATTTTGCTTAAGGCAGGCGCCGCGGGCGAACCTCCGAGGAGGGAGAAAGGGCGGAGAACATAAGAAAATGACCTCAAAACTTAATAGGGGGACAGAAAGAGAGTCCATCGGAAGGAAGAAAAAGCCCGATCACTCAAAAGTGGAAACTGGAGATAGAATCTGGTCAGTTGGTATAGGTACTTAGCAGGGGGTAACTCGGGAGTTACGGACTAACCGGGAAGAGCGAGACAACGAGGACGCGCAAAACGAAATGGACGGGCTTGGTCTTATGGGGTGAGAGAAGTTTTCGGAGAAAATGAAGGGAAAAAGAAAGGACGGTACACCACTGGCGGGAGGGAGAGGCGACAAGTTCTTTAGTCACAACGGTAACTCCCCCAAAGAGTGGGGAAACGACTCTTCTAAAAAAAGGGAGTGAAGAGGTGCAGGCTGAAGATCGAGAATGTGTCATCCATCCTTTAGTTCGGATAGAGACCTAAAACACAAAAAGAAGGGAAGGGAAGGAATGATATATAATCGCGACCATCAAAGGGGAGGGAAGTGCACAAAGAAGGAGATATCTTTTCGAGGGTCCAAGGATGGCTTTTAAAGAAAATTGTTTTCGTGGGGGGGGGGGAGGGATGAAGGCTAAGAACAAGAGGGAGGGAGGAATCACATAGTGGGGGGTTCAGAAACGGTATGAAAGGGAAGCGACAATCAAGAGCGGAAAACTTTAAAACAAAAAAACACCAGAAAGGATCGACTCGGATGGTTTGGGAGATGCATATGTCTAACTTTCACCTTTGGTGGAAGAAAACGAATTAAGGGAAGGTCTGTATTAAGAGATGAAGCGGGAAAAAAGACCTTTTGGGACCTTCTTGGGGGAGAGCAGGGAAGAGGATGGAAAGGAAGAGTGGGGGTACTCTTAACTAAGATACAAATAGAAGCGGGTAACCGCAAAAAGGGGAATCTACGAGACGAGATTTGGACGCATAAGGAGACTCTTGTCGACAGCCGATAAGGCCATTGAAGAACGAAGTTTAAGCTGAAGGGAGAAAGTGTTTCACTGCGGAGGTGGCCCCTCGGCAGGACAGATGGGAAAGATTGTCAACGGAGAATCTAGCAGGGGGGAAATAGGGAACTCTCTGTTGGAAAAATAGTTCTAGTCTAAAGAGAATCAAAAGGAAAGAGAGGAGGGAGGGGGTGCTACCACCGTGAGAGCAATCAAAGGAGGGGGGAAAAGGGGTGTCTGGTCCCCGACTAGAGTGACGGGGAAGGCTCGATGACGAAGGGGGGGGTGACCTGGGGGGGAGGGTGGGGCAGCTGAGACCAAGCTTCGAAATCTCTCTTTTCGTTTCTTGAAAAGTAAGGGGTGGGACAGGCGGACCAAAACTGGGGGGGAGTGCTTTAACGGGGGAATGGCAGGGAGGGGGCAAGTGGCGGGGTCACCATACGTTGCTCATGGTCGAAGGACAGAGGAGGGAACTGGGAAATTAGTTTCATCTCAGCAACAGATGGTCGAAAGGGTAAAACTCCTACACCAGCTTAACCTGTTTACATGGGGGAAGAAAGAAGACGAGGGTCAAGAAGTATTCCCTCAGGAGGTAGACTACTCGGAGGAGGGGCGGGGGAGGGGGGCATCTCATTGTTTTTCCATATTGAACATTGTCGTTAAGAGGGGGATTGCGAGAAAGGAGTCTAAACTCAATCGCTCTAATGGGGGTCGAAGCGAGGGGGGGAAACAAGGTTAGCGAGGAGAAAAAGTAGAGAGTGTAGCATCTACCTCACCTGGAAGGGCAAGGAAAGAAACGGTCCTCATCTAATAAGTCTCTCATCTTGGGAGGGTAAGGAGTTGAACAGAGGGGAAAAGGGGAATTCCACGTTGGAAGTCGGGAAAAGGAACAAAACACTAGAAAGGGGGCAAGAGCTAGATTTACTCTTAACACAAAGGTATGGGAAAGTAGAAGCGGGGGTGAGGGGACCTAACAAAAGGAGAGAAAAACGGTTGGTTGAGAGAAGGGAATAATGTCGAGGCGGGGAAGAGGGAAAGTGGAAAAACGAAAACTGGGAATAGGGGTCGACCCCTCCACATTCATCTCCATTGAAAGTGCAAATTAGGGGAAAAGGGGACGCAAACTTAACTAGTCATGGAATGGGAACCTTGAGCCGGATCAAAGAAGGGGAGGGAGAGAAATAGAGCGAGAGTCAGGGAGGGGGGGGAAAAAAAGGAAAGAATTCGTTCGTGGGGAGGGAGCGATTGATCTAGGGGACCGAAATGAAGCCAGTCTAGAGAAAAGGGATACGTGGATCGAGGAGGGAGAGGAGAGTGGACTTTCCGCCGTTAGAGGAAATGCGATTTGGGCTGAAGATGTGGAGCAGCCAGGGAGGGGAAAATAGTCTAGTTCAAAAGAGGCGTCGGTGGAAGAAGGTGGGCATGGGCAAAAAAAACACT
>Ga0179593_1479226_pt1 | contig 14047 bp, 15 predicted proteins | sample CZODoug2_1_08_16_FD_185931 | JGI IMG/M metagenome (GOLD analysis project Ga0179593, IMG submission 185931) | Vadose zone soil fungal communities from Angelo Coast Range Reserve, California, USA - CZODoug2_1_08_16fungal (PacBio error correction) | ecosystem: Environmental > Terrestrial > Soil >...
TACTTTTAAAAAATTAAAGGGAAGAAAAAGACGGCCCTAATCAAGGTGATATGGGTGGGAGGCCCTACGGGACCAGGGGAGGACCCAACACCATCGAACGGTCGAGCAAGAAGAAAAGTTCACCTTGTTCCAGTCTTCGTTCGGAGGTCAAGGGAAAGATAGTCGGGTGACCGAATAAAAAAACGAAGTATCTGTGGGTCGAGGCGAAAAAACCAGCAACAGAACCTTCACTAATAAGCGTCTCTAAATGGAAGTCCCGCTCGATCAAAAGTGAGTGGGAAAATCGCGCGGAAGGAGCTCGACGCGGTCTCTTGTCACACGGGAAAAAAAGTTCCACCAAGAAGACTTAGAGGGGGAGTAACGCGGTCCACATTGAAGGGAAACTAACAATCCGCACAAATTTGTAAAAAACTGTCGCCCAGTTGCAAAGCAGAAACGAGTCATAACAAATGGCAAGCAGGGTCCTTGGGTGAGATCGTTTCAGCCTTCCTGGGGAAGACTTCCAGGCTAATACAGATTGGTGCGTCCCTGAGCCTGCTTGCGACGAGGGAGAGTGATTTTTGGACCGGTGTCGAATGTGAGTTGGAACACTCGGGGGTGCGAAAAAGGTGGCGTAAGATTTTGGGGGGGGGGATCAACGAACCCGACGCCGGCACGCTCCACCCCGCATGACAAGGCTCATCAGGGAACCGGTATCGGAGAGTAGTCGAAAACAAGATATGGCAAAATGTATCCTGGGGGAGAAAGGCCGCAGGCCGCCGAGGGAAGCCTATGCAACCGGCAAATAACGGGAAAGAAAAAAAACCTTCTAACGAACAGGCCATGTATGAAAGAGAAATACTACCTAGGAGGAAGGGATTGATGGCAATTGCACGATTAGACCTTTGGTGTCACAGAAGTCCCAATCTAAGAGTCAACCACAGGGAAGGTCAACGCGGGGCGTTTACAAGACAAGGTTCGGGGGAGATGAGATGACAGCGAAACATGAAAACCGAACTAAAAACCAACTCTGACGTGACGGGTGAACGGAAGGGGGGATTTCACTCGCGATGAACAGACTGTGAGGGGCGAACCGTAGGACATGAGTCGCCGTCAGAGGTTACATCAAGATCGCATGCTGGGGGATACGAAAAAAAGGCAAAGAAAAGCGTAATAACAAAGAATCAGGGAAAACGGAATGAAAGGACGTGAAGGAGCACGGCGCAAGGGGGAGGTTGCGGAGAAGCTGATCAACAGGAGGAGATCTAAAACGAAAAAAAAGCCTGGTAAAAGAAGGACTGGCCATATTGGAGGCTCTCTATAAGAAATCGGAAGAGAACTTAGTGCCGAGGAGGAACCTTTTAGGCTTTGAATAGAGATTCAAGAGCCCCTTTTAAATAAGGGCGGGGCGAAGACGGTGAGGGATCGAACGGAGAGAGCAGAGGGGGGGAGGGAATCGCAAAATAATGAGAGCAGATTCGCAGGGTAGCCTTTTACAGACACAGACACGGCCAAAGACTGGGGGAAAGACAATAAGAAGTCAACAAAATTGTTCAGGAGGAAATGCATAAACAAGCCTTGCGTCCAAATGGCATGGACGCAAGAAGACAAACAATGGGGGCGGGGGAAAGACGTGAGACAAGGGGAGTCGCCGACAGCAGAACTGAAAGATTGAGGGCAACGATGCAGGGGAGCTTGGCCTTATGGAGTACGCCTTAGACAAGTGGAGAAGGTAATCAGAGTTGACTGAGGAAGTGGCCGGAGAAAAAAGGACGCCAGCACGTAGGGTGGTTGGAACTATGTAAAAAAGGGGGAGGACGGAACTTCAATAGGGGGTTGTCGGGGTCAAAAAAAAGGCGTAAGGATTTTGGAAAAAAGACTTGGGGGGAAGAAAGAAGGAGCAGGAAAAGCCCGATAACCAGAGAATCCCAAAAACGAGGATGGAAAGGATTCTGGAGAACACGGTCAATCTAAGGGATAAGGGGGGCTTGGAGAAAAGTGAGGGTTCAAAAAAAATCTGTAAACTACCGACATATGTTGGTGGATAATAATACCTAAAACTGAAAAGATCTGAAGGGAAATTCCAAATTGATCGAAAAAAGACTTCAGGAAGATGATTCAAAAAATCACTAAGACCAAAAGACACAGAGAAAGGAAAACAAGGCTGGACTATCGGACGCCAACGGAGAAGGGGGTCGAAGCCCCCCCCTTAGGATCGGCCACGCAAGTTGGGGGGCTTGATTATGAAAAAGTTAAATAGGAGGAAATGAAGGGACAAGGTAAGAAAAGTTGGACCTGAAATTATTGTGTCTGCAAACGAAACGTTGGGTCGAAACACTATCGCAAGCAAACTCTAAACGATGGAGGCATTTACGAGCTCGAGAAGACGATAGTAAGCGGGGGGGCGGGGGGTGGGGGGGGGGGGGGCGGGGGGGGGGGGGGGGAAAAGAGGCGTAGAAAAAAATGGGGGGAGAGTGATATAAATCTTAGAAAAACTCAAGACTGTCCAACATCTCCGACAATCAGTAAGGAAGAGGGGTTGGGGGGGGCTACTGAAAAACAAAAGCCCGGGTTTACCAGGGCGGTTTTTTTTCGGGAAGATCGCGGGGTCAAGCACAAGAATCGAACCCAAACGAAGGAAAAGGGACAGGAACGGGGCGAGTACAATGGAGAGGTAGAGAGAGTAGCTCCCTGCGAGGAAAAAAAAAAAACGTTGGCACAGACCAGCGAGATTTGGCAACGTAAAAGACCACAGTTACGGCCAGGGGGCGCACAAGAAGGAAATTGAGAATAGTAAACGGACCGGAACGAAGGGACAACTTCTACCGAGTTGGAAAAGGAGTCACTGCAAGGGGGTCAAGTTGGAGAGATGTCTATCAAGACCGGTATGAAACTGAAAGGGAACGGGTTGGGTGTCCGTGATGGTGGTCGGACAAGAAAAGGGGCCCTGGGTTGGGCGGGACAAGACAGATACCTGGGGCGTTATCTTGGGAACATGGGAATTTGCAAGTTCGCGGGTTTTCAGGCCTCTGGTACGGCAGGAACTCACTGCGGTGGAGGAGATCGGATAAAAAAGGCGGCAGCAGGCTACCAGAGTCCATCGAGAAAAGACTCGGGAGACAGGAACGACCGTTAAGCGGAATTGGGGGGAGGGAGGGGGCGGGAGGACGTAGGGCGAGGGGAGACAAAGAGGCACACCAGGGAGCAAAGGGGGAAACAATGTAACTAAAAGAACCAGGAAGGCCCGACGCGCTCGGAGCAGGCGAAACGCCAAAACTTATCAGCAGGGAGAATGTTGTAAGAGAAAAATGCACACAAGGTCTTAATGGGGAAGACGGTCGGCGGGGCACAATCATGGCGAGGTGCGACGTCTAAAAACCATTGGGAAAAATATTGTCGGAAAAAAAGGTTACGAATCAGGAAGAGGGATAAGTCGGTATGTGAAAAAGGTTTACACTTTGGCTAAAAAAAAACCTAACTCGCTCAAAAGGATCGGAAAAGGGGATCTCTAGTCCGGAAAATGAAGAAAAAAGCTTATTCAAACGGGAGTCTGGGGGACCGGTTAAGGAATCGACTCGAGAAACTAAGCAAGGGTCTGAAAAACTAGAGGGACCTGGAAGCCGAAAGAAAAGGCCAAAATTTACTCCTGGTACGGAGGGAGGATAAGGGCGGAGTCCTCCCAATAGCCCCCCTTGAAGAAGGGATTGGATCGTCGGATGGCCAAATGGATTAAAGAGGAAGACTCCGAAGTGGAAGCGTGGATACCAAATGTCAAAAGCAAAATCAGGGAGAGAGGCGAGAAAAAGTCGCCAGGAGAGGAGGCGAAGGAGAAGGGTAGAACGCTTGGGCAAAAAAGAAAAGAAGGGTCTGGACCGACAAAGGGTAATATAAGAAATCGAATCGGGACGCTGGGCGGAGATGACTGAGGGGGGGGAAAGTAGCATGGGTGGGGAACGACTGCAAAAACAAAAAAAAAAGGGACGCTCAACGTTATTGCAACAGAAAAGCGTGGGTGATTGCTTGGGATGTGATAGAGAAAAGACAAAAAAATTGACAATGCTAGGGACGTTTGGGCGGGACTGGAGCAAGGGGTGGCGAAGAAAAAGTAGGGAGAGAATCAAAAAAAGGGTGGGTAGGATCCAACGCCTCTAGATGTAGGGTAATCGCATCAACCGTGAAGCCTGTGTGAGGCTGACTAAGGTTGATAGGTTTAAAAAAAAAACCGTTGGAGAAAAATCTCGAAGGGGAGACGGGAATGGTGATGGAATGAGAAAAGAATCTCGCACTGAACTAATCAGGGGTGGGGACGAAGAGAGTCGGATAAAAAGATAGCGGCCTGTTGAGTAATAAAGGACACAAAGGGGGACCAGAGCTCAGTTAAAAGAACGGGAAGTCGACTTCGGAGGAGAAAGAAATCAGCAGAAAACGATGGGGACCGGGGGTTAGCAATAGAAGGCAAAGTGTAAAGAGAGGGGAGAAAACAAATGGGGAACCCCAGCACAGGAAAGGTTGATTTATGTAAAATGAGGATAAAAAAACTGTGGGGCTAAAACTACGAAGAGCTCGGGGGAAGTTCTGCAAAGAAAATCTGCGACATTTGGGTTGAAACAATGGGTCAGCATTGGCACGGACGGGGTCTGAAAAGAGGACTCAAAGAGACAAGAACGCGAAAAGGAGAGAATCGTAAAAAGGGATGCGAAAAGCGAGTAGCGAGCGGGGTGATCTTTCGTACGTAAAAGCAGTAAAAAGGGCTGCGATATCAACGAGACAAACAACAAACAACTTAGGGGAGGGGAAAAGAAGAAGCACGGAGGAAAACTTTGATCCCTCCCTACAAAAAAGAGAAAGGCTCTCAAATCGCTTGTTTCAATCAAAAAAAAGGCTCATGCCTTTGACCGTAGAGGAGAGAGACCGTAAGCTGGCAGGAAAAAACACTTGAGGCACAGCCTGAGCAGCCCCGTACATGGGAACCAAAAAAGACAAACTTGTCGGGAAAAATTAAACGATTGGACGAGGAATATTCTTTGGAACGGAGGGCGAGAAGTGGAAAAACCCGGTAGATTTCCCATGGTTACTTAAGAAGGAAAAAAAATCCTAAAGAGGGGCGACGTGGGGGGAGAAAAAGGAGGTACCTGGTCAGAGGGCCAACACGGTAGCAGTCGGCGGAGGAAATTATAGAAAGCCTAGTCGAAATCTCAAGGAGAAGGAAGTATAACTGGAGAGGCAGGTCACCAGCGGGTGAGCATCTGGATACGAAAGTAAAGGCCCGAGGCTTTTGACCTTATGTTTGAGTAATGCATCGTCCGTGAAGTAGGGAATGAGAGCAGTCAAGTTACGAGGAACGAACTCATCAAGCCGAGAATGGGACGCCACAGTGGGTCAGACGGAGCACAGGGAAAAGAAACTAGTCACCAGCGGAAAAGGGAGTCGATTACATTACAAGGACGTTGGAGCGAAATCGAAAGGGCGGAAAAGCAGATTCTGAGCTCTTAGAACTAAAAAAGAGAGTAGGCTAAAAAAAAGGAGAAAGCACAAAGGTTAGACTACCCAAAAAAGACTTCGAGAGCTGAAGACAGGGGGAATTGTCGGCAAGCGAGAGCCAGCCAAACACACTTTTACGGAACGAAATACGGTACAAAGGGATGTGGTGTTTTCGGGATGGGAAGAAAAACAAAGATTAACCTAGAAAACCTCTTCCCTACGCTACCAAAACGGGCGCGAGCGCGATTGAATTCCCTCGAATCACTCGTAAAAAAAGGATTGTTGAAATAAGGCCAACGAAAAAAAAGTCCCGTAAGGGGCCTGGCGGGATACTTCTCTGAGGGGCGCGAGAGACAGATTCAGGGGTGTGTGGCTTGCCGCGGGGGGATAATCCAAGGGCGCCGTCATTAGTGAGGAGCGGGGCCAGAAGATCAGCGTAGCGGGGCAAAATAAGAGAAGAAACAAAGACTGTCAAGGGGAATAGGGTGGGACTGAACGAAAAGGGATCCAAATCACCAGAAGATACTACCGCCCCGTTAGTGGGAAAAAGTGAAACCTAAAAAGGGGGGACTTAGATTTCAAAAGGTCCCGCGAAGCTTGGAAAGAAGACGACCCGAGAGAAAGGTTCGATTAGTGAACCGAAACAAGACCGAAAGCCCTCAAGGAAAAAATCCAGGGTGCACTGAATCTAATAAAAACTGTGGGAAGAATCTCCAGGGAGGATGAGCGGAGAAAGGGGGCGGTAGAAAAAGTGAACCCGGGGAAAAAATACGAAGAAATAGTGGTTGGGAAAATCGTCAACTTAGGGAAAAAAAAAAACAAAACCAAAAGGGTGTGAGAATACGAAATCAACTTAGAGGTTTGCAGCACGGGAAGAGTCAGAAAAAAGGGAATAACTGTAACTGTTGGCCTGGGGTTTCAATCGGGGAAAAGCAGGACCTGACAAAAGAGGGACCTGGCGTATACAGGCTGGAGGGAACAGGAGGGAGAACGCAGGGAGGGGGGTTTTTGCCCGGGGGGTCGGAGAGGTGAAAACACGGGGGGGGGCTCATTTGGGGGGAGGAAAGATTTGGAGAAGAAAAAACCTCCCCGACGACCCGAAACATAAACCCCCTTCTAGAATATAACTGCGGAAGAAGGGGTAGAGAAAAAGGAAGTTGTGCAGCAGGAGAAGGGAAGGCAGAGAAGGGGCCGGCAGAAGAGTCCAAAAGAAGGCCTTTATGAAAGCCGGCAAGACGAGCGGAAAAACATTAGGGGGAAAACTAAGAAAAAGGGAGCCTTTATGACTCTAAACGCGAAAACGCGGCCTGGCTGGAGGTTCCAAAAACCCCGGTCCCGGGGATTGGGGAAACGTCTGCCTAGACGTCAACACCCCACCCTGAAGGGCAACGCGGTCGGGTACAATCCGGGACGATTCTAGGAAACTCGAATAATTGAAAAGGAAACAATGACGGAGAACGTAAACTCCCACTCTTTGAACACTGTCATCCCTGTGACCTTACGGGGGGATTTTCAGACGCTAGCGGAGTACGTCTGGTCGAAGGGGAAGTTACAAGAGAGTCGGACAGGATAGTTTGCATCCAAGCGCATTGCTTTGGAAACGCACAGCGGAGGGGGAAAGAACGAATACAAGGAAAAGAAAATAACAGAAAAAGGAAAGGAATTATCACTTCTACTTTGGAGTTAGATCTCCTCTGGCTGAGAAAGGCATCACGAAACAGAAAAAACCAAAAGAAAAAACAGGCAAGGGGCAGAATGTTGCAGCGGGATTAAAGAAAAAGAAGGACTGAAGACGAATGCCAGAGGCTTCTAGGCTTGAACCGGGGAGGGAGGGGGGACGATGTACGAGAAAAAAGACCATTTTAATACGAAAACGCGGAGAAGGAAGGAGTATCGATAGGGGGGGAAGGGGGCTAAAAAAGTAGGGAACCGTCCTGTAATGTGCGAGAGTCTCGTAGAGAGGGGGTTCTGCGGAAACAAAGAAAAGAGGGAAGGACTGGGACCGGGGGAAAATCAGTTCACAAGGTTCGTTCTAAGGTAAAGGCAAGAAAAGAAGGCTAAACACCAGAGGTAAGGAAGAAAAGAAAAGCACAGAGGGGAGATTAACGATATCTACCGCAGGGGGAGTAAGCGAACAGGGATCGACTGGGGGACGAGTGAAGGAAGAAAGCTGTCAGGCGGAGGTAAGTGCTGATGGGTCCTGATAGGTATCATGGGCGTGACTGGGGGCATACTCATATGGGTATTGAAAAGGGTCAGTGCCGAAAGAAAAAGAACCAGGCGAGAGGGGGGACGAAGTGGAAGCTTAGAGAATTCAATCTGGTGTTAGGGGGGGGGGGGGGAGGAGTTCCGAGGTGGGGGGAAGAAAATAAAAGTTAGAAAAACAAGATAATGAAAGGGACACCGATGGATCTGAAGGAGCTAAAAAAAACCCACAAAGTAGTAAAAGAAAAGGATCATATAGCTTCGAGAACCAGAGGGGGTCAATAAAAGTATAAGTTATTTCGTAGAAAAAAAAGGGAGTAACCCTCGGGGGAAAGATGACCCAAGGGAAATTAAGTACGACAGGGGGCTAAAAGCAGAGGAAAACAAGGAAAACTTGATTAATTTGAAGAGGGAGGAAACTTAAGGGAGAAAATATAAGTAAACGAACATAATACATAAGCTCGAGAAAAAAAAAAAAGTACCAAACACTGAAGCGAAGAATCTTCTCAAACATAGGGAGAGTCGAACTGTGCGAGACTCAAACGAACGAAGCTATAAAGAAAGAATTTATGTCATTTATAAATGCCGGGGGGAATAGCATTGGGAAGGGAAAGGCAAAGGGACCTGCTTTATGGGTGAGGGAAAAAGATGACGCGGGGAGGTGTAACTGGGAAAGGAGATAGATATATCTCTCCAAGAAAAAGGGTAACTTCTAAGTCTTAGAGAGAGAAGGAAGTCGATAAGATTATAACGAAGAGAGTTGCGAAAATGTGAGGGGGAGAGGAATCTTACAAAAGAAGAAAAAGGTCAAGCCTAGAAGCACAGTTAGAAAAGGGAATAGTGGATGATAGAGAGTCTCAAACCTCGTCCCGAACAGGTTGTAAAAGGCGGGTGGGGAGGTATTATAGATCGTTCTCACACATAGGGGAAAAGCAAAAAAAGAGAAGTTATAAGGAAAGGATCTTCTTGTACCAGGGTGAGGAGGTTGGTAGGAGGAGATATACATGCGCACAGTCTACGAAGTAAAAAATGCGATTGAGTAAAAAGATGATTATAGAAGAGGTTCAGTCTACTGGCCAACCAGAAGGAAAAGGAAAGGATAGAAGAAAGGCAAAGGTTCAGGAAACCAGGACGATGCAAGAGTGGGGCCGAGTCAGGAAAGGCTGGCCCTGGGAGAGAGTTCTGTAAAAAAAGGTGATGAACAAGAAAAAAGCTTATTGACAGGAAAGGGGGGGGTGGGAAGGGGGGGGTATCTGGAAAAGAAGAAAGGGGGGAGAAAAAAAAAGGCAGAAGGGTCGATTAAGATTGCTCCATTCCAGAATAAAGAAGGTGCGGTGGGGAAGGGGAAACGCTCGTTAGGGGGAAGGGGAGAATGAACGGGAGTGGGGGGGACAAGGGATTCTGGCACTTGGACTCCAATTCAGGGGACAAGATCTGAAAGGGTAAGAAAATATAAGAAAAGGAGAAGGAGATAGGGAAATGGGTCATGACGGTAGCTGTATTCGTCGTCAGAGGGAGAAAAATATTGGGAGGAAAAAAAGTAGAAAATGTTTACACAAGGGGCCCAAATAACCGGAAAAAAAGCAAAAGAGAACAGAGGAGACTAAAATGAGCAGAAACAACCATAAGTTAGAATCCGTAATATGGGTGCAGGGGCAGCTTAAAGATCTACAAATAAAGCTGGAATGTTGTTTCAGAACGGAGCTTTCACCCCTAGTAAGGCGAGTTCTACGTGGGCAAAAAAAAAACCGTGGGGAGGCATGGGGCTTTTGGGATGGCAAGATTCAAGGTGACCTCTGGCCGACCAATCGATTTCACTTCGTAGTTGGTGGAAAAATGGTTTCACGTTTTGAATAACGAAAAACAAACGGAGATAGATCAGGAAGCAGGAAGAAGCAATTGTGATAACTAGAAAATTTACTGAAGGATGAGACTGGGGAAGAGGGGTTGCGGGGTGCTGTAAAGAGAGAACGCGCTACTAGATGGTAGAGTCTTTAAGCCTATCGTAACGTGAAAAATATCCGCAAAAACGAAGGCAAAAAAAGGTTGTAAAAACGTGGGGCGGAATAAGTGATAGGGCTTGGATAAAGGGTAGAGAAAATAAAACACCAGTGGGCATATTGGGGGGGAAGAGAGGGTGTAACAGAGAGATGAGTCGAGAGGAGAGGAGAACGCCACCGAAGGAAAAAAAAGGCATGACACAGCAAAAAGGGAACTACAAACCGGGGGATAGAGAGTAGGTAAAAAAGAATATCCCAAAAAGGACTACGCGACGCGCAATTAGGAGCTTGGGGAGTGGCCAAAAGAGGGCTGGAGGATTGATTCAATAAAGGGAGACAGAAGAGGAGAGCAGAGAGTTTGGGAGGCATATTCCCGAGGGGAGGTAGAATTTGGGGGGGCAGGGAAGAATGCAGTCAAAACATGAAAGGAACCAATTGGTTCGCGGAAATGCATGGGGGTGGCTTGAGGGATCGAGTAGGAAAAAAAATGGATCCTCCATGTGAGAATGGGGCGGTAACCTTGATCTAAGTGTTTAAAGCGGGGTCCGTATGGGAAAGGAGAAGAATAGGAAAACGGAAACGGTGGAGTGCTCTCCACATCGGGGGGGGAGAGGAATCCGTTTACTCAGGGGGAAAGAAAATTCAGGGAGCGGGGAATTTATGTGTGAAGAAAAAGGGGAGAAACAAAGCTCTATGATGAAAAGAGGAGAAAAATTGGGTGGAAATGAGATAATAAGAATGCACGGAAGGATGAAGTTTGGTAACGAAATCAATCATGGAAGGGAAAACTGCTCAGTGTCGAATCACAGAAGGAAACAGGGGGGGGGGGGGGAGGGTGCTCTCAAGCTAAATAGAGAGGGAAGGGGAGACATTCTAGGAAACGAAATAAGCAGAACCTGATGTGACCGGGTTTCTTCAAGCTACAAAAATGTTCATCTAGTGAAGAAAACAAGTCCCCCGCCGGAAAGGAGCGGGTGTGGGGTAAGAAGTTATTTGTACAAGAGGTACCGGGAAAAAAGAAAAAAAAAAAAAAAACAAAGGGGCACTGCGAAGTGAAACCCAACACGCAGAGGGGGAATCGTTGAAATTAACGAAAAAAAAACTCTCACAAATATAGGGTGGAAACAAAAAGGGAGGAGAACATAAAAAAAAAAATAACAAATAATCAGAGTGGTCAGGTACAAGTCGTAGAGGAGCGATGCGAAAGATCAAGAGTAAGGCTCGACATCACCGGAGAAAATCGCATCGACCGAGTAGAGGAAAAAGGGGGTCGATTCTCTTGCTTCGTATGGCAAGATGTCAAAAACGGCTACTAAACAACTGAGGGGAATAAGCACTGCGGACATCCTGGGCTAATACCGATCGAGACGATACCTAGAGAGGGGGAGACAGAATCAGAGAGAGGAACTGAAAACTTATCGTAGGAAGAAGAGCGGGCTGATAAAATTGAAATAAGGAGTCATCCCGGTTTAAAAAAAAACCAGGACAAGGTAGAAATAAGGATCAAAGAGGTCTGAAGGAGGTTCTCAGGCGAATGTAGAAGGGGGACAAAAGGGGAGATAACGAAGTAAATACTAAAGGACTGGGGGAGGCTCCGGAGGAGGGGCGACGGGGTTCTTCAAGATCTGAAAATGGGGGGGAATTGGAAGAGAGTACCATCAGGTCCTGCTTGATGCACGAGTATAATAAGAGTCTAAGAAAAACGGATGACTTGGAGAGACCTGGAAAGAAGTTGTAGTTTCTGGATGGGAACCGAAAAGGAAGAAGAAGGTGAAAGAGACCGGTCTTAAAAAAAGGACACGTAAGGGCTTCGGGGAAAAATTGAAAGATCAATTCATGAGGAAGAGAAAAAAGAGCTCAAAGCAAGAGAGACTGGGGAGGAAAAGTGTGGGTCACCTATCAAAAAGTCAAGATAAAAGTAAGTCAAAAAAAAAGCGGGGAAAAGAATCCACGGGAGCAAGAAAAAATCGATGCGGGGGAGAAAAAAAGTGGCGCAGATGAAGGAAGAGCGTCAAACGACAACTAAAAAAGGAAACGAAAGAACTAGGGGAGGAAGAACAGGAGATCATCAAGTTCACGCAACGTTAGAGAAATTGAAAAGTAGAAAGGAGGGGTTCTAACGAGTAATAAGCCCATAAAACGAACGGGGGTGATGCAGAAGAAACGGGGAGCGGGGAATGGGTGTGGGGGACCAAGATTTTCAAAGCACATCTCGGGGGAAGTAAGATAAAACGCGAAATAAGCAGACCACAACGCAGAGGATCGAGAGAGTACGGGAAACCGGTAGGAATCATTGTATTAAGGAGAAAGAAAAAGGGGATTTTTCATCCTAAAAAATCGGGAGGATGCAAAAAAGGAAGGAGTCCCTTGGAGGGAATGATGAGCGACGAAGATAATAGGCTTTTTGCTGGCGCGAGGAGAAACATGACTATGAGGAGTAGCTTAGCTGTAAATCGAGAAGGTAGACAATAAGAAGAAAAAAAAATACGTATCAAGGGTGTTGTAGATTAGGGATACGACATTGAGCCAAAAGCCTAGAAAAAAACAGGCCGAAAACAAAGGTTTTGACAAGGGAAAAATTGGGGGATTGGAACAAGGGAAATGTATTCTTTGGCATAAAAGCATAAGTTGAAGCCGAAGGTTAGATTCAGGACCAGAGACAAACCCTCCCAAAAGCAATATTGAAGGAACAGGAGTCAACGGTTGAGATATAAGGGAGGAATGGTATCTATCGGAGGGGAAGTTGAAAACCTTTGTGAAAAAATAAGATCGATTGCGGAAGAAGGTCACGTGATGGCACGAAAATCAAAAACCAGCACAGTGTTTGGAGGCAAGTCGAAATCGAACCTGAAGGGGTGACAAACACTAAGGGAGTTCCATAAAAAACAGGACAACAAGGACGAACGGGCCGGGGGGTTAGATCTTTAAGCATGATAACAAAGACTGGACCACTTCGTTCAGGAAATGGTGGGAGCGTCGCAGGAGAGGAGAGGGAGGTTTGGGCTGGTCACGGGGGTAGGAAGAAGTTTGGGGAAAACCGTGGCGCCGTTGTCGCGAAGGTGGGGAAAAAGCAAAGACGAAAAAAACCGACAAAGAGGAAACAAAGGAGAAGAGCCAAACTGCTTTAATCGTAATAGGGGAGAGACAAGAGAGAGTGGGACAACTGCCTTGGAGAAGAGGAAGCCACACCTCCTAGGAAAAAAACAGTCCGGAGGGGAACCGAAAGAAAGGACGGCAGGACCAAAAGAGGACGAGGAAAATGAGCATGTCAGATCCACGACGAAAACTCTGCCGGCTTGAGGGGGGAACAATTCCCTTCTTGACACGATAACAGAGCGGCCAAACAAACCCAGTGAAGGGCAACAGGGCTTGACAACCGGGGGACGGAAGGATAGGGAAAGAGAGAAAAGTGACCCCCATGGGACGACTCGACCAAAAGAGGAGACGTGGAAGTGGGAAGGAAACGGGGATTTCCCAGAAGTCCGGAGGGGTGCGAAGAGGAATGAAAGAGGGGATGCGGAAGTCAAGATTTGCTCCAATCGAGGCTGGGAGAACGCAGAAAAGGGCAATCAGCAGAGGAAAGCGAATAAAAATAATAACAATCCGAATAAGGGAACCGCGAATACTGGCACGGCCTTACACTGATCGTTTTAGGTTGGAACTAAGATCTGCTGAGAACGGGGCGAGAGAACACGAAGACACCCCGCAAAGGGTAACAAATTTGGATTCAAAAAAAAAGGGATAGGGGGAATCTATAGAAAAGAGGAACTACGCTTAGTATGACTTCTAGTCGGGAAAACCGTTCGGGCTTGGGGGGGAAAAAGGTACGATCAATAGATCCCATGGGCGGATAATCTCGAGCCTTTCGGGAGAAAAGCAAGAAGAAGGAGAGAGCTCGGAGAATACAGGAAATAGTAGGCGAAAAATTCGCATATGGGGCGGGGGTTCGAGTCTAAGGGGAAACCTAAAGCTAATACGGGAACGAACAAGTAACATGGGGAGCCAAGGAAAAAAGCTTGAAACTTGGAAAGAATTGAAAAAAACAAGGAAAGGGTTAACCTATAAAGCAATAGAAAAACAGGTGGTCGATATCGACGATGGTCCGAACCCAGAGTACTTGATCCGAAAGAAGGAATCGTGTACACGGGCGCTTAAGTGGAGGCTGGGCCTGTCTGAGGAGTAGTCAAAAAGGGGTGATACTAATATGTGAAGGTTCTTAGAGTTCTAGATGAAGGAAGGGAAGGAAAAAAGGAAAATAAAAGCGGATGGGTTTGGCTCGATTTTTACTTAAGAAGACGGAGAAGGGAGTGTCAGAGTGCAGGCCGAGTTGGAAAGAAAGGGAGGAAGCAGCGGATAGATCCGTGCCAGCGGATCGATACTCT
>Ga0179593_1389498_pt1 | contig 14046 bp, 21 predicted proteins | sample CZODoug2_1_08_16_FD_185931 | JGI IMG/M metagenome (GOLD analysis project Ga0179593, IMG submission 185931) | Vadose zone soil fungal communities from Angelo Coast Range Reserve, California, USA - CZODoug2_1_08_16fungal (PacBio error correction) | ecosystem: Environmental > Terrestrial > Soil >...
GGGAAAAGAATAACACAACAACCACTTGAAGGAAAAGAAACTATGGCAGACCGCGCCCTGGGAAGAACACAACTTCGCGACCCAAGACCAAAGGAAGAAAAAAAAACTTATTCAAGAACTGGAGAAGAAGAAAAAACCCCCCCAAGTGGACGGAGTCAGTAGAGCGGCTCTGCAACAAAGAGGGGTACCTGTCTCGGAACGCCCGTCAAGAAGGGGAGAAGGTGAATTTCCGCACCTACTTAAAAAAAATCTCTCAGGCGGACGCCGAGAAAACGAAGGAAGAAAAGAACGAAAAATAAAAATGCGAAAAAAAGAAAAAAAAAAGAAATTGCTCTAAAAGGAAGAAAAAACCATTTCAAAAAATTTGGTTAGAAAAAGAAAAAACACCAGTAAACCTCGGGAAAAGTAGGGAAAGCCCGTGGAACCATCGACTGGAAAATGCTTTACCATAAAGCTGTCGTACGGAAAGGGGAAGAAAATCAAGAAGGGGAGTTGTCACGACCGTGAAAAAAAATGAGGAAAAGCAATGAGAAAAACCTGCATTCCCCACGCGGGGGATGGCCACGGGAAGGAAGAGCTTCGAAGGCAACGTTGGTGTGTATCTAGGGCTAAAGAAAAAGCGTTCTGCGATCCGGCGGTTGTCTGAAAGGGGCGGGAGGAGGGTAAAAAAGTTATGTAACGAACGTGAGGAGAGGAAAAAGAGAAAGAGGACCGCGGAAAAAAATCTGGAATACATTGAAGAAGGGAAAAAGAGATGGGTCCGACAATTAAATGGGAGGCGGCAACCACCAGGAGCACTCCTCTGACTTAAACGACGTGCCTGCTCGCGGTACGGCGCTAGCAAAGAGAGGGTCGGACTCCATGCCCCAGCGAAATATCATAAAGATAAGCTGGCGGAAAAAGGGAAACCTAACGGACCACACTGTTGCTCGGAACCAAAAGGGGGAAAGGGGGAACGTCTCAGTGAATTACGAATTCATTCAAGGAGTTGGGGGGCGAAGGAGGGAGAAAAAAGGATCAACAGAATTCAGGAAATCTAGTAAAGACGAGACCCTCGGGGGAATTGATTAGGGAAAAAGGAGGAAAGAGAAATCCTGGTGTGCTATTACGTGGTGCAACCAAAAAAGCCTGCGCAAACGGAGTCCTAAAAAGAAAGAAGGAACGTCAAGAAGCCGCTGTCAAAGAGAGAGGGGGTCAAGAAGGACAACCAAAGAAGGTAGAAACAAAGCATCCGACAAAAAAGGACACTACTATAGCGGAAAAAGAATATTGGCTAGAAAGCGATCGACTGAGGCCGCATCATTTTTGGGGGAAATGGCCGCCAATCTGCTCCGCGGGGAAAGAAAGAGGACAGATCTCGATAAATTCTTTGGAGCCAAGGGGGGAAACCGATAGGTGAAGAAAAAAATGCCGGCTGAGGGGGGAGGAGTCCTGGAAGGGTTTACTGAGGAGCGAATCTTCGCAGACCGGCCTGCTGTTCACGAAAAAGAAGAAATAAGTCAAGTCGTTTGAGGAAGTCGAGGCACCCGTATTAAAAGAGAGGGGCATGTCGGCTTTCTGCGGTCCAGAGAAGGGGGGCTGGCCTTAAAAAACGAGGAGGAATGATCGCTTTGGCCGAGGAGGGGGAGAGGTGGGGGAAAAAAATCTTTGCTACCCCACCACACCGCCGAGCGTGAAAGAAAAGAAGGGAGGGTTACGTTCAAGGCCATCAGAGGGGGGGTGGGAACGCTGAAAAAACGAGGTCTAGGGGAAAGGGGGGGGTTTGAACACGGGAAAGGAAAAAAAGCCGGCGCTCATCCAAAGGCATGGGGACAACCGGTATACATTGGGTTTTACAGAGAGAAACAAGAGAGGAGGAAAAAGGAGAGGAAAAGAAACACAACCTAATCGGTGTCATCCTTGAGGCTGAGGGAGCAAGAGGAAGTTTTCACAACACTCATCAGCCTAAAAATCGGAAGAAAAAAAGAGCTGGGAATGAAAGCAAAAATAACGAGGGAAGCTTGCCATTCTAAGCGGTCAAGGGGTTTGCGGTGGAAGGGAAATAAAAGACAACAACCTGTTTCTAAAAAAAAAACGCAAAAGCACCGGAAAAGAAAAATCGGCGATGTAGCTCCATGAAAGAGGAAAGCAGAAGACGAACTGGCCATCAGAAAAAGAGACCGCAAATCGATCGGATCTCATCACTACTTGGGAGGCGGCGAGCTCGGTTGCCGTCAAGACACAAAGGGGAAAAGGGAAGAAGAAGGATCAGCACAAAAACTTGAGAGGAGAAGTACAAAAAATCCGTGGAAAACACATCCGTGGCCAAAAAGGGAGGAAGAAACGGTCCCCCACCAGCAGTGTGTATTGAAGAAAAAGCGAAGATGCGGCCAGCAAAAACCGAAGAGAAGAGAGGGGGGGCATAGCATCCAATATTCGCGCCGCTTGAAAAAAAAGAAGGGGAGGAGGGGGGGGGGAGCCAAGCGAAAATGGTCCAAGAAGATGGGTTGGAAGGACTAAAAATGAAGGAAAGAGACAATGAACCCAGGACGGAACCAGCCTTATCGCCTCGTTTGGGAGGGAAACGAAAAGATCGTCTTCAAAAAAAAAAGAAGGTGATCACGGATTAGGACAAAAATGCATGCTCGTGCGGACAAAACGAAAAGGAAAGGGGGCCGGGGCGTGAAACCAAAAACTGAAGAGCCGTGCAAAAGAGAACACCCCAATCTCCCTGCCAAGCACGTTCCGTCAAACAAGGACAAATCTCGCGGGAAAGCAAGGGTGGATCAGAGGGGCGCGGGGAGAAAAGATAACCCGACTGTAGACGCCCGTCGCGAGCTTATTGGGAACGGGCGACAATGCGGCGGCTCGCAAGAAAGGGTAGAAAAGAGAATGGACACAAGAGGCCTGGAAGGAGCGAATTCTGGTAAGCCTGAATAGAACAGTCGAGGAGAGGCAAACACTCTTATGAAAGCGGCAAGGCGATCCTAGTTGAAGAAGAGAAGAAGGCTTCAATCAATGCAAAGAAGGGGAGCGCAGTGAACGCGGCGCACTGCAGAGCCAGGGGATAAGGGGCCGCCGGATCGAAGAACGCCCTTGATGGGAGAGAGAGACCAAATGGCATCGAAGAGAGAAGGAAAAAAAGGGCACTCCAAAGGGGGGGAAGGAATTTGCGAAGGGCGGATCCCTGCATAAGTGTCGACCATGGAAGAAAAAAAAGGAAGGATCAACGGCTACAACGCGTGATGTAACACAGGAACGGGGAGTAATGGCGGATGCGAAAAGAAAGAATCTGTCGGAAAGAGCAAGGGAGGTTTGGCGTGCGCTGTGGAGAAGACGAAAAGATTCGTCAATAGGGAAAAAAATAAAGCGAACTGGGCGGGGTCGTGTGAAAACGGACAGAAACGGAGAAAAAAAAGCGAGAGGAGGCAACGAAAAGCGAGTTGCGGGTAGAGAGCGAGGAGAAAAAGGTGAGGGACAGGACGAGGAAAAAAAGGAAAAAAAACCACGCGACAAGAAAACGACCGAACGCCGGAAAACACAGCCGAAAAAAAGAGGGACCAAAAGGGCCGTAAAGGAGATGAAAAGGGGCCCGGAACGAGGATAAAAAGCGGGGAGAGAAAGAAGCGGAAGAAAAACAGGCGTGTGATCGCAAGAAGATAGCTTTTGCCTGTCTGAACCGCAAGTCGGGGTTTGAGGAAAAAACGACGGGGGGCCCAAAAAGAAAAAAAACCCACCCAACGCCGTGGGGGGAAAAAAAACCAAAAAATCACAACGTCAAAAAAATTCTAGGTAAGCGAGAAAAAGACGAAAAACGGAGGGGAGGTAAGGCCCGCACGACTGTTGAAAAAACTTAACGGGGAAGAAGGCCGGTCCTCAACCAGACGAAAAAGGAGAAAAGTGAAGAACCCGTCCGAGGCCTCATCGCCAAGAGACTGGAAGGACGAAAGGTCGGCGATTGACAACAGAAGACGGGAGGGCGACATCGCTCAGCAGGGTTGAAGGGGAAACGGGGCGACTTCCATTGAAATTCTCTGCAGACGTTGGGAAAAAAACGGTGGCTGATGGGGCCGCTTGCGACAAAGGGAAGGAGAGGGGGAAAAGGCGGAGAAGCAATATATGAGAAAAGAAGAAAGTTCCTACCTCCCAGGGCAGCAAAGAAGGCCAGGATGGTCAACTGCGCGAGAAAAGAAGAACTGGAAAGGGGGCGCCGGAAAAAGCGAGTCCTTCTCAGGAAGAAAAACCTGTAACGTCGCAGGTGAACCCACGTTTGAAAAAAAGGAAAAAAACAGGGAAAGACAGGCAAAAGGGAGAACAACGAAACCAGTTGCCAAAGGACCGATCGTCGCAAAAAAAGGAGAAGATTGGCCCAGCAAACGTGAGAGGGCCCGAGGAAGAGAGGGAAAGAGCACTTGCTGGGGCAGACCTGGGACCAAGAATAAAAGCCCGGCAGCCCCACTCTGGATTGCCAAAGACGGTGAAAAGGAAGCCAGGGGGAGGCAGGGGGGAGTAGCGGGTACAAACGTGTAACTAAGTAGGGCGTTCGGGCAGCCGGTGTCGATACAAGAGGGGGTGGACACGTCGAGGCCTCGGAAGGAAGAAAAGCGGCGGTGACCTTCCAGTCTCATCTCATACACTGGGGGCTCGTGCCGGGTCACGGCTGGAGGTGGACCCGTGGAGGAGGGCAAAAACCCAATTATCTCCATAGTCGATCAGTGAAAAAGTGGAAAATCCGGCTACTAACTCGTCGATCGGCTCAGGTCTCTCACCGAGGAAAAACTAGCGAGCCGTGCGTTCATAAAAGGGGAGAAGGGGGAGTCCACCGAAGACGGAAAAAGGGGATCGTGAGGGGAATCTGAGCCCTGGAAAGTCTCGTGCCTGAGAGGAGGAAGGGAGGGGCGGTGTTCTGCGAGGGGGAGGGAACGAAAGGGGGAGGGGAAAAGCGTGCCGAGGTGCTAAAGAGTGGTTCGTCCTTTCAAGAACTAGCAGGAGATCTCCTTGGCTAGGTTACTCAAAAAACAGGAGAACGATGCAGGCGATTCGAAGCAAAGAGTGGAAACAAGGCGAGAAAGGAAGGCTCGGCCCTGAGAAGAGAGGAGGGAGATCAGTCCTCACTAACCAGGGGGTGCGACCGGAGCGTGAAAGAAAGGAGACCGTAATCCACTTCTCGCAAAGATCAAAAAAATCTCGGGGTCGATGACAAGATCGAAGTCAGGGCGCGGCAGGTTGGGGCAGAACGGAAGAAAAGAGAACAAGACCTGTGCTACCCAAAGGGGGCCGTTTCAATGAGACCGGCCATGTGACAATGGGAGAGCCGTGGCCGGTGCCGTGGGCATGCTGAAGAAGAAGAGAGAGAATTCTTCAAAAGAAGGGAAAAAGAAATAACAATTTCGTGGATGGCACCGATCTGCGCCGAGGACAAGAAGAGGGGAAGAATGGATTGAGGCGGAGGTAGGCAGTGGCGCGGGCGGAAAAAATTTCGTCTAAAGGCAAGAGGTGAGGGCGTCGTGACCTCGTTGGCAAAAAAAAGCAAAAAAAAAGGAACGCTCGAAAATCAATTAAGGGGGGGCGAAAGGCCAGGCAGTATATGGGTTGAAGAGAAGGGAGAAGAGGTTTGAAAAACGATTTTCAAGCGACCGATGAAACTTGTAAGCGCTTTAGGGAAGCTATATAAAAAACGTGATGGGGGGAAAAAGATAAGGATCACCAAGAAGAGCTGTCGGCTGCGGCAACGGCCCCGTATAAAGGGAAAGATAGCGACAGCGCCAGCCAAAAACAGAGGCTGGAGGAGACTCAAAACATGAGAAGGACCCAAAAGCCGCTAAGCGGGTGGCCGTGGGTTGAGGTAGAAAATGGTCAAATCGCTCGCCAAAAAAGAAGACGAAATATTGTGTTTTAGTTGTTGTTGGGCTGCTAAGTACGAAGAAAAGGCGCTCCCGGTAAGACGCAAAAAAGGGGACCATGGGGCATCTGGGCCGCACGGATCGGGTGGACAAGGCAAAAGGGGCCAGCGCGGCGAGCTGCGGTTGCCGGTGAAATTGTTTAAAACCCCGCAGACGTTCAGAACAGAAGAAAAAGGGGGAAAAAAGGTGGCGCAACATCTCCCGAAAGAAAAAAAAATCCTCCTCAAAGAAAGGTCTGGACCTCGCGTGATGGGCATCAGGAAAAAAAAGGCGCGCCGAGGCGATCGAGAAGAGAAAAGAAAAAGGGAGTCCGAAAGCCTTCTCGTCTTTTCTTTCTTCCATTTCGGGCGCTGGTCCGCACTGGCTTGTTTTAGGAAGAATAAAAACAGGAAAGGAGAGGAAGCGCCTTAAACTTATTACAAGAAAGGAAAAGATGTGGGGGGGATCAAACGTCAGCGCATCGTAGAGGAAACGTATACAAAGACAGAGTCATGCAGAGGAAACGAACCGAGACGATTCGGATCGTGACGGGATTCTCAAAAAGGAAAAAAACCGCGCGAACACCGCCAGCTCTCAACCGGAAGAAAGAGAGCACAGGATAAGTTGAACAGCAAGTATAAGACTATTTGGAAAGTCATGCGGCTGAAGCTGAACCAAAAAAAAAAGTAGAACGAACGGCGAGAGAGTGAGGGAGGGAAAAGACAATCGCGAAAAATTAAAAGAAGCCTAGCCGGCACGGCGGTAAGGGGAAGAAATGAAAGGAATGGGGAGAGATAAACTTGGGGGTCGGGAAGGAACGACAGTCGAGTTCAGGGGGAGTGCTAAGGCAAAATCCAGTAGTTTGACGCCAAGGGGGCCGACCTGCTGTCGGTAGGGGGACCGAAGAATCAAATCCAGGGGGAGAAAAAGAGACGCAGAGCGACAAAAGGCTACACCTAAACGTTTCTCTATTGGGGGAACTGATGGACCAAAACCGTGCGTCGAAGAGCGAGGAAAAGACCGCCGAGTGGGGAACACTAAGGGAGAAAAGGTCGAAGGCGCAACTCATGGTCGACAAAGCGGAAAAAGGCTGATAGCCCGCCGGTGAAATGAGATAAAAAAGGTATGGAAACTGACAGCGGGAAAGTAATATATGGGATAGGGGGAGAATGGTCTGTGAAAGAAAAGGAATTGCAATATGGTGTCTGAGGAAAGGGGTCAGGTGTAAAGCGGTTTCGGCAAAGGCGCGCCGTGAAGAAAACGGGCGGGGGAACGGGGGGGGGGGGTCAGGGGAAACTGCAGCGATGACCTGACCGCGCCTTACGAAAAAGTAGGCTGAAGAAAGCAAGCGAGGATGATAAAACCAGAGGAGGGAGAAGGGAGCAGCGAGTATTCGCAAAATAAGTGTGAAGAAACAGGAGCGCGGGTCGCTAACGAAAGGGCGAAAAAAAAACAGGGGGGGAGTAGGGAGGCGAACGATCGGGGGTCCGAAGCCGAATAAATAAAAAAGTCAAAAGGCAGGATCCGCCTAATCGCGACGAGAAAGGAATGAGAATGTTAAAAAAACGAACCTGTTAGTTTTAAAACTCGAAGGGCGAGAGGGGAGGACTGAAGATCAAGAGATGGGGGGGAAGCAAGCTATTCTCGAAAAGGGGGGGACTCAGGCAGAGGAGATGGAAAGGTAATGAAAAACTTCGGGGGAACACATAAGGAGGGTTCTATGAGGGTAAAGTGGAGGGAGGGGACTCGTCGGGTTGATCGACAGGAAATGGCAACTGAGGAAAGGAAAACGGGCGGGCGAAAGGTGTGGGTGTGCGGGTAGGATCGTGGGGGGCAGAAGAAAAAAAAAAGGGAAGGAAAGAAGCGATACCTAAAGATGGTTCAACCGAAGGGAAGAAAGCCGGGACTCAAACCAACCGGAAGGACAGAAAGGAGAAAATAAGAGTAGACGTCAGTAGGGCGGCCATCCTTCGGAACGAAAAAGAAAAGATTTCCCTCCGATGGGGGGGGGGGGAAAAAGGAGGGCTGGTTCAGCAGAGGGGGAGAAGGGATTGTTTGCTACCGTAAATGCTGATGAAAAAGGGTGGACCGGGAGACGCTGAAAGTGGGTGGAAGGAACGGTGGAGGAAGTGTGGGGGGGAGTAAATAGTTAGGTAATCATTCGCAGAGGGAGGGGCATGCTGGAGAAAAAAGGTGCAAGGGAAAAGGCTTGGCGGAAAAAGGGAATCGAAGGGAGGGAAAGGGGCAAACTGGGCGATCAAAAGAAGCCGTTCGAGAAGTAAGGGGTGAGGGAAGGCGCTCAGCTGGAAGAAAAAACTCAGTTCGATAAGGAGTCATACCCTGCTTGCGTCAATACCTGCAGGAGGGCAATCAAGAAGGATTGACATTCAGAGGAGCGCGTTAGTAAGAAGAAGGGCTCGGAGTCAGACAGCACGACGCAACAGGGAACGTCGCAAGGGGGGACCCGCACGAAGGAAAAACAAGGGCACCGCTGCCGTTGTACAAAAAAGGGAAGGGGCGTCACTTGGGCTCGCACGAAACAACATGTGCAGGGGGGGGAGGGGGAAAATCGGCCAAGGGGAGAGGAAACCTTGGCCCTCACGCTGCTTTAAAAAAAAAGGACCCTATCCGCAAGCCGGGTGGCTAAGTTCGTCAAAAGAGAAAATGAGAAGGGGGGGGGAAAAAACCCGCGTTGATCTAACCAAAAGGGAAATCTCTGGGGCTTGCCACGGTCACTTGCGATGCAAAAAAGAATGGGTATAGCGATCGGAGAAAAGGAATAGTTTCTCGTAAAAACAGGCTGTGGGAAAATGGGGGGAAGGCCGGCGACGGGATGTAACGGAAACTAAGCGTGGGTACAAGTCGAGATAAGGGGTATGACCAGCGGAGGGACAAAAGGGACGCTGTACGAGGGAAGGGGTTAGAAAACATCTTGAGTTTGGTCCAAAAAGGGGGAAAAGAGTCATTCACGTGAAGGAAAGAAAGTCTCAGGATGGAGACTCAAGCCGTGTCCGCTATAAAAGGAGGGGAAAGTAGAAAAAAAGCTAGGAGGGAGAAATTGTGGAGGGGGGCGGGAACGGGACGAAAGTCACAAGAGAGAAAAGAGAAAGCGGGCGAGAGGGGGGGCAAGAAAAAAGAAAAAGAACAACACTGTGCTCTGACCGCGAAATCCTTGGGAAAAAAAAGTAAAGTCGGGATGTGAGAGCTGGTCGGTTTAAAAAAACAGAAGAAAAAGAGAGTGCGGGAAGCGGGAGAAGTCAATGGTATGTCGTTCGCGTTCACGGCTGTTCCGCAAAAGAGAAAGGGAGGCACGGGGACCCACGATCCGACGACGGCAATCGGCGTAACGGAGGAAGGACACGCATGCGAGCAATGGCGGGGCTAAAGTAAAAACGGGAACTCGAGTCCGCTTGGTCTAGGTCAGGGATGGAATGAGGAAAAGGAAAATCCGAAGACTGGGTGAGATCGTGGGAGGAACACTAAAAAACGGCAAGCGATGCAAGTCGGGCGCGAATATGAGGGGAAAGCAGAGGGGGAAAGTCAACCGGCGCACTTTTTGCCTCGACAAACCAGCGGCTACGCGAGGACAGACCTGGGAAAAAGAGGAGGGGGGGTCGAAAAAGGCGGAAAGGGCTAACAACACCTGTCCGGTCGCGTGGATCGAATGAGGGAAAGCGATCTCAACTGCGGCGCAGACAAAAGAGGAAAAAGCAACCGAGAATGCCTGTATGAAATGGGGGGCCGTTTCACCGGGGGAGTGGAGGCCATGCCCTCGATGCGCAGAGGGGGGGCATTCATCAAAAAAAAGGGCGGGAAGTCCCTGAACGATATTGGCTCTCAAGTCGTCATTGTGAAAAAAAAGGGGACGAGCGGATTTGGAAGCGTTGGCGACACAACGGGGCAAAACGGGCAAAACCTCCCGCTCTCCTGGGGAAGAGGAGATTGGGGAAGTTCAAGACATCAGATTGGTTGGGGAGCAGAGGGTCGCAGGGAGGGGGGACACAAAAGTAAAAAAGGGCTCGCAAGCAGGCCGACAGCTGCCCTTAACGTGAGCTAGTACCAGAAAAAAAAAAGAGGATGAAAAGAGATAGATCACCAAAAAAAAAAGAAAAAGTAAAGGAAGGGAGCAGGCTGAAAACAGAAAGAACAACTGGGGAAAAAACGACAGAGTCCTCGAAATCACAACAAATAGGTCGCACTGGAAGACAAAAGCGGACCGCGCCGGGCGAAGAGGAGGGTTGCGGTGGTCGCACTTTCAATCAAAAAAAAACGCGGAAAGCAGACCGACGATATCGAGGGACGAAAGACAGGAGGCAAGGAAGGAAAAGAAAAAAAAGGCCTCGGCCGCCCTCGCGATCAAATTCCATCACACATCTGGAGAGGGGAAGGAAGCGGTTGCCGTGGACCAAGGGAGGAGACAGAAGAATTAAAAGCACGTAAAAAAAAAAAGGAATGTCCGAGCACATCTCGGCCGACCCCACGAGAAACTAAAAAAAGAGAACGCTCGAGCAGGGGCTTGGAGAAAGACTTTTCGTAAGGCAAAAAAAAAAGGACAAAGACTCTCTCCTCGCAAAATTCGCGAAAGAGTGAAAGCCAAAAGAGTGGGCTCCGGCGGCCAAGCCGAAAAATGTAAGAACCTGGCTTGTTTTAGGCCAAAAAAGAAAAGAGATTCGGACTGACGGCGGCCGGAAAAGGGAAAAAAAAAATTGAGAGAGAGAAAGTGTGTGCTGTCGGACGAAGAACATCGTCGGTCGGAACACCAGGAGAGAAAAGAAGCTGGGAGGCTCTTTCAAGGAAAAAAACTAACGGAATGAATCACGAGGCGTAGCGTTCTGAGACGAAAACTCGAAATCTCGGGACCTCAAGGGAAAAGGCCAAGCTGGTTCCGACCAGGAAGGGAAGGAGTCAAAGACCAAATGGGAAGAAACAAATCTCTTTCCGAGGCACATTCTAAAAAGAGGTGGTATAAAAAACGCTCGCACCGCGGGAGAAGAAAGAAAACAGATATTGAAAGCAGAAGGGGACTGAAATACGCGCTCGACGCGCGAAGGAGAAGAAAAAAGAAGAAAAAAACCAGAGATCTACAGGGGTATAGCTGGGTTAACCTTACAGAAAGGGACAAGGACGTGCCGTCCAAGGCAAGGAAAGGTGTAACGGCGTCCTAGCGCTTAGTTCTGTGAAAAGGGGAAGAAGGAAGCCAGGGGAAATCCCGCGCCAAGCCTGCATCCATTCGAACCAGAAGGAGAAGAAGGGGAGAATGAAGACCAGATGTTTATCAAGATCGATATAAAACACCGGGCATGGACGAGAGATAATGACCGTGGCCATCCGAGTGGAGTCAGAGGGGGGAAGGAACAGCCCTCAGGGAGACCAGGTGGCCTCGGAAAAAAGGGAGATGGAAAGGAATAAAAATCGACGTCAAGACGGCTCATCAGCAAAAAGGGAGGGGAAAGTGCACGGAAGGCTCTTACTGCGGTGTGCGATCGGCAAAATAAAAAGGCACGGGGGGGAGTCTGATAAAAGAAAGTGAAATATTAAAACACGGCATTCCTTGAAAGAAAAAAAATAACAGCAAGAAGCGAGACTTTTTCAAAAAGGTTCGGGTTTCAACCAACAACGAGGTGAAAGGGAGGAAATCATAGAACTGACCAGAGCACCAAAAGGCGCGAGCGCGAAGGCAAGAAGCGCGAAGTGGCTTGGAGAAAAATGGATCATCGCGTTTCTGGTCAAAAAATCGGGGAGTTGCAAGTAGCTACGGGTAGGATAGGGATGGAACCAGCCCGGAAACTAACAGGAACTTTTCAGAAAGCCGGCAAAAAAAGCAAACGACCGACGCCACTTCGAAGGAAAAGAAGGGTGGGCGTAGAACAAAGGACCGGTAACCCTTCTGAAGCAGAGAAATTAGAAAATCAGTCATCGGGAGCGAACGGCAAATTGAAGATACCTGCGAGTAGAAAAATGCGATTAGGAACGCGGCCAAGTGGGGAAGAAAAAAGAGGTGTCTAGATTTGAAGGGGGGGGGCAGGAAAGGAAAAGGGGTTGAAAAAAGAAAAAAGAGTAAAGACGCTTCGAAATTCTTTAATGTGAAGAGACTCAAAAAAACAACAACGAGGAAAGGGGGAAAAGAAGGAAAGGAATACCCCAAATCATTTCGAAACCTGATGAAGAGGGCCGAGCCAAGGGAAGAAAAAAAAAAACTTGATGAAAAAAGGCAAAAATGAGAAAAGGATTGGGAGGGGGAAACAAAACCGAAGCACAACAGAGCACGCTCATAGGGATCCGCAGCGGTAAGGCAAATTAGGGGAGGAGCCATCGATGAAGAGGTCTAAGATCTCAGAAGGGTTACCGGAAAATAGTTGTTCGGAAGAGGGAGAAAAGGGGGAAGTGGTCTGCGGGTCGTGAAAAGCATGGGAAACGGTCGGCCTGTGGGCTTGATGAAAAGGGAGACAGGATGTCGGCGCAACGTGGAGGAACGGGAGGGGAGGCGATGACGTGGGGAACGCGCCATCAAAGAAAAAAGGGGGCCCATACCTCTATAAAAAGGAGAACATAACTGCACGGAGAAGAAGCGGCGGTAAAATGGAAATCACGGCCTGCAGGCAGGCTAGAAGGAAAGAGGATGCCCGTCGCCTTAACGTCGAAAATGTTAAACACCAAAGGAAAACTGTGAAACAGGCCGCGCCGTTGCCGAACAAAACCGAAACTGAAAAAAAGGAGCAACGAATAACCAATTCAAAGGATGTTTGGAAAGACGCACACCAAGGAAAAGTCAGCCAACCAACTCGCTGAAGTAGCCCGTCGGAAGGAGGAATATCCTCAAGTCCGTAAGTTTGGACAAAAAGAAAAGAGAATGCATGGCCCCCCTGTCAGAACCTGAGAAAAAGACGGGATGTGCCCAGGGAAAGGGACATTCGAGGCGAGGTGTGGTTGGTGTATCGGGGGGCGGGTAAGAAAAGAAGGAGGGGAGGCAGTCCAGTGAGGTAGGTCTAGGAGGCGGGTCCGGGGCGCAGGGAAGGGGGGAAGGAGGGCAAGAATAAAGCAGAGGACAAAGCAGAAGGAAACTACGCCGGAATTGTCAACGACATCAACGAGGGTGAATACCAAAGAAGAAAGAAGCAAGCCTCCAGAGCAAAAAAAGAAGAGGGTACGGAAAACCGGAGCGTGTCCGGCTCGGAGAAGGGGGACACTGCGTCGAGCAGAGATTTACCCCCACGCCGCTCAACTTCTCGAAAATCATCAAGTTGCGTAAAAAGGCGGGACAAGGGGGTTCGGGAAAAAAAGAGAAACACTCTCTGAAACGATCGAATTTGACCTTCTCCGGTGCCTGAACGAAGACGAGAAAGAGGACTTGGATGTTCGCGTCTTTCGAAACCTAACTAAGGGAGGGACATAATGGGGGGAAACGAAAGGAAAAGGAAGGCGAGGTTAGGAGGGGAAAAGAACAGATGACCGGACAGTCCTTTGATAGAACTAAGGCAACCCCGACGGACGACACACTAGCCGACGGGCGAGCACACAAGAAGGACAAAGGCATGCGAGCAAAGAAGGACCCTTTAAAAGAGCAATCTTGGTCTAGTGAAGAAGAAAAAAAAAGCGGGAAACCAAACCGCAAGGGGAAGACCGAAGCCACGCGGCGCGGAAAAAAAACAGGGATGCGAGAAGCGAGCGATTAAGGAAGACAGGGGTGTGGCCGTAACGAAAAAAAAAGAAAAAGGGAAAGGAAGACAAGACCTTGTCAAGAGAGGAGAAGGGATGGGTGGCAGCCGCAAAAAAGGGGGCTGAACAAATGTGGTCTCGACGGAAAAATTCCGTAAGGGCCAGAAAGAAGGAACGTTAAATACCGTAATCATCCTAAAGCTGTCGCAGACAAAGGTTGAAACGACAAAAAAAAAAACCGAAATGCAATGGAAGAAGGGCCCCTAGCGAAAGTGCCAAAAGGGGGGGCTTTCCTGCAGGTCGAAAGGGAGGGCGCGTACCTGCGCCGGATCTGTTATCTTTTGCAAGAGGTCTTGGCGGGCGATTTGACCAGGGGGAAAAAGAAAAAAAAGAACCTTTCATCGGACAGAGCGAAAGAAGGGGGGGAGTAAAAAATGGCTTGAGGCGAGGCGGGGATCCAATGATTTTTTGACAACGTAAAAAGGGAAGTTGGTCTGCTGCCGCAGCCGACGCCTTAACAGAAGGAGGG
>Ga0179593_1454361_pt1 | contig 14046 bp, 8 predicted proteins | sample CZODoug2_1_08_16_FD_185931 | JGI IMG/M metagenome (GOLD analysis project Ga0179593, IMG submission 185931) | Vadose zone soil fungal communities from Angelo Coast Range Reserve, California, USA - CZODoug2_1_08_16fungal (PacBio error correction) | ecosystem: Environmental > Terrestrial > Soil >...
CGAGAGACGTCGACCCAACAAAGACGGAAGCAAAATGCAAAAGGATAACTCTGGTAGGAGAGGGGGATTCCTGGAAAAAAGTCTAAGGATTGGTCGGATAGTGAAGAGGGGGGTAAGAAGGGAAGATCGGGCTTGGCGCATCTTCATGGAGGAAAAGCTGGCCGGGGAGGAGGGGGAGAAAACAAGCCACCACACGAGGACAAGAAAAGAATACAGCCCGTTTTCGGCCAGACGCATGAAGAGGACCAAAGAGAGAAAGGTGGAAAAGAACAAGAGCGACAGTGGAGCGTACCAAAAAATGGCGACGCAAAAATTTTGGACAGGCCGTTTCTGCAGTAACAATTGTCATGGCGATATCTAAAGTGGGGCGGTTCGGAAAGACGGGAGGCGGGACCGTTCGAACCAACTCGTTTAAGAAAAAAGTGAAGAATGAAGATCTGGCAAAAAACAGGTGACAGGAGCAGTTTTTGAAGTGTAAGTCTCTTCCCACGGAAAAAAACGCTCTAAGAAAGGTTTAACGGGGAAAACCGAAGCCTCCGGAAGACATATACCACCAAGGAAAAAAGTCATAGGTTTTCTAATGCAACAGAATGAAAAATACTCTTATCGTGGCCAGGACGGGATGTGGGCCACTTAGATTTTTCAAACCAACGGACACGACGTGAACCAAAAAAAAAAAACAAAAAAAAAATCACAGGGTCCACAACGGGTTGGTTAAAAAAAACGCACCAAAACAAAACCTTCTGTAAATCTCCTTGGCAGACGTTGCTGCGAGCGTTAAGCCATCCAAGGAAGACCAAGACCCATCCGGATCCCACAAAGGGTTTAACTGGGAAATCTGAAGTTTTTCCAAGATAAAAACCGTTCAGTTCGATGACGTAGAACGGGGGAAACTTGGGGGGCACCGCTAACCGTTAATGGGGGGGCGAGGAAAATGCTTGCTTTTTCTAAGAGAATGCAAAGGGAAAGAGAAAAGAGGTGCGCGCATTGGGATCAAAAACGGATCAGCGCGACAACCAGGCGTAAATTCATCAAGGAAGCGCGGTCGACAACACCGGGGGGACGATGACAAGAGGAACCACTCGAACACATTACGGGTCTGACGGAGGAAAAAGTTAGTTAACACAAGGCCGCGGATGTCTTTCTCCAAAAGCAACGCGGCCTGGTCAAAAAATCAGGGGGGGGGGAAACCTTAACAAGTGTTTGAACGGTAAGCGGATCACGTGGGGAGCTGGCGGGAAAGTCGAAGGCTCTGGGCAACGGAGCTTTTCTCGAAAACCAGAGGATGACACCAGGACATTCTAAATCGTGTTTATCGTGTAAAAACGATCGGAAGGCAGATGGGCGCTGACTCCGGAAAGTGGAGGACAAAAGAATACAGAAAACTACGAAGGCGAAAGCACTCGGGAGGAAAACGGGCCTACACTTCAAGCTAAACAGGTTAAAAAAAAAAATCTGACGTGTGAATCGGAAAAAACTGGCAGGAACATAAACGGCGAGGATAATTACGAGAAAAAGGCCTGGAGTGACCCCTCTGGGGGGCGACGCTAACATACACCTTGAGCGGGCCAACCCTTCCATCATATCTGGGTGCTATGAAGGAATCGCAGACAGTGGTTAAACAAATGATAAAGAATGTTAAAGTAGTAGGTACCTCGGTCGGCTCTCCTCCATACTAAAAAAGCTCGGGTGATGTGAAAACGAAAGTAGCACCCGATCAAACTCGCCAAGCTGGGCGGGTTCGAAGAGCACCGTGGAAGCCTAAAGAATCCTCAACAGAACTGAGGTCGCTCAGACCTCGTTTAGACAGGGGAAAATGAGATGACTCGTGGCACCCAACCGCACGGGAGCGGAGACGCATGCAACTATCAGCTGTCTAGTCGCGGCTTCGTGCGTCAATTCCTCTCCGAAGGGAAGTACAATTCGAGGCGAGTAAAGACAAGTTCACCAACAACAAGAACTTCCCACCGGCACTTACTGAATTGAGGGGGGCACCGGGTCGCTTGGGACTAGCGTGCCTCAATCCTTAAATGTCAGAAAGCTCGTGCGGCGATCCTCGCTGGGGAGGTGGAGGGGACAGGGGAGCGCAATGTCAAAGGGCACGCGTCGGGAAAGAGAAAAAAGGAGGAGGAAGGAAGGTAATTCAGAACTAGTGAACTAAAGTGGGGCGCCGGAAAAGTCTACCAATAGCAGAGAGTACCGAGGGAAGGGATTGGAAGGAACGCCGCACAGAAATTCTTCCGTTCAGGGTGCAGTACAAGGAAAGGTGATGGTGGGAGCGAGGCTCAAGACCGCCAAAATCAATCTACTTAGTCAGAGAAAAAGTGATCTGAGGAAAGATCAGAAGAAAAAAACCTGAGGTTGAAAAAAGAGAAGCACGACCAAAGCGTTTGGGAAGCGACATAATGGGGAGGGGCAAAAAGAGGTCATGAAATCTCCCCAACAAAGGAATGCATCAAAGACAACTAAGGGGGTCTGCTTGCCTGTTGAGAAGGAAAGAAAAGGGGGAACGAGGCCCGACCGGGCAGCTACCTGCCGAGAAAAAATGAAACCCTACGGATGATGAAAGGAGCGCCCGAAAGGAGCACAGTCGACGACACATTAAAGCGCAAAGGTCCGAACCGCCGTCACACTAAAGTAAGGGTTGGAATCAAAGTGTTATTGTGCTTTCGCGCCTATCGCGGGGATCTCGGCCGAACAGCAATTGTACGGGGGGTTTGTCAGAATAAAACTGATGGGGGGAAAAAAAAAAAAAAACAATTGGTCCGACAGAAACCGCGTTGGGGGGGGGGGAAACTCGTGAGCCGAAGTTGGGTAGATCTTCAAAAGGAGCTGGGGGAAGAGGGGAGCATTAAAGAGTTTCTTCTTCAATTGTAGAACAGGGGCGACGGAGTACAAAAGTAGACGCCGACACCGGGGACAAATCACGAAGAGAGAAAGCACGATAAAATCTGTTGAAAGTCACAAAAAGTGCCTGGCAAGGAGAGTTACTGCAAAGCACTCGAAGAACGGGGAACCGCCAGGTTCAGTGGATTAAAACCGGCCGAGAATGGGGGCACATAAAAAGCCGCGCCCGTTTAAGGGGGGCGACGGAAGAAGATTTTTGGCGGCGTTGGGGCGGCAGACTGTTGTTACGTCGACGGGGGGGTACAGAAAAGAAGGGGGGAAAAAAAAGTAAACCTAAAAGGTTCGAGGGGAGTCAGGTTCGGAACCGAAACAAAACAAATCAACAACGAGGGTACACGGTGAAGTCCAGAGGAACCGAAAGACAGAGGGACAAACAGGAACAACATGGGAGCTTATCTCTATACAGGAGAGAATCGAACCCAGTCTAATCATAGGGGAGGAGGAACACACATATCATTAAACCCTGCCGCTTGGGGCTTCCGATGATGGGGGGGGGGAGAGGCATGGATTTGGGACAACGAAAGAAAACAAAAGGATTCCGACAAAACAGACGTTTGGACGTGAAAAAACCAAGGACGTGTCCGGATGGGGGTGCAAAAACCAGAAAAAAGAAAAGACGCGAAAAAGATACTTTCGGTGTCCAGTGTATGTGCCGGCCAAGACCATACTGACAGTCAGGCGGGGAAGGAGGGAACGGGAATGCGCGGGAAAGGAAAAAGCGAAGTTAGGGCGAACCGCCGTGATAAAAAAAACAAGGAACCCCTATTAACCGAATGCGCCCGACTATACGTATAAATGGAACTTGACGAAAAGGGAGGAGGGGTGAGCGGGCGCAACTTCTAACTAACACAACTGAGTTGCAAAGGAAAAGAAACGGGGGGGTTTAGCGAACAGCCTGCCAAGCCATTTGGGGGGCGAAAAATGGACGCTCCGAACTTCGTCATGTCGTCTAAAAACGAACGCTGGGAAAGAACGGCTGACGACGCAAACAGTACCGAAGCCGTTTCCTAGGGGGGGGGGAGGAGAGGGGCCTGGAAAAATGCGAAACCGCGACTGGCCGGAGTTCAATCGACGATTTTGCAGAACAGAAAAGAAGCGATCACACCGTCCGCATAAAAACGCCACGCAGAACCTGAGACGACAAAAGGGGATCACGGACGCGGGAAGAGTGTTGGGGGGTCGCAGGAAAATCAAATGGCTCAATCACAAACAAGAGGGGGAAGAAGAGGGAAATCTGCGTGAAGTCTCCTCAACAAAGGGGAACGCAGGGAGCCAAAAAAAAATTGTGCGCTACTCTCAAATTGGCGGACGGAAAGCGGGTTGTTGAGAGCGTCAAATGCTAAGGAAATCCTCGTGTAAAAACGGATCAGGCGGCGCGAGTCTGCGGAAGCCAAAGCGCAAAGAAAAAACGAAGTCGAAACGCAAAAAATGTTGCCGACCACTGCAGAAGAGAGGAAAAAGGGTAGTACGGAGAGCTATTTGCGGAAAGACGGCTCCAGGGGGTGCAAGGGGCTTCCGCGAACAGGGGAGAGGGGAAGGAAAATTTACGACGAAAGAGCGAAAGGACCCACACCCCAAACTCTGGTAAGGCAAAGAAAATTTCAATTAAAAGCTCGCCAAGGCCGTTCAGTCGGGCAGTCCTTTGAGCGGAAAGCCGAAAAAGAGAGGGCAAGCGCTCTATAGGGGAAAAAGTTTCCAAGCCGCATAACAGAAAAACACCTACCACAAAGGAAGAAATTGATATACATTAAAGCTTAATCGTGGCGCGGGGGAAGAAGATGGGGGGGAAAAACACCAGCCAACAAGGGGGCTGTGACCAAGCACACTTCGCAGGGGAAAAGCTCTGGAGGACGTTGGCAAAGCAAAAAACTCCACTGCCAAATGAGGCACTGCTCCATCCGGAGAAAAGGGCAAGGGTTTCCATGAGGACTAGTGTGACTGGTACCAAAGGGGAAAGTAGGAGGTTGGGATGGTAAAGTGGAGAAAGTCCTTAAACGAAGTAGCGACCGGGTCGAGGGCTCGGCACAGAGAAGGGGGGGGAGGAGAGTGAAGAGAATGAACGGGGGGGGGGTACGTTTCGCTCTTTGAAGCGGGCATAACCTTAAGACAGCCGAAAAAAAAGGGCGGATAAAAAACGAGGAAAGAGGCTCAAAGGAAATGAAAATGTCGGGGAAACCGCGTTACGCAAGAAAAAAAATGTTAAACGTCGAAACCTGTTTCTCAAAGGCGGGAAGGAGGGGAGTGACAACGCTCCCTGGTTAACGACCCTAACCGTGAAAAAGCGTCCCACGGGTTTAGGAGGTGAGTCCGGACGGCTCTTGCGGAAAAATTCCTGGTCGACTGAAACCGTACCGCCGCCAACTGCGCTAACATCGTGTTGGGGAAATTTTGGAAAGGGGGCGGCGCCTAAACGCCGTCAGGCGAAGGGACGCCGGTGAGGGACAATTGAAAACTAAATCATCCGAGAGAACTACTAATGCGCCCATTCGTATGGGGGCAGAAACGTAGAGAGAAAAGGGAAAACCAACGCAAAAGGGGTCGGAAAAACTGCAAAAAGAATGCGGAGGAGGCTACAACAATTCGCGCGATCGCGATTATGCGAACCGAAAGAACCTGAATCTAAACCACGGCCATCATAGCGTCGAATGGAAAGGAAAGCCTTAAAAGGGGTACTGAAGGGGAGGTGTATTCGGAACGGTTCCGATTGATGCTAGCAGGGGCAAAACGACCGCGCTATCTTGCAATTCGGAATACGTCCTTCCACGAAGGACGGGTTTTTCAGGAACAAGAAGGGACGCAAACGTGTCTGAATGTAAAACGCAAACCGAAACAAAAACGACGGAATTTCCGGTGGACGACATAAATTTGGCGAGACTTGCTGAAAACGACAGTAGATGAAAGCGGGGCCAAAAAAGCTAATGGTCAGAGGGCGCGGATCACAGAGCAGACATCGAGGGGGGGATTAGTTAAGACTATCAACGCTGAAAAAAGAAGTACAGCGAGAGCGGGGTGCGCGTCAAGACACAGACAAGGAAAAAAACACAGCAAAACGAAAAGGAAACAGGCACGACGCAGTCGAAAAAAATTTCACTGGACGATCGTGACGACAATCCGTACCGTCGCAAGGGAGACAATCGGAATAGCGACGGTCGCAAGAAGAACTAAAACCAACACCTTTTCCTTTCCACCGCGTGAAGGCTAAAACAAAAACCACACGGAGTCAGGGTAAAATGGAGAAAAGGAGCGTAAACAAGGGTTGGCGATAGGAAAGGCCCCGCAGCGAGAGCAGCAAAATCCATCAGGAATTGTAAGGCGCACGATCGAAAGAACCGGTGCCAGGGAAAGGCAAGTCCGGGAAAAAAAAAAAGGAGGGGGAAGTGAATGCTGTTTTGAACGCGTCGAGCTGAGAAGACAAAACGGGAGTTAATGAACGTCGAAGGTGTCTCAACTTCAAAGAAGAAAGATAAAAAAAGAATAAAGCAGGATTTTTGGACAAAGACATACAGCTACAAGAGCCGGGTTAACGCGCGGCGAGAAGAGGTCACAGCCCGAGCCGGAAAAAGCGGAGGACGTCACCGACCGAAGTCTGGCGAGTTGCCGGATCGGGAAAGGACAAGGACAAGTTCAGATGGAGGCGATTGGTACGGAGGACTGCAACACGAGAGCGCAAGGGGTATTGATGCCAGCGACAAGAGCGTGCAACCGTCGAAAAAGAGGCCACGAACCGCGAATCCAGGAACGTAAAGCAGATGCTGGTTGGCAAAAGGGAGGGGTCCGCGAAAGAAGAGCATCAAAGACCAGACTCCAGGGGTGGGATTTTTGGAGGCGAAAACAAAAGAGGTGGAGGTCAACGAGACACCCGAGAGGACCGTGTGGGGGGGAACCTTGATAAAAGCCAAGTTTTCAAGTGTTCATGGGTCCACTTATCTCGGGAGAATTCAAAAGGGGTCGTACAGATGATGTGGGATAAACCGTAACGGGATGAACGATGAACGAGACGGCCGGGCGCCGAAACGTAACAAGGAAAAACACGATCGTATTTCGACGGACTTTCTGGTTAGGACGACACAAGAAAAAAAATAAACGGTCACGACAGCAAACCAACGGGAGCTGTACAGGGTCACCCGGGTAGGTCGTAAAAGAAAAGGCTCAGGTTGGAGAAGGAACACGCCGGACCTTTAAGGGGAAGTCGAAAGAAGCTGGGGGCAAGGAGGGTTGTCAGCTGGGTTGAAGAAAAAGTTTGGACCGGAGATGGAAATCGTACACGAAGTACACCTGACGGTTTCGGGAGAGTCAGGGGGAAAAACCGAATAAACGGAAAACAAAAACGTATAAAAAGTGTGGGTGAGGAAGAGGAACTGAAGAAAGCATCATTGAGAGCCAATGCGGAAAACCCCTGAAACATAACTTAGCTTAATAAAGGATACTAAAGAAAGGACCGGAGAAAAAAGGGGAGGGGTCATGAGTAAACTATAACAGGAAAAGATCTACAAGGGATGCACCCGAGAAGTGAGGGGTCACTGAACGGCAGCGAAAGCAGTTCAAAAAAACAGAGAGGGGGAGAAAAAGTTGCGTATTTAAATGAGAAAAGGGGGGACATCCCGCCACGGGGGGAGCTGCTGGTAAGATGTTTGTGAAGCAAGACACAAACTAGCAGGCTGTGCTGGTCTCGAAATTCGGCGTCACAAAGCGTGAACTGCTTGATAAAAGGGGGAGGGGAACGAGACGCTCACACCACAAACAACCCGAAGGGCCGGAAAGGAATCCCGAGAAAGAAGGTCAGGAAATGGACTGAACCGAAGAATTGAGTTGGGGACCGGGGACACTTCAACGCAAAACAACCAGGCAGGATGCAGTCCGCCATGAAAGGGGGGCGGCGGAACCGAAGCGCACAGTCAAGGGGTCTAGAAAAGATGGAGAGAAAGGGCCGCCGGGGTAAACGTGAAGCTAAAAACAATGGGGGTTAACAACCCTTAGGAGCAGGTCTGTCAACAGGACAAAAAGGCCGGTAGGAAAGTCCCGGGTGCACGCGGGCCGCGAAGACTAAGGAAAAAGAGCGCAAAGAGTTGACTACGAAAGTTTATGCAAGAAACGAGAAGGACAAAATAACAAAAAGGACCCACTAAGAACAAAACGCAGCCGAGAAAAGTCTCGAAAAAAGCTGGGAAGGAGAACGTGAAGGGGAAGTTGGTTCGGGTCAAGTAGACTCTCACAAAACAAGAAGGGTGGTAAAAAATCATAGAAGATAAGCTGAGGTGGAAATACCAACCCCCAAAAAACGAGACGAAAAACACGTGCTGGGGATAAAGGCTGAGCGTTGGAAGGACTCGGGGGGATCTGGAGCAGCGGGAGAAAATAAGTCTCTTACGAGGGAGCCGTGGAAACGGGTGTGAGAAGGCCCGCAAGACAAGAGGAAAAAGGAGAGCAGAAAAAAACGTTGCTGTAAACCTGAAGAGCGTCACAGCAAGGAGAGGTATGAAGGGAAAGAGGAGACCTTTCTGATCGGGAAATCACCAAAACGAAAAATGTGGGTGCATGCCATGGTCTGAAAAAAAGAGGAGAGAAAAAAAATCTCTACTGGCGGGGTGAGAAACGGAACGGGCAGACAAACCCAAGCGAGGCTTGGAGTCCAGCAAAGGAAGTAATGAAAAAAAAAGGGAGATAGACTTAATGACAGGTGTGCAGTTCCGTTGGTAAGACGCTGACTGAACACCACTAGAGCTGCACTGAAGCTCTTGGAAGGGAACGAAGATCCTAGACTTCCGACCAGACGGAAGCGAAAGAATACTTCAAAAAAAAAGGGACAGAATCGTAATCTGGGGGGCTAAACTAGTTCAGAGTGGTCCAAAAACAACGGTCGAAGGGCGGGGGGTGAAATCAACAAAAATTACTGAGGCGGAAGTCTAATGGGGGCGCTTGGGAGGATCTGTGACCGCAACCCCCTAAAGGCCTGACAAAGAAAATTAAAGCCTGTTGGGCCCCAATGGCTCTGAAGGGGAAAGGGAAGACGCAAATGTTCGTTCCGGGAGACGTCGCACTTCCTTTTGTACTCGCGAAAGTGCGTCTTTGAAGTGGCACCATGAAAAAAAGGGTGGAAGTTTACGGACACCTCGGAATAGGGGTTGGGGGTTCTCTGATACGCGAAAGAACCGACTCAGACTAAAAGGGTCCGGCAGCCGACATGGAATAAACGGGACGGTCATGAAAAAAAATGGAAAAGACTAATCAACCGGTCTGCAACAAAACGATGGGAAGAATCTAAAAATTCAAAGAACTTCTCCTTGGTCCACATTCTCGGCACTGGGTGAAGGAAAGGAAAAAGAAGTGGGGATAAGCGTCCACGGGTTGTTCGCTTCGAGTAACGGCTAGGGGCGTCACCGTAGCACGGTTGGCGACTTAAAAATTCAGGGCCAGGAGGGAGATAGATCGTTTGAAGGGGACACTGGAGGCGCAGAAACCGTAGAGGAGCAGGGAAAAAGGTCGTCCAATGAAAAGAAGGAGGCAGAAAGAAGCACTTGTACTTGAAAGTAACCCGGAATCAACAAGGTCAAAAAAAAAACGTCAGGTAGGGAATGGTTGCAACGGCGGGGTCCAAAGGCCAGAAAAAGGACGAAGCCACAACGAAAGGGGGAGTCAGTGGACGCGATCTCTATTATAACATCCTGATCGCCCAACGGCCAGAAAAAAAAAGGGGTGCAACTATAGGCAAAAACGACCGGTTTGTGGACGAGGAAAATAACAGTTGTCTTCGAAGGTTGCCTCGCGCTCCGGGAAAAAAGAGACTCGGTAAGGTTCGAAGTCACGATCAAGACCGGAAGGTTAACTTGCATAGGGTTACCGGCAAGGTGAGAAAGATCAACGGCAAAACAAAAAGACGGTCGGCAGGGAAGGGGGACAGATACGCGTGAGGCGAAGGTACTAGATCTGACGCGGCGCGGCCAACAAGACGCCCGTGGTATGCTCACTGATCAACAATCACAAGAGAAACTCTGGCGGAAGATCAACTTCTGTCTCAAGACGTGTACAACAGGGGGAGCGTAGAGTACCGAGAAACGCAGGGGTTCACAAGGCACAAAAAACCGGCAACGACTGACTGAAAAAGTAGAAAGGGTTCGAGGACGGGTCACTCGCACGGATGAAGGAAATTCCGGAGGAAGGAAAAGTGACGGAGGGAAGCTGCGGGGCGGCATCAAAAGGGCACCTTGACATAAAAGTAGAATCTCATGAAAAACCAACCGAGGAGGGGGGAGGGGGGGAAAAGAAGATATGACAGAACGTCGCCAAGGGGGAACGGATCCGCAAAAAGCGGAAAAAGCGTCAGCCGGATGTACGGGAGGTAATAAAAAAAAAACGAAAATGACCGTGCAAAAGGTAGAAAGTTTGTAAGGGGGGGGAGGTTAACCACTGTGGGGGTGAAAGGGGGCGGTGGGCTCAAAAGTCGCGGGGGGCTTCCTAGTGCTAGGTTATCGTAAAACGAATCCCTATTCTAAAAAAAAACTGATAGTGGATCAGCGAATCCGACGACCAACGCTGGGAAAAAAAAGGCAGAAGATGTCTCAGACACGACGCAACAGGATGCGGTACAAGAAAACGTAGTGGTTGGGGGGGGGCGGCGGCACGCCATCGCAACGGTGGAACGTAACGAAAAGAAACGAAAATGAAGGCGTACTGCGAAAGACACACTGGGGCTTGGGGGTAAACCGGAGCGGGCCCGAAAACAAAAAGGGCGACGACACGGCGCCCACGAAACACGTCGACGAGACGTCCGTAACAAGAAAGGGATGGCCGGGGGTCAGGGTGTGTCCTGAAGGCGCACATTACGAAGAAAAAACCTGGGGGTTTGTATTCGACGACGAACGTGAAGTGGCCCAAGGGCCGGGTTGCCACATTTCACAAAATGCCGTTGGGTTGAACTCAGGACCGCCGTGTGGGGACGTCGTCAAGAAAGAAAGAGACGGAGAAGAGGAAAAAAAGGGAAAACCTAGACAAAGACGCCAATATACTGAATAGAAAGGACAGGGAAAACGAACCCACCATCGTAGCCAGCTAGGTGTCTTTTCAAGGTCGACCAGCGTAATGAAGCCCAAAAGGGAGGAAAAAACAACAAACTGACAAACTACCTTAAAAGGGGGTCGGAGGTATTCAAACAGGCCGGCAGGGTTTCGAAAAACGAAAACGGTTGAGGAAAACGGTTTCCGTCGAAAAGGAGTCATGTTGGGGCTGCAGGGGCAGGGAGATGATGCTTAAGGGGGGGTGTAAAGACCGATAGAGTGGGAATCTTCGGCATTAGAACTGGATGGACTGAGGAAGGGAGGGACTCTAAACGGACCTCGTCCCACGATTTACGACGGTGCCGGGAACCGCAGAGACCTGCAGAAGAAGGGAAAAGCAGAAAGAAAGGGAACTAAGATGACAAAGGCCGTTTCGCGAACCGGCGAGCTGGAAGGGGAAGTTCACCCAAAGAGCATTTAAACAAGGGTTAGGTCCTTATGGTTAAAGTTAGATCAGGGATGGGTACGGGCGCGCAAAAAAAGACGGGGGAAACAGCGTGTGGCCGGAGCAAAGCGTGGCCGAGGGCGGTTTGAAAGAGGGAGGAGAACGCAAAATTACGCAGTCTGTCATTGAGGTGCCAAAAACTTACACAATGGTAGTCTTCGCGGGAGAGGGGAGGGGGGGGGTCCTCATATTCGTCAGGGAAAAAGGACGGGGGCCGAGAAAAACACGTCACACAACGCATGACCAATAGTGGCAACGAGAAACGGGAAGGTAAAAAGGAAGGAAGAGCTTGCGGGTGTTGCACCAGCATTGAAACGAAAACCCGGCAGAGATAGAGGACATCAGACCGGGATGAGAACTTGCCTGACACATCCATTGACACCATCCTGTAAAAACAGGAAGGAGAGTGAATAACCGAAAAAACTGGGTCAAACTGCAAGAATGAGCGACGAAAAAAGCGGAAGACGAACCGATGTTTCTTCTGGGGAAGGGGACGTCTCCTACGACGAAAACTGTCCTTACTTTGGGGGACGCCAAGAGGGAGACGATCAAAAAGGAAAAAAGAACGAAGCACGAACTACAGAAGGGGACATCGCCAGCGACAACGTGTTGGTCACGCACATCAACGTAAAGAAGGAAACAAAAAAAAAAAACTAGATGGGAAGGGGGGGAAAAGAGAGACGGATCGTGCGATACAGGGGACGACGGGATGGCAACGGAGAAAAGAGGGGAAGGAACGCGGCGAGGCGGAAGGCGAATGTTTTTGAGCGATCTTCTGCGAAAAAAAAATCGGGGGAGGGATTAAATCGGGACTCGCGTTACGTATAGCATAAATCAACGGAACGCCGTCGAACGACGGAAAAAGTTGCGTAAAGCTGAGCTGAAAAAACAGAACATAATAGATGAAGGACAATAGCGACATTCGGAAAGGCCATCCGGGTAGATAAAAGTTTCTGTTCCTGCCGCGACGCCCCTTCTGGCGAAGGGGGAAAAGGTCGTAAGGGGGCGGGAATAATCCGCCCAAACTCAACATAGGAGGGTTCTCGGGGCCAAAATCCCAACTGACTTCCTCTCTCGGGGCGTCATGAAGGGAGGGCGGGTGAGGAAAAAAGGGGGGAGGCGCAACAGAATGAAAGGCAGAAAGAAGGAAAGGTTCGCGCGAAGTCAAACGAGCTACCAAGAAGGACGGGACCTGATGTTTCCTTGGGGATGAATCTAACCTAATGCTTGTCGCTTAGGTCCACTCTAGAGGGGGGAAAAAGAAAGCCAGCGGAGTGCCGACACGCCACCCTTGGAACTTAGCGTTGCGCTCGGAAAAAAAAAAAACACACCTTCACGTCCCGAAAGGAACGCCAGCCGGCTATCGTAAAAGGGGGGAATGACGAAGGGGGGGGGAAAGAGAAAAGCGGAGGTCTAATGTGGTAATGTTAGCACTCCACGACAGGGAAAAAGGGACTATTGTGAGGAGGCCAGGATTCTTTCGCAGGTGAAACTCGCGTAACCAAAAGAAGCGGGGGGGGACGGGTCGGGAGGCTTGAGCGTGTAGAACCAATAGACCGAACCCGTCCGAAAGGAAAGAGAAAAGTCAAATCCTCGGAGGCACTTGTCAAAACGGACCATAAACAAGAAGGAAGCAAAAAAAGAAGTGGAAGACCTTCAAAGAAAGGCGCTCGGGAGGAGGGAAAAAAGTGCTCGGGCCGTGTGTTTTAAGAGCCGCACACCAACTGGTTTAAGGTAAGCTTGCACGTGTGGGAAGGGTCAGGAAAGGTAAAAAGGGGGGGGTTCGGAGGAACCAGATGAACGGCCGGAGGAATTATCGATCGGTGAAGTGGGCAACGGGGGGACGGAAAAGAAGAATCTGAAAGCAAGTAGAACTTTGTCTCAAAAAACATCCGAGGGAGGCAAATCGCGAGGGGGGTGCGCAGGAAAAGAACGGAGTGAAACGTCCGAACACGGTAAAGGCTGGAAATCAATTTTAACAACCACGGACTCGGAAGGTGTAATGTCTTCAAAGGGGGAGGTTCACAGCACGTTTTCCTGAGAAAAAAAAGAAAGTGCCTGGGAAGCGCGATCGGATGGATCAGAGAAGCACAATGAGAGGAACAACCCTTCCATCAGAGCTCAACGAGTTTCGTCGACCTGTTGTAGAGAGGACTACGGGGGGTCGCTTCAAAGTCGAATAAAAAAAGAACGACCAGGGTACGACCTCTTGGTGTCCAGGGCCGTACAATATCCGACAAAAGAATCGGAAATCGGGGAAAGGAAAACCGGGGGGGGTTTACTTCAATCCTCTAAACAGACACGCTCGGGGGAAATACGGTTTTGGAGTCTGTGCAAACTTTACTCGGGGGGGGCAGTATCAGCGAAGGGAAAACAACTGGAAAAGTGGATCCAGCTCAAAAGGCGAGAAGTCGGGAAATCAATTCTGGGGAAAAAAGACGGGAAACGACTATTAGAACGCGTCCTAGACGAACAAGTTTACACACAAAAGGGGCAAAAAGAAGAACAGAAGTGAGTGTCATGGGTCGTGCAACCAGGCGCGGGGAGGTCTCATCGAATGCCCGATACGAAGACTCCGGCCGAAAGAGAGGCTCGCGCTGGGGAAGGCAGCACCGGGGGCCAACAAGGAAAAGGGGAAAAGCT
>Ga0179593_1507032_pt1 | contig 14046 bp, 18 predicted proteins | sample CZODoug2_1_08_16_FD_185931 | JGI IMG/M metagenome (GOLD analysis project Ga0179593, IMG submission 185931) | Vadose zone soil fungal communities from Angelo Coast Range Reserve, California, USA - CZODoug2_1_08_16fungal (PacBio error correction) | ecosystem: Environmental > Terrestrial > Soil >...
ACGTCATGGGTTAAAGGAAGGAGAAAGTTCACGAAGCGAAGGAACGGAGGTTTCTGGGGGGCGGCGCAGAAACAGACAGGGAAGAGTCAAGTGGATTGGGTCGAAGAGAAACGACTCACAGAATGGGGAGAATGGCTGGGCCTGGTAGTGAAAAGGCTGGGGGACAGGGTGCCGGGGCCGGACTCACGTTCGAGGGGGTAACAAGGGAAGAAGTAACAAGAAACACGACGACCGGAGGACTCATTATGCGGGATCTCATCGGAGGAAGAATGGGGGAGGAACAAGAGATCGGAAAAGGCGTGACACGTCCTGAAACAGCGGATACGAAGGGTGGGTCACAAGCGGCAGTGGCACGGGAGGGGGGTCCTGGAAAGTTTAATCAAGTAAAGAAAAGGACAGCAGAAATCGGTCAAACAATTGGACGGTGGGTCCAGGTTCAAGGGAGGGTTGTAAAGGCCTGGGTACAAATACAAAAGGGGATCGAGCGGATAACGCCTTTGGGCAGTGATTACTTGGTTCAAAATAAAAAGCTCCTTAGGGGTATAAAAAGGGTCTGGGAATTAGTATCTTATCTTGCTATCTGGCAAGGATGTAATCCTTCGCTTGACAAAGAGCAATGACAGGGGGAAGGGGAAAACCGAGCAACACTAATGCTTCCGGACGTCCATACCCATTTAAGCTGGGCTTCTGATGAACAACCAATAGGAAGCGGGTGACTCGAATCCTAGGCTCCTTAAATGGATGCGAGAAGGAGCCGAGTATTGACTTCCTACGAAAGCTGGCACAAATGGGTATCAGGAACCAAGACTGGGCCGCAAAATCAACAATTAGATCTACAACAGAAAACGGGCAAAGTACAGGCCATAGGGAAGGGGGCGCGGGGAAAGCGTCGAGGGACCTGTGTTTATGACGAGCGGCAAGGGAAAGATTAACGAGAAGGTTGGGGGGGAAGGGTTGCGGGAAACTTTGCGGTTTGCAAAGAAGGGGGAAGGTCTGGTCAACACCAAAGGCGGGGGCTCGAGTGTGTGAGTCTAGTGGTTAAGGAGCGCGCTTCACACTGACGAGAAAGTTTGAGTTTCAAACAGGTTTTGGGGACACCAGTGGTGGCTGAAGCAATTCAGGACCGGGGGGGCGACTCGGGGCCATTTCAGTGGAGGGAAATCTGCAAGATCAGAGGGCGCAGCTTGGAAAAGGGGGGCTGTCACTAGGACACGTCGGACGGCGATGTTTGGAAGTGACGACCGATCCCGCGGTTCCGATCGCAAAGGCTTACAAAACCTTCTTGAAAACTGCTCAGCCGGGCAAAGCGTGAAGGTATGTTAAGAGGAGGAAAAGCTTAGAGGATAATCAAACGGTACATTCTAGCAGCTTGCAACCGATATGGGATCGCAAAAAGAGAAAAAAAGGGTTCATAAAAGGCGTTACTGGACAGGCGGCTTCAAGGAAAGGAAAAATGGGCAGGGCAAGAGGGGGGGGAGGAAAACATTAAGTAGGGGCAGCAAAAGCTCTCTGCGTTGGGAAGGGAAGCGATAAACAGGGAACGCGTGCGTTGGCCCGGGGGGAAACGCTGGGGAATGGCACAGAAGTGCGTGTGCTCTTCCTTTCGTGAAGACGGATAATGTGAAACCCTGTCTAATGGTCAAGGGTGCCTCTCGGGACCACTAAAAACGGTAGAAGAAAAGAACAGGTGACGGACACGCCCCAAGATCTGCTTGGCAAGATGGGAAACACCCGGCGATTCGATCGCGAAAAAGGGATACGTCAATGAATTACAAGAATCCAGGGCGAGGGGGGGGAAATGGGACGTCGCTGGGACTCGGCCCATGAAGCTGAAGGTCAATCCTACACACGGAGGAAAGAAAAGAGAAGCTAAAAAGGATGAAAACCATAAGCAGAGCAGCAGAGGGAAATGCAACAGGACTGAATGAGGTGCTTTCTAGTAAGATTCGGATGACCGCCGCGGGAGAGGAGGGTGGAACGCCAGCCACTCCAAAAACTGGGGAGGGGGGGGGAAAGAACCGGGACATTTAAGAACAGGGCAAGGGAGAAAATTAGAGCCAAATGAATGCCCGTAGCTAGAAAAGTAACCCCACGTCCAGGTAGATTCCCGCGATGCCGAAAGTGCCAATCCGTCCAAGCGTTTCAAGCCACGAGGCAGAAAACGGGGCGGAGCGTACCTGCCGAAAGATAAGGGATCCAATGATCTAAAAAATAACAACAAGAATGCGGGAACATACTCCCGGACGTCCCCGGTGAAGATCGGAGATAAACAACTGTTGTGCATGAAACGCCGATAACGAGTCCCGCATCGTGCACTACAGGGAAAAGGCAAAAATAGAACACGGGACGGCGAGAGAAGTGGCTGAGGAAAAAAAGGCGGAGGAGGGTTAAAAGGGAAAACGCGTAAGCAGCAGAACCGCAAAAAAACACTGACGCCGCCGAATTTGAAAAGACACATAAAAGCGCACCAGACGCTACTCAGAGACTAAGTGAATTGCCCAGAGGACGAACGGGCAGCTGGCTTAATCAACTGGTCCCAGAAAAACGTTGACACAAAACGAAGGTGAAACGACAAAAGGTTGCTCTACACGGTTCAAGCGAAGAGATGGACCCACAGATCCCACACAAGCCGCTGTTATAGGACTACGCCACTATGCCAAACGCAAAAGTGAGAACAAGCGATAGGACATCCCCGTCGAGCTCCCAGGAACGAAAAGAGGCCCGGGGAAGCGTCCCGCCTTGTCCAGGCGGGAGGTTTGGTTTTTTTCAAAGAGCGCCGTCAGATGATGGGGGCGGGATTGTCCTATGCACTATCTAAAAAAAAAACGTGGCACGCTCAAGGGCGCTGAGGAGGAGGGGATGAATCCACTGAAGTCCTTGAGGGTCGATCACATAAAGATTGGTCATCCCTGTGGGGAAGGGGGAGGAGAGCGAAGTTGGGTGCTAGCGGAAACAATCAGCCTGTGAGACACGATTGGGGAAGCCGTTTGGGACCGGGAGCTTCGTCGTGGCTCAAACGAGAAAGGGGAAGACGTTCAGCACTCTTGTATCCCTGGGCATCAGCCGGAAACTCAAGGGAACAGACGAAATTCCACGAAGGTTTCTTCACTTTTCCCAATATATGTGGGGGGACCCACACTCGACGGGATCCGATCGAATGGAGGGGTTCGAAGCCGGAAACTCTGCCCTTGCAAAAAAAACAAACGAAATATGGAACACCGTTCAGTGCGACCTTGCTTTGACTCTGGGCTTACCTTTAAAGGATGAAGGGCCAAAAGAGAAAGAGTACACCATCTACACCACCAGGATATCCCGAGGGAAGCAAAGCACACGGGGGTCACGCGGAGTTATAACGGTCAAACTTCCAGGCAGTCACTTTCACACGGGGAAAAAAAAATTCCAACCGCGGAACGCGGGAACGTGTGTCAGGGGAGTTACAACAAGAACGGGGGGGGGGGGAGGCACGGCGGGGGGTGGACTAATGGAGCCAGCAAATGCTGCGGGTCTTTAGAATTCAGGAAATGATTTAAAATGAGGAGTTTCAGGGCCGTCGGTCGCCGACCAAAATAACGAACTGTCAGGTACAGTGCCATAAGGGAACTGGATTTCCTTCACTCACCCACTGAAGGGTAATAAGAGGGGGGGATAATTCAGGGTGGTAGCGTCAAACATTTTATAGATTGTATAAGGAAGTGTGGGGAAACAAAGACATTTAAATTAACAAGAGCACGGTGTGCTGCAAACGCACGAAAGGGGCCATAGCTCATCACCTTACTGCAAGGGAAGAAAAATGCAAATCAACCAATGTGGTTCGTTAGGCCGCTGATAAGTTAGGACAGCAGGAAAGTAAAAACAGTAACAATCCGCGGGAGAAGTCTGGGAAAAGTCGACCAATATATACAATCTAGAAACTAGCGAGTTCGTTCAATATCGCGCCCCAAATCTGCAAAGGAAGACCTTAGAGCTTGCCAATGTTTAAGGGTCTCGGCCTTCTTTTTCATAGCAAAAAAGAAGTCTTTGAAGTAGTAAGGAGTAGTGAAACCCTATTGCCCCGGATGGTTTTGGCCAAGGAAAACCTCCAAACCAGGAAAGGGGGCATAAAAACGTATTCGTTAAAACAAAAAGTAGGAATACTGGATGCACAAAATTCTGCGGTCTCCCCCGGTTAAAAGTGGGCAAAAAAAAAGAAGAGGGGGGGGGCACATTTAACGTAAAAAAGAAGGGCAGGTCCCCACTGATCCTGGGGGATTCTCTGGTTAACTAGGGAAGTTGAGGTCCACGTTGGCAAAAGTAGGTGGGGTTTAATACTTATAGCCATATCAAACGCCGCCGGTGGGGGCCCTGCTTTATTAATCTGCACTATTATTCACAAGAAGAAAAGGGCAAAATACCGTCCAGAGGAGCGGAATTCACGTACCCAGGGGCCTTGGCTCGTAGGCCAGATATGTTCCGGTGGGAAGCTGCCTTACGTCGAATGCTGCGACGACAAGAGAAAGGAAAACCAAGGTATGGGGCCAATTGTATGAAAAGGGCAACATGTTTGAAGGGGGGGACAAGAGCGCGAGTAAATTGACGCCAAAGCAAACCACCGTAAAAGAAAAGGGGGGGAAATGCTCCTCAGAGAAGAGACGTCGCCCATGGTCTTGAGGATCCACGTGGAGGTCAACAAGGAAAAGAAAAAGAGAATAATGAACGTAAGGACAGAAAACGAAAATTATATGTCCTACCAGGATCTTCCTAGGCCAGTGACACGGGGGTTGGGGGGGGGGGGGGGGGGGTTTTTTGTGGGGGGGGGGGGGGGGGGGGTGGAGAATTCCGTCCGCTGTTGGAAGTGTGTTAGAAAGTGTAGAGGGGAATCACAGGCGGGTAAGACCACCTTACATCAACCAACAAAAAGGGGAAGGAGTCATGAGCACCGGTGAGCAATCGCTTTTGACGCGAAAAACTACACACTCAAAAAAGAAAAAAAGGCACAACTGTTGAGGCCGCGGCCGGCCATGAGGTCCACTACGAATTAGACGTTCAGGCGGAAGTTCCGGGGTTATAGAGTATCCTTTGAAACGGTGGGGCAAGCGTAAATGGGACATAAGCACGGCTCCTTCACGCGTCGCGCATAATTGAACGATGGCAGTAGAATTTATGGAGGGGGACAGACAGCGTTCGCTCTTGTGCAACAGAAACAGGGGGGGGGGAAGCTGGCATAAAAGTCGTTGGCCAGAACGGTGTTATGGTGGGGGCGGAGCATTGGGGGAAAGACGTAACGCGGGAAAAAGAAACTCCGCGATGGATCCGCGCGCCAGGCCCTGTTACCTGAATTCCCATCCGAGTCAAACATGTGTTTATTTTACACGCGGGTCGGGGGGAAAATGCATGGAAGCCGCTTATAACACGAACCGGGGGGGCAGACTTGGATATGGCTCGCAGCTCTGACACTTCAAACAACGAATTACGGGAAGAACCTTTCCGACACAAACAGAATACTTAAGGGGGAGCTGGGGGGGGGGATTTCATTGCTTTTTTAAAAAGGAAAGGTCATGGTAGGAACAGAGGACTTTGGCAAGTATTCCAGGGAAGAAAGATTGCAGGCAAACATAGATCCTAACGGTGGAAGTCAAGAATACGGGGGGGAGCAACGGTATGTGGTACGGCCCGGTATGGGCAAAAAGCCATCGACAAAGTATGTGTTCCAACTCCTTAAGAAAAAGACACATCCGTAAGGGGGAAAAAGGTGAACAGTCGGAGTATCAATCAGTGAAAAAGTCAAAAAAACCAATGTGCAGGAAGGTACGGCGGCTTGTAGAGTTGGGGGACGCGTAACACGATGAAGTAGTTTACGAGGTGAGAGATGGCTAGGTTATAGTTCCGATCGCGAGGGGGAAAATCCTGTAAGGGCTGCTGTTCATAGAGGTGATCACAGCGGCCGAAATCTCAACAAACTCATAAGCGAGGCGACTGGCAAGTAGGGTGCGGAGAGCCTGAACATACGGGCTGCGAAAGCAAAAATTGTTTACATCAAAGGAGCTTGTTAACGTGTGGAAGAGTCCCGGGGGGGTCATACGCATACCCACACGAAGAAAAACAACGTTCAATGCAAATTAACAATTGGAGGGGGTCAGGAGCATATCCATCAAGCAATAACCGAAGGAACGGGGTCTTGGGTGGACGCACCGAAGGCCCGGGGGACCAGGAAAAATCCATTGCATTTCCGGAAAAGAAGCACATTGGGTCCACTGGACTTTTACAACAAGGCTGGGTCAGCGTGAAAAAAGAAATAACAAAGGGGGGTTATGGTTGCGGGTACCCCCTGTTCCCCTGAAAGCACGAGAATGCTGTAAGATTACCTCGGAAAAGGGTCGATGGGGGAAAAAATACGTTCACGGGACAAGGGGCGTTAAATTGCCCCGCGGAATATCAGGGGGTTTCACGTGCGCCGGGGGGAAAAGACATTCAGGGAAAACATATGGGGGGAAAAACTAATTATCAAGGGAGCGAAGAGTGAAAATCAAGTCAGCATTGCACTGTCGGCAAGGTGGCCGGTGGGGACTGGGGACGGGAGGCAACTTATTTGTCCGCCTGGGAACATAAACACCGAAACTTAAAAGAGAGAGGCGGATAGGGAGTTACGTGGTGAAAAATATCCACCGTAGGTGGTGTAAAGTGTGAGAACAAGTGAGGGGAATTTAGGGGGGGGGAAAAAGGGCGGATCTGGAAAGCAGGGACCTCGCTGACTAAGGAAGGCGACCAAAATTCCGGGAGCATCACGAAAATGCACTTGAAGAAACAAAGCTATCAACAGTTCGAGGCGGACAGGGTTAGTCCTAATAAATTCCAGTACGGGCATGGGGGAACTCGACTCAAAGCCATTCATTCTGAGTGCTGAAGCGACGGGAATTCATGAAGAGGGTACGAGAGGGCTGAAGTTCAGGGGGGGATGAAAGGAAGGGGATAAATCAAAAATAGAAACATCTAAGAGCCGGAGATGAGTGGAAAAAAAAAATAGACAGCCTGAGCGTTCAGGAATTAAAGGTCCTTTTGGTGACGCTGCGCGGGGGAGGTTAAAGTCGGGACGCAGGTGGGTCACTGGGCATGTTTTAAGAAACGGGCGTGATTTTAGAGAGTCGCTGGGGGGGGCTCGGTACTGTAAATTCGGGAGGGAGCGGCAACAATCTAACAAAAATTTGAAATGGGAAAGGGTTGGAAAAACGTGTGGGGAAACCGATGGACGCAGTCAACGGGAGCCGAGTATGAGTACTACGGGAAAATTGTCACGAAGAAGAGGGTAAAAAAAAGGGGGCGGGTCCGCGGGAATATTCGAACGGCGATTTTACCGGGTGCAGGGGGACGGGGGACGGGGGGGGGCCTACCGAAAAACCACGGACCAAAATTCTTTCAAGTGTCACCAAGCGCGTGCCTGACAAAGAGGGGGTAAAGCTGGGATGGCTTATCGTTGGGCCCGATGTGAAAAAGTCATGGGTCGGAGTTGTAAGAAAGTTTTGGAATCCGAGAAGTGCCAAGATGGTGTATGGGGAAGAGGCTCATGTACCAGAGATTTTCGGAAATCAGGGTGATTTTACATGGGTTCGGTTTCGCGCGGTTAAAATTTGCCGAGAGAAAATTAAAAAAGGAGTTTGGCCCTGGGTTCACCGAGTGATGGATCGACCTGGAAGTGCTTTCCATGCTCGGGGAGAAGACTGGCTCATGGGCACTCGATTGTTTCAGGCCAGGTAAAGCGGCCCAAAAGTGGGCTAAAAAAAAAACATGGCGTTACAATTGGTCATCGGCAACCCGCGCCAAAGAAAAAAGGGGGGCTTCAAAGGGCGTTTGCCTCACAACAGGCGATCTAGATCTTGGCATCGCAAAAATTTGGCATACCCAAGGGAGATTCTGAAGTGCAGCGCTAGATCGCGCCTGGGGAAGCAGAGATTTCCTTCATTGTGAATTAGACTCAGACAAAAACAAAAACGAGGTAAAGAGAGATGACCGTATCAGAGAGGAGAGTCCCGCGCAGAAGAGGGGGACGGGGCAATACAGAACCGTGCTTCTGTAAATTCATTGGCGATAGTGAAGCTATCTAAAATATAGGGGGAAACAAGAAGAAGCACTAGTGTCGTGTTGCCGGATAAGAGTTCAAAGGGGGAAATGCTCTTCTCGCTAAACAGGAACGGGAAAGATCAAGAATCGCAACCGGAGGAACAGTCTAGCGTAACCACCCCTTCCAGGAAAAGAAGTCCCAATCTGCGGGGGAAAACAGGGCCGCAACTCAGTCTCTTGGTCGAGCCGGGACACGTAAGGGAAATTAGAGAAACAGAATAATGTAATTGGGTAAAAAGGAAATGACAATGACAAGACGTCGGTCATGAAGCCTCACAATAAGAATTGGAAAGAGAGGAAGGGAAAACCAAGTGTTGTAACTCGGGGAAAGGACCGGTCCAGCATAAAAAGAAAGGACACTATCCAATACCACTAAAATAACATAAGGGAAGGTGCACTTCAGTGCGCATTGGAGTAAGTGGAGTGTGGCACGTAACTACAGAGGCTGCGGAGAAACGAAAATGGAAATGAGCGTGAGGAATCGAAGTTGGCAGTACCTGCAATAAACAAAACTGAACGACTGAGGGAACAGGTCATTAGAAGAAGTCAGAGTGAAGGCTAACCAAGAGGGGACACCGGGGGGGAAAATACATGATCAAAACTTGGGTCGCTGCATAGTCCGAATTGAAAACTCGCAAACAAACAGAGCCGCTTTGGGAAAGAGAAACGTACCGTTAGTGCAAAACAGGAAACCAAAAAAAAGAAAGTTTCTCCTTCGCGTGCAAAAGTCGCAAAAAAGGCCACGCGATCAAAGTGACAGGGAACGAGCCTTTCAAGGCTATGGGGTTGGGGGGAAGACGGCCCGCTGCCGGCTAGATTGCAGTATTGTGTGGGTTGCCAGTATGCGACTTCACCATTCCTTGAGGCAGAGTGAGGAGGAAAAGGCGTACACACGGAATCTGGCCATCCCCTCTCAGACATCACAGGACGCAGAACTAAGGGTCGCCGCTGACACCGCGGAAGGGAATGGGGGAGGGGGAAGAGATGAGGGACGCTCGAATGTCTTAATACGGCCGTTTTGCCGAAGCAAATTTGATAACAGAGGAAAGAGAACGGAATGATCTTTGGCCGAAAGGAGGGAAGCAGGCTTGAGCTCGCCAGATCCAGAGGAAAACACGAAAGGAAACAAAGATTGCTTCACGGTCCTATAAGGATGGAGGGGTGGCAACATAAATAAAACGGGGATCCTATCGCGGGTAAAGAGGTGGATGCGTCACACAGCCCTTACACACTTGCAAGGGCCCACACCGGCCATGGACCGGGGAACGGCCAGGTGTGTACCTGACTGTGAAAAGAGGACGAATGGGGGTGGATGGGAAAAACATATGGCGGGTGGGTGGGGGAATAAAAGTAGGGCGGGAAGGGGGGGAAATCAGGGTGGCGAACCAAATGGAATCCACGGGACGTCAATGAAGTCACCCGGGTTAAAGATCGGGAAAAAAATTCACCGGTAACTTTTCGAGAGAAATCCCGCCAGGTATCCGGAGGGGGAAGGGGAGGGGAGAACTGTTCCACCAAAAACGTGGGAAAGGGGGTCAGATCTGCCCAGTGGAAAGGAAGGAAAGAAAACAATAAATTGGGCTTAGGGAAATTGACTTGATAGCGATCGGGAAAAAACTCGGGGGGGGAAGTTTCAACGCCAAATACACACGGGAAGGTATGATAGGAGGATGATACAATAGAAACCCCTGACTGGTAGTTTTGGGGGCAGGTTGCTGGAGTCTTCGGGGGGGGAAAAGGCAAAACATTCGAATAGAAAAATGGGATAGGGGAGTCACCGGATCTTTGAGGTCACATTGTAGAAGCAAGATCAAAGGAGCCACCAGCTGCAGTCCAAAGAAAATCGTTCATTCATTGAGAGAAGGCGGGGGCCGATACGCTGAAACGATCGGGAACACCGAACCGAAAGGAGGGTTATCAATCGGAGGAGGGGTAATAGCACAAAAGAAGACCTCGACATGGAAGATTGATGCGAGTGACGCAGCCCACCAAGGCGCAAAAAAAGGGGAGGAAACTGGGTGGGGGGGGTCAAATGAGCTGCCCCTTGTGGGGGGGAATGTTTCGAGAAAGGGATTCTCGGTAAGCAAAAAAGGGGGAGGTAGGGAGGGTGAACACCATATGGTAGGGATGGCGTTGTTACAGGAAAAAAGAAAAACACACCAGGGGGCCGACCACGGTCTTGACCACGTAGGGGAGGGGGAACCAACAAGAGGAGTCGGGCGTCCCATGGGGAGTAATGTGGGGGGGCCAAAAAGGTATTAAGGACGAAGTTCACTCGAGGACAGGTAACAAGGCTCACGGAGTTCGTCGTCGGAAAGTTTCGCCACGTGCAACAAAGGTGTGGGAAAAGATAGAAGCCAATAGCCAACACACGCGGAAGGGGGAGCTGGAAAAAGATAAGAGCACGTGGCCATTTCAAAACTCCCAGCGGTCAAATAACGTCAATCCTTGGGGATTCGGGGGGGGGGCAATCAGAATCAAGGGCATGGCCCGCGGATCATATCGTTGCCGTGGGGGAGAGCCGGGGCGGAAGCTGAAAAACGAAAACCCTACCTGTCAAAGATCACATCTCCACATAGTATGGGAGTCCGTACCGTTGCGGGAGGCAGAGCGGAAGAAAGGGGCTTTTCTCAAGACAGGAAACCGGACTGGAGCACATGACCAAGGAAGAGATTCCCTTCTAAAAAAGGTGGAGGGGAAGCAAGTCGTGGCACAAGGATAACCTAGATCAAGGAAAAGGACGAAGGTATACCGCTTCCTTTTACTACTTCCGCGCCCTGGAAAAAGATTCTAAAGGGGGAAGGGGTACCTGAGAGTAAACGCGTTAAGCTCCACTAGATCTGAAACACCTGTAGGAAAGAAAGAGAGATCTCGGAAGGGGGATTTCTTAACACGCGTTTTGACGCAGGAGGGCAACAAACATCCGTCAATTCTTGTGACAAGGCAAGCGGGCCGGATGGTGGCCCAAGAAGAAGTGGAGGACGGAGAACTTCCAGATGCGTGGTTCTATGGGGGAAAGCAAAAGGGGAAACTCTGTGGCAGCCGGTTCGACTAGCTTCGACTTCGGAACATAATAAAGAGAGGTTGAGGTACTAGCAGAACAGGGCCAGACTGAACCAAGAATGGCGCTGGCATCCAATTGATTGGCGGGGACGCGTTGTAAGATGGTCGGCCAAGCTTTTCCTAAGAACAGCTCTCCCGAAAGGAACAAGCGATCTGAAAAACAACTGGACTGAAAGCCACAGGGGGATCACCGGCTCCCTCAAGAAGGAAAGAGGGGGGGAATGGTGGAACAGAGGGGCTTGAATGAAGTAGTGCAGGAGGATAAACCAAGAAGGCACTAGGCAGTGCTGTTCTATGAGTCCAAGGGGGGAAAAACATAGGTTGCACGGGAACAACCTTTAAGACGAAAAAAACTCCAGTGAAGAAAGGGGGGGACAGTGAAAATGGCTCGTGAGGAGTCATTTAATCAACATCGGTTTGGCAAAAAGATTTGAAAGACGAATGAAAGTGGCAGGGGGATCCAAAAGGGGATTCCTACGGTTTCAAGAAGAAGATGGGATTACCAAGGAAGTGGTGGTAGCATGTTGGGAAGGGAGAGCACCTAAAAATCTACAAATTTTGTTGGACACGCCGGGAAGAAGACTCCCGAGCTGAACAGTGCGTGTGGGAAATTGGACTTAAGGCGTCGCATGGGGGAGGAGGAAAAAAAGGCTACATGCAATGTCAAAAATCGCGTTACGGGAAAGGACCGGGTTTTTTCAGGATTGAGGGCGGTGCGTAAATCTATGAAAGAAGTGGAGGAAGGGGAGGATGTATATGTTGGAGATTTAACAAAACAGAAGAACGCGATGGGATATGTGGGGGGAGGGAAGGGGAAGACTACGGTCGCGCCTAATTACGACAGAACAACAGGAGAAGCAAGAGATTAAACGAGTTTCTGAACTTTTACAGTATTTGTGGGCGGGGGCGCAAGGGAAGATCGGGTTTAAAGGAAGGGGGTAAACAACGGAGCGGGGGCAACTTTCCGAAGGGGGGGGGGGTAGACAACAAAAGATTTAAACAAAAATGGGTTTGACGTCTACCACAAACGAAGAAAAAGAAAAACGTTCATTCAAAACAGTGGGGGGGGGTCCAAGGAAGCCGCAGGTAAAAGAGGATGGGAAAGGGTGGAGGGGGGGGGGGGCTACGAAGGGCAATCACACCAGATCACGGAGTTCCAGGAAAAGGCAACAGAGGGATTATAAGGGAGTTTTGTCAAAGGGAGGGGGGGGTCAGGGCGGAACGACATAAAGGAATTTTGTGTAAACAAATAAAAAAAACTGAACTTCAACGCCTGAGCAGTGGTAGGGATCTACAAGGAAAGTTTAAGGGCCCGGCATAACGCGCTGGGAACAAAGGGAGGGGGCCGCCAAGGGGGGGGCGGGGGAGAAGACGGTGGTCTAACAGGGGGATACAGATGAGTTCACGAGTTATATTGGGTGAAAACGAACTATCTTCAAATTTGGGATGGTAAAATCAATTGGAAAAGCATGTCAAAGGTCTTTTGACAAGGGGGGGGGCTGGCGCACAAGGCAGAGGTCTAGACAAGGGGGGATAACAAAAGGATTTCGATCGAGAAGGCGTGGGTATTTACGGGGAGAAAATCTCACATATGGTCACCTGGAACGAGGGAGGAAGGGAGAAATTATCGGAAGCTGACAAGGAGGCATACCACATCCGGGAAGGTCGAGAAAAGGGAGACATCACGAATGCTCAGGGAAAAACGGGAGTGTACGCCTTTCTAACTTATTGCTGCTTTATTCCGGGAGACGTCGACTTCCTCGCTGAAGAGAGAAGCATTAGGAAACTGGAATGGATGCTGAGCAGAACGGACAGGATAGGAACTCTTTATCATGGTCCACCTACCGCGAAGCTGGAAAAGAAGTGGGAGGAAGGAAACCAGGCCAGAAAAAAAATAGAGTAGAAAGTAAAGGAGAGAAACGTGGGCCCAAGAAAGCCGGTGGAAAGAACCCGTACTGGCTCAGTTAAATTTGGGGCACTTCGGAACTTGGGAGAATGAAGAGGGTTTGTCACACAGGTGCGTTTGCAATCCAGGTTATGAGGGAAAAAAAAAGAAGTCGGCGCTGGTGTGTTGAGCTGTGGGTAATTGGAGCGCCGCCGAAGACCCAGGGGGATGGCTGCGGGCGGAAGGGTGGTGAAGGTGTGGGACCATTAATTAAGGGCTCGGAAGGGCCGTTCTCATAAGAACCATGGGCAAAAGTCATGGGGTCTGCGCTTGGATGTGGAGGGGTGGGGAAGGAGGGGGCTGGAGCGGGCGATTTGTTGGGGGACAGGAGGGGGGGGGTCGACCAGCCGCAGGTGACCGAATCACTCCCTAAATTCGCAGGGGGAGAGCGCCTTAGACTCTGTGCACGAATAACAGAGGGGGAAGGGGGGAGGGGGTATGAAAACGGGGGGGCCCAGATGCGGACCGTCATTAAGACATTCTGAAAAAAAAAAGTGGGGGGGGTATCTGCCGATCTTCAGGGGGAAAAGGGGAAGTAATGAGGTCTTCTTCAAATTAGAATGAATGGGTTGCTGTCGTACATGGGGCATTACTAGGGGTTCGGCTCGACAGTTTCTGGTTTTTGACGGGAGCCTAAGCGGGAAGCGGCTTTTGGCCATGGGTCAACGACGATGGTTGGACCTTCGAAAGGTGGGGGTGGGGATTCTGAAAAAAGACACATTTTGGAGATTGGTAGTTCTGGCATCGATAAAGGAAAGGGGAGAACTGGTGGCGACCATTGGTATCAAGCAACACGCAGGGAAGGGGAGCTCTAGATGGGGCTACGAAAGATAATATGATGGAAAGCTGGAGCCAATGACATGTCGAAGATCGAAGGACTATTATTAGTCAGTGGGAGTGGGGCGAGCAGGGGAACTCTTACCTATTCCTGCTGTCCCGTTAAATGT
>Ga0179593_1508215_pt1 | contig 14046 bp, 8 predicted proteins | sample CZODoug2_1_08_16_FD_185931 | JGI IMG/M metagenome (GOLD analysis project Ga0179593, IMG submission 185931) | Vadose zone soil fungal communities from Angelo Coast Range Reserve, California, USA - CZODoug2_1_08_16fungal (PacBio error correction) | ecosystem: Environmental > Terrestrial > Soil >...
GCTCGGGACTAAACAACGGTAGCGAGTTTGACGCCGGTGGGGAGGCTGCCGGCAGAATTACGCGACTTGCCGGAGGGGGGGGCCGGACCAAGGACGTTACGGTCCTGAGGGGGCGGGGCCTTGGGGCTGTGACCGACCGCGGGCCGAACATTCAACCTGGATGATCCAAAAGGGGCTCATAGAGGAGGAGGTCAATTCTATCGTGCGAAAAAAAAGAGAAAGCTCTGCGGTCGAATGAGCCCTACGACTTTTAGGGGAAATAACTGGAACGGGGAGCTATGCGAAGAGAGATGGCTTTGGGGGGTACCGCACATTAGAGAAACCTTGGACAGATGCGTGAGGGGGGCAGGTGTTTCCTGGCAACTAAGGTGGGAGACCGAACCGTAAAATGGAGCGAGGAAAGTGAAACGCAACGCCAGACCCACTCGATTGGATCGGGGGATTTCTGGGAAAGAAAACTGGAATCCCTGAAACGCCGGAGAAAAGGTCCCCGACGTGCCTATTGTCTTAGGAGTGTCATCTAAAACAATACAATCAATGAAATCAAGAGGAAAGAGCCCTATGCACCCGTCCGTCGAAAGTTGTGGATCAAAGGGAGGATAAAAGTTTCGCGGCACTCAACGTCCATTGAAGGACGGTTCCAGATGAGCGATGTACTCATCGAAAGACGCGGGCTGAAAAGCGCGCGTAACCGCTCTGGAAATAGTAGACGGGCAATGTCCACAAGGGGCGTGGCTCGTACACAAAAGAAAAACGTTGATTGGGAGGCGATAGGCGTCTACCAAGAAAAAGAAAGGGAAATGGGGGTTTGTCCCGACAATTCACCTAACTATCGCATCTGATTTCATAGAAAGCTAAAGATGAAGGCATTTTCAAGTGAACACAACGCACTCACAATGCCGAATCAAGAAAGAACAGCCCAAACACCACGGGGGAGTATACTCCACAAAACCAGGGGGCTTGCAAAAATTCTAATGTCGCTATTGAAACCAAATTGGAGAATAGCTTAACAGGCGCTCTCGGCGTTCAGTTGCGGCGGCCGCCGGCAGATACAGAACGCCATTGAAGGATGATCCTGAGCTCATGCGTAAGATCTGGTTGCGTCGATGGGGGGAGGGATAGCTGAACTAAAAAGAAGAACGCCAGGCCGGACTTGAGAGGACCGAGACGGGACGGGGCCTCAAAATGGAAAAACGGTGAGGAACAAAGGGGAACAACAGAAACTCACTGCAACACGAGAACCGACCCCGCAGTCACAAGGGAGTGAGAGTCTGAGATTCCCACGTAAAAATCTTAAACGCCCAAACCCAAAAAGTGGTGGAAAAGGCGGCCAGAAAAAAACCTTGTGGTGTCCGACCGATCATCAGTATCCTCACCCAAAAAGGGACCGGGGACCAAGGGGAGACCTACGACAAGCTGATGTCAAGAGCAAGGCGTCACCGGGTTCTCGATGGGAGTAGGGGTGGAAAAAAAAAACGACGACGGAGGAACGTGACAGTCTCAGGGGCCATCGACTGGGAGCGGTCAATAGAGGGAGTTAGCGTTGACGGTTCCCAACGACTTAGGGGCCCAGCTGCAAACCTATCTCTGCAAAAAGGTGACTGGCCGGGAGAAATCATCCATCAAGGAGAAGTAATGCATACGTGCCGAAGGTTCAAGGGAAAAAGTAAAAAAACACGATCTAAACGTCGCGACTAATGAGGTCCTATGGGGGGATAGCGAAACCAAAAATGGTAAGTTGGCCGTACGCTTGGGGTGGGGGGGGTTGGTGGTGGCCGGTCTGGAAAAAAACAAACCGCCGGGAAAAAATTTCCTACAGAATAGAACCTGGTGAAAACCTCAAAATCAGGGGGCAAAAAGGGGACAAAAGAGAAACGCGAGAGGAGAGGGACTGACGGAATGTCCACCACAAGGGGGATAGAAAGCACTTGCCCTATCACCAATTGCCAGAAGGGGAAATTTTTTACAGGGGGTGGACTTTTCCCGATTTGGTCGAATTATCAACGCCCGTGATGAAAGATTCTTCACATCACTAGCCAGAGGACTCGGGGAAGGACACATAAAGGGGGGAAACATCCAAACTAGGCAAGGAGAAAACCAAACACCAGGGATGAAAAAGAAATCGCCAGATGATGTGGAATGGTTGTCTGATGGCCATGAAAGGAGTCGCGGGAGGTGATTGAGGAGTCGTCAGGCAAGTCTTTGGGAGGAAGGGGATAGAGCCAGAAAACGCAAGGGAAAAGGCGGAAGAGGGAGGGGATATTTACTGGTTGGAGCCCGGCGGGAGGTCCATTCTGATCCAAAGCTAAACAAGCTGGGGGGACTCGTCTCATTCCCACGGAATTAAATTCGTCTTTTTCCAGAGAAAATTCGAAAGGGGATGGTTCAAAAGTAGGGGGGGAATATCCTATTGGGAGACGTCAAAAACAGACTGACGATGGAAAAACCGTGTTTTGGAGGGGGGGCAATGTCAACAGAGGAACCTCTGAAGGAAACGAGATGTGACAGGAAGCCAGAGTTTCCCAGAAGAAGGGGACGAAAATGAAGGACCGGGGAGGAAGGTAGAAGAACATCGCGGGTCTAAAAAGCGGCGACCTCTGGGAAAAAACGCTAGAAAATGTCGTGGTGTTTGACATAACGCACCAATGCACGGGGAAAGAGCATAGTCCCGTTGCCAAGATCGGTGCAAAAGAAGAAAGCCGGTTCGGGGGTAAACAGGGGGAACAACTTAGGATCAGCTACGCAGGGGGGGGAGTATATCAAGCAGGAGGGGGGGAGTGGGAACTGAGAAAAACTTGCAGGAAGGGAGGGAATGGGGTGAGGATAAGACTAACTGGGGGTCGGAAACAAAGGGCCGGAGAAGATCTAACCTAGGGAAACATTTTTTCTCCGGGGGAGGAAGAGTTACATTAATTTTGGAACGAAAAAGCGAAGCCAGTTGAGGAGAGGGGAAGGGGAGGAAAAAGCCCGTAACTCAGCACACAAGAATCTATGCAGGGGGGGGTCTTTGGGTGTCGCAGATTTACCTTTCTACGCGATAGGTCGAGGACAAAGGGACGGGGAATCTAAACACGCTCACTGGGGGGGTGTGGTCAGTCATGATCAGAAAGACAACATAGGGGGGCAGTTATCTTCGCATGGAGGAAAAAAAAGGGGTAGAAAATTTAAGGGAGTTCAATTCACTGCAAAAAAGAAAACAACTGGGGGACTAGGATATCGGCAAGGAGGAAGAGCTGACTCAAAAATCGGAACACAAACTAGCCCGGGAAAGTAGGGATCGGGGGTTAATTCTATCAGGATGGCTGGATGGGGGGGACAAGATGAGGATGGGGGAAAAGTAGGGGGTTAACGCTCAAAAAAAGTGCCCAGGAAGGAAGATCACCCAAAACATTTCGCGGAAAAGGAAATACGGCGGGGTCGGGAGTGGGAGAGAGTCGGGACGCCTAATAACACGAAAGGGTCTGGGGAGGGGTGGGAGGTCCCTTAAGAAAACAACATAACGAAAGGTGTAGAGGACGAATCCTCAGGGGATGCAGATCGATAACCGAAAAAAAAATGTAGCTCCTGGAGGGACTCCATCCGAGTGAAAGGGAAAAAAAAAAAAAGGAATTAGAGGGGAAAAGTATCCTTCAATGATCCGACAACGGGGGGTAAAAAAACGGGGACGGGAAAATCAGGGAAGAAAAAAACGTTATATCTGATGTGAGGTTTTTGGAGAAGGAAAGGGCTACAGAAAGCGGAGTGACCGGATTGAATACTTAACTAACAGAAGGACTTGTGAGGGAGGTCTGGGGGAGGATCAATGAGGGAAAGAAATCAGAAGCGGGGGGGATTTACATTCAGAGTATCATCATGGTAATAAGGGGAAGGGCAACGTCTAGTTGAAAAAACCGTCCAAAGGGCAGCCCTCCAAAGAGGGAAGTACGTGGTGACGTGTTGAATGGTGGGGGGTGTTGAAGCATTCTCTCTGCGTATTCTCAATGGAGGAGAGGACGTTCGTTTTCCGACCCAAAAATGAGTAAAAGGAGAAGGATGCGCCTCATTTTAGAGGAATTCTAACGATCGGGGGGGGGACTTTGGAAGGACTCTATTTATGAATACTGTGGGATCAGAGAGTGGGGAGCAATAAACCTCAAGCCGGGTACCCACCTATTCAAGCGGTACCGAGGGGGGGAAAATCGTAACCCAAACAGTGAGGATTCCGAGGAGGGGACGCAGAGATGGGCATCGCGAACAACAGCGAAATTCCTAGTCATTTAATCGCCGAGGGGGGGAAGAATTAAATCTAGAAAAATATTAAAGTATTCAAAAAAAGGGAGATCATTCTTCTAGCCCTGCGTGAGGGATTTCTTCGAGAAGTGGAAGAATTTTTTTCTGCGGGGAAGTCGGGCGCCTCCAGATACTCGAAATGGGCTTTCGGGTACGGAGGGAAGTTACCGGTTCTGTACAAGGCCTTGAGGTTGGACCCCTAGGGGGAGAAAAAAGTCCATTAAGCCAAAGTGGATGGTCGAGAAGAGGTCGGTGCTTCCTGAAAATCTCGACCTAAAGCGGAAAAGGCATTTCTGCGGAGCTTAATGACAAGACTTCAAAAGCAGCGGGGTACCTGGAAAAAAACGCAAAAAAAGCTTCCATGGGCGAAGGGAGGAAGGATGGGCTTGTCGCGACAAAGTAAGGAACTAACAGGTAGCCGTACGGGAAGGGGGGGAGCCAGTGGAGTGGGTTTAGTTCACAGTTAGAACTAGAAAAGGGACCCGACTGTGACAAAAACTACCACTCAGCTGGGACCCCGGCGGAGTAGAAATACTGGACACTTTTGAAGCTCCCCTCAGAGAGAGGAAACTTATGCTACCAGGGAAAAGACGATTAGCCAGGACGGGGGATTACGCGAAAAAAAAAGGGCCCTATAAGAAGGAGGTGACGAGCCACTGATTTCAAAATCGGGAATGTTTCCTACAAAAGGTGACCGATACAAAAGAAAGCCATTTGCGGTTCCGTAAAAAGAAAGGGGAAGGGGCCCAGGAAGCAAAGTCTAGGCTGGAGCGAAGGGAGGAAGTTCAAGGGCCCCATAAAGTCGTCATCGTCCCATCCGAGGTCGCTGTTTTTTTGTCGAGCAGAGCGCAGCAACCGAAAGGACTAAGTTATAGGCGAGGAAAAACAATACTCGCAAAAAAAGGAGGGGGAGTCGGGAACACGGCTTAATAGAAGCGCAATAGTCCGTAAAAGGAAGCACAGCTATTCGGAACAAAATAAGCACCCCCGAAACAACGCCAACGACCTAATACTTACCAACCCGAGGCGTGCCCGCCGACCTTCGAAGGTCAGAAAAGTCCTTGTGAATGGATTGCAAGAATCTGGGGGGGGATACTCCGTCGTAAAAGGGAACTGGGAAACGGGGGGGGGGCAAAAAAGCTGAGGCAAATAACATTGCAGATCTTCTCCCTTCACTCAACCGAAAAGTTTCAGAGTCTCTCCGACTGAAAGGGCTAGTTACACAATGACAGGGGCTCCAAGTGGTCCGATTTCAAAAGAAAAAAGGTTGCAGATCAGGATAGCAACGTCCAAACCCGCTGAGGACCATACCAATACTCGAGACGGGGGACTACACTACACCTAGGACCAGCCCGCAAAGCACAGGACTCATACTTATGGAGATTAAAAATGTTACCCTGTGTGAAAGAGGAACCCTCAGACCCAAAATTTGTAAACAGAGGCTACGGACAACAAAAATGTGTTCCGAAAGTTAGGACTCAAAAACCTTTATTCCGGGGTACGGGGAATCAGAAAAACAATCTGCTGGCCTTGAAAAAAGGCGAACTTGCGCGGAATTTTTCTTAAAGGACGATTACGGGGCGTTGGGCCACGATTACCATGGGGCAGAGGAAACGAAGGAGAGTATCAGGCCGAAGTGGAGGTAAAACACCGGGAAAGTGGGGGGGGGGGAAAGGAGTAACATCGGGAGCGTAGACTCGAGAGAAAAGGCGATGTGGAGGCCCGCGACAAAATAGCATCCATGGCCTGCGCGAGGGGGGACGGACTGCACAAGGAAAGGTAGGGCCAATCCAGGAGAGCCGACCTTGGGGGGAAGGGTTAAAAAAAAAGGAACACTAAAACCGGGAGGGGATCATTAAAGAAGAACATACGAGTTTGAAAAAGATAACGCTTGGTGTTGTTTGAACGGCTTCCGGGCGAGCTAACAATTCGACGCTCTCAAGAACATAGGGGACTTTGACCGTGCCCTACCGACCTGTTTCACAGGTCTTGCAAGGCCTGCAGCTAGAAGGTTGGGGGGGGGAAACGACCTTTCAATGTCACATCAATGGGCACAAGCCCCGGGGGGATACAGAAAATGACCGGGGGGGGGGGACTTTGAAAGGGCTTGGAGGGAACCGAAGAACAAATTAAACAGGTGAGAATCGGAGTGGCACCTCCGATGCCCTCGTGGTCTCATGACCAAGAAAAACACGGCAACAATCCCAACCGGGAAAAGAATCTCGATCCAACACCACGGGAGGAAGAGTAGAGAGATATTCAAGAAGGCAGTAAGAGTGTGTGTGCCCGCGTTGGGGTGGCCCATCCATTCGGGCAGGGTCATCTTGATGTGCAAAGAATTCTGCATGGTACTGGGTTGGTCGCCTTAGATAAAAAACAAGTCAAGGCAAAAGTCCTGATCGCCCGTGGGGTCAGGAGACCCCGGGGGGAGACAAGGGCGGGCATGCAGTACGTAGATGCGGAGGCGCAAGCTGCATCACGAAAACGCCCCCTTGGGAGGCGGTTGCAGGTCAGAGATGACTCGCGGGGGAGTTAGATCGGCTCGAGAGAGGGGAAGTCAACCAAAACCATCTAAAAAAAGATGTTTTGGTCGGGATGAAAAAGAATAGGGAAGAAAAAGATTAGGACGAGACTGGGGTGGCCCAAAAGGTCGAATATTTAAAAAGAAAAATAATGGGCCTGAGCCCATCTGATGATGTAATGGAAAATGCCGTCGGTGCTACGCTTCGGCGTGGGACTCGCTAACTCGGTGTTTTGTACAATAAGAGGAACCTAATCGGGCGCATCTGGGTCGGATTAATATGGCACGGAAAGATTCGCTCTCTGTAAAAGAAAAAAAGAAATCGAGAAATTTCGAGCCGTGGAGTAGAGCCAGAAGCTGGGGTGACAGAGGGCGGAACGGTGAAAGCGGGGGAATACGACGAATCAGTTGTTAAAAGGCGGTGTGAAGGGGAGTGCCGACCAGGTACACAGGTGTTAACCCGGGGGAGTGGGCAAGAAGTTCAAGGGTGGGTGCAGCTACGCTCTTGGGAGGAGGTAGGGGAAAAAAACGGGTGCATGTTCGCAGAGCGTCACGTTTTGGTTCAGGGTTTTGGACCTACGCGTGTAACACGGAAGCGATACCCCTCCCACCGAATTTGGGAGGAGTCGGACCTAGCGTTAAGGGGAAAAAAAATTAAGCACTGATCATGAACAAAAGAAGGCGGGACAGTGGATCGGAGTGCATGGGGAAACGCATGGAGGAGGCAATGGAGTTGCGGGGACTTGCCGGTCCGCAACGTACGACGAGCGCAAGATTCGATATAGTAAAATAATCGCGACCAAGGCGGCTTCTAAAGCCTCGGGGGGTTAGGCCAATGGAAAGGGATGTGTGGGGTCAGAGGGAGGGAAGTCGTTTCAGACCAGGATTGGCCCTACCGAGCCGACGAAATCGCTGAGCCGATCTACCGATTCCGGTATGCAGGGGACGGGCGCCTAAGACGCAACATCAAGGGTCCGTCTGTTGTTCGAATCAAAATGGAAAACAAGATAAATGAGTGTAAGAGGACACTCATCAAAGGGCGTCCTAACGCTAACGTAGATGCAGAAGAGTCGAAGGCTAAGGCTCATCCTTCGGTAAGATCACTGGAGTGGGGGGCAGGTTACCTGACCAGTGGGAAAAAAGAAAATGTGGAACGGAAGGAATGCATGCGCCCTAGCTGATGTATCGGGGATAACTGTGGTTCTGTCGAAGAACAATCAAAGGCAAGAATCGGGCTGGGAAAAAAAAAGAAAATTGAATACTGTAGCCGGCAGGGTTAGAGTAACGTCGTCGGCAGCAAGCCAATGAAAAGCTGAGGGGCAGTTTCATCAAAAGAGCATCAGGCGCCAGGGACGAGTCCACCTCGGTGAAAAAACCGTCAACGGAAACAGCCACTGAATGCAGGAAATGAGTGGGAAGAGGTGTCCGCCGATCCCAAACACTCTGAGATCAAAAAAATGGGGAAGGTTTCGGTTGTCCGTAAAACCGACCATGCGGCGGAAGGTAAATAAAAAAGGTCCAAGTCATAAACAAGGAGGAAAAGCTTTAGCGGCTGAAACGAAGGGGGTGGGTTACAAAGACTCCCGTCACATCACTGGGGGATAAGGATCGGCCGTCGCAAAGGGTAGAAATCAAGGTCCAACGTGTACAACGATGAAAACTAAAGTGTAAACGCCTGCCGAAGTGAACCCGAAGGAGAAACAAGTCCGTACTGGGGGAAAAAAAGGGGAAACAAGGGGGTCAAAAGGTACGAGGGAGGAAGACCCGAACAAACCAAAAAAGAACCCAAAAACAACCCACCACAAAAATAACAAACAAAACAACACAAAAAAAAAGAAGAAAAAAAAAAAAACCACAAACACAAAAAACAACCGAGCCGAATGGTCGCGACTATAGACTAACAAAAGGTTAAAAAGATAGATAAGAAGGAGGTTTGACCGTCGGCGGCGGAGCGTGCAAAAATTTTTGGGACGCGGTTTTGGAGGCTAGGGAGGGCAGACGTGCCTCCGATTCAAGCGAAGGGGACTGGGGGTGAGGGGAACAGCGGTGACCTGGAAAAGAAACGGTGTACAGGCCTGTGAGGTTTTGGCTTGCACGACCGGCTTGAGAAATTCACATGATGGGTCCCAAAAGGGATGTGGGCTAGGGGCTGAGGAAGGACCAAATCTTTCGACAGCCTGGGAAACGAATGAAGAGGGAGAGGAGGAAAATTATTAGCCCGCTTCAACAGGATTGTCGGGGAAGAAAAATAAAAGGCCGAGATTCCATGGCGGAGATCAGGCTGGCCGGGGTTAAAAAAGCGACAAATTGCCGGGGGGAAAAACAGACACTATCACAGGGTGGGCGGTCGGGGAAAGGGGACTGGGGCTGGACACTCGGGTGTAGCCTAGAACATGGCATGATTCTCGTGGATAAAAAAATCAACAATCTTGAAAAGAGGCGGAGTGTGCACATACGAAGTTAAAAGCCTGAAACCACGGAAAAGTCAAAACCGACGGGCAATCAGTTTCTTGAAGGAGGAAAAAGGTTCTTGAACAGAAAACATAGAAAAGAAAAAAAATTAAAAGTCGCGAGCGTACGAGCCGTTTGGGGGGGAATTAAAGGGAAAACAGGAAGGAACACCTTTGGGTCCGGCTCCCTGGGCCATGGTAAAGCTTCACAAGACACGTGAGGGGGGGAAGTTTCCGTTCAAAAGGATGGAGCGAGAAAATCAAAACGGAACGGTACTATCGGTGAAGGAGACGTTCCATCGCAGGAGAACGGGAGTACAAATCAATATCGAGTGGGTGTGGGGGAGATGCCAATGATCGACACCGAAAGAAAGGAGGGGGCAGGAGGCGGCCCAACAATATCGCAAAAAGAGAAAAAGATTCGCATCGGAAGGACAGAAGAGTCACTGGTTAGAGGAAAATGGCGGTCAAAACGACGAAAACGAGTCTTCCCAACTAAACAGCCAAAAACAAGTTGCCAACTACGACAACCCGAGGAGGGTCGCCGGACCGCGATGGGTCCGCTTGGAGTTGGATTCTTGCGCTCCTGTCGTCAGTTGCGATTTGTGGTCAGAAAAGAAGATTCTCCTGGAAAAGACCCGAATAATGCTCCATGTGTGGCGTCTGATCAGTGCGGGACGGGACCCAGTGGGACATCGGTGCCAAAATTCGTCGCGGTTAACAAATTGACCGAACGCCGTCAAAGCGCGGAGACAAAACCAATACTCTATACTGCGAAAGTCAAGAGCCAGCCCGCACATACGAACAATGAGGACTCTGGAATGACCCCGTAACAGGGAAAGGCCAAAACCCGAGTACACAAAAGGGCCCAGCGTACCCATACATAAAAATTGGGTTACTTTAAAGTCGTCGTCTCACCATAGAAGTCCGGTACCACGGTTTAAAAACGCGTCGGGGCTCTAACTGAACAGAGGAACTTTCAGCGGAAAGATCGGCTTTAGATGATCGATCTGAAGTAAAAAGGTTCACAAGAGGCATTTCAAAAAAAAATTGAACAGTCCGATCGAGAGGCGGGGGTGTGAAAACACCTGAAATTGAAAAGCTGGCGGCCGAACTAGCAAAGGAAAAATAGGTTCAGAAAGCTACACATCCATAAAAAGCTGCCTCTTCGCGTAGGTAAAAAAAAGCCGAAAGCACCGTCATGAGGCCCTAAAACTTGCGACTAGAGTGACTAGAGGGCATGAGACGAACAATAGTTGGAGCGTAAGAGGTGGTTTGGGAAAGACTGAAAACAGCTAGGAAGCCAACGAAAAAAAGAAACCCGAAAAACTCAGGGGGAAAAAAACACTGGGGACCTAAACGCACGCAATCCCTGGCGTGTAGGAAGGGGGGCCACGCGTCCAGACCGGCCTTGAGGGATCAGAAGGGCGTCCCCTCAGGGCGACCAAGACGCAAGCACACTGGGTGATCAGGACCTGGGTTGGGGTGGGGGCAAGTTGCAGGGCTTTGGGAGGCCAGAAAAGGGATCGGGGGGTGCGTGACCCATAAACTGCGCGAATGCAAAAGCATAAAAAATCCACAATGAGGCAAAAGGACCACAGAATGCGATCGCTCAAAAAAAAAAAAGGGGTAGGGAAAGAAGTCGGAGGCCTTTGGGGAGTTGTTGTCAGGGTGGGATGTAAGCCATGAGCGCATTGGAAGGATGTGCAAGGGAAAGAATGCGGAAGAATGTCCCGTCGTCGTGAACTTCGATCCCAACCAAAGCAAAAAAGTATGGGGACATGTTAAGGTACGGGGGGTCTCGCCAAAAAACATGCCAGTGAGGAGAAGCCACCGGGACTAAACAAAGGACTCCAGAGCACCAAACGTTGAGGCGGCGAAAAGTCTCGTATGGGAGAGAGTTGATTCAGAATTGGTGCGGCTCGCCGAAGGGAGGAAAGGAAAAAACCCCATACGCGGGCACCTCGTATTGTGAGACGCGGGAACGTCCGCTAATGGGGAGGGGGCGCGACTTGGGACTCCAATAACTTCACCAGGGGATTTTTTCACAAAAACGATCTCAGCTGAAGTCTGCTGGAGGGAATGTAGAGGTACGGGAACAGCGGATCGTCGACTCGGCGCACGGGTGGGACCGAAGGAGGGGGGGGTTTCCATCAAAAAGCAAACGCTCGGAAGACGCAATAACGATGCCAAGGAAGAACTTGCAACGTCCAGGAGAGGATCGCTTAGGGGAAAGAGACAGATAAACTGGAAGAACGGGGGGGAGGCAGTGTGTTAATTAAAAAGGCCAGCACTGTGGACATTAGAGCGGAACGGAATTGAATCGGGTGAGGAGAACTATCATGGGGGGGGGTCGAAAAAAAGTGGGGGTAAGACCTCTGGGGGGGTAAACCAAAGGTTGGGTGCCTCGGGGAGTCAATACGGTCAAAGTTAAGGTGGTGCAGAGAGAAAAAAGAGACGCATCTTGGATGAGTTAGGGGGCGGGCGGCTCGGGTTGCTGGTCGAGCGTAAGCTGAGGGGTTGGTCTGTGGGTTCCGAGGGGCCCTGTCGGACTGGCTGGTGCGGGAAGTGAACATTGTGGGACCCGTGAGCGGAGTGTCAGGACAAGGGGGGGGGGGGCATTCGAAGCCAAATTCGGAAATTGTGAGAAAATATTGAGCGATTGAGACCAAAAAATTGCGGTCTAATGAAGTGCCGGCAAAAAGGACGACACTGGAGGAGGAAAGGTCTTAAGTATTCTCCAAGGAAAACCGACAAAACGTCGGGGATAGTGCGAAGCCTCGGGGGGGGGGGGGGGGGGGAAAGACCAAATGTTGTCTGGCTGAGGATGGCGTTTCAGGCGAGACCGCCGGACAGGGGAAACAGACACGGTGGGTTAAAGGAAACCGAATGCGAATCGATCAGTCTTGGGGAACGGGACGGAGATACGACCAATCACTTTCTTTTAAGGGGGGGGGAAAAAATATCAAGGGCGGAGACAAAATAACGGGAGAAAATATGATGGGCCGAATCGAATGGACCCAGTTTCCGGAGTCGCTACCAGAGAAAAAAGGGGTAAGGGCTACTGAAGGCGCCATAAACTCTTGAACTGAACTCAAATGGGGGGATGGGAACTAACATATACATTCCCAGTGAAAACCAGCCAACGTGTAAATAACACCGGGGCAGGGCTCGTACCACGAAGGATTCCATCTGATGAGGTGGAGGTCTAAAGAAAAAGAAAACTCAAAGAAATCTGCTGGGGGAAGTAGGGAAAGCTCTCCAGACGGTCATGGTAGAAAATTAAGTCAATGGATGGGCCGCACGATGAAAGATGGAAGAAGTTGCGGGAAAGAAGATCAATCAGGTCGAAAGGAGCAACGCTAGTGTTAAAAAAGGGTCCACGAAGACACCCTGCAAGAGGGGAGGCTAAACGGTATTGCAGAGGGGGGCGAGTGACACCCAAAAAGTGCCGCGATTCGAGGTACGAAAAGGGCATGGTTCTTTTGCGAACAGAAAAATGCGGCTGAAGTATGTGATAGAAGAAGAACGGCATCCGCTGAAAGGAAACTAGGGGGGTTTGACAGTGAAGGAATCGGATGAATCGACAATCAAAAAGAAATCCATCGTTCATTCAAAGCCCAAGGTCAAACAAAAAGGAGGGGGGAACACCAGATGACGAAGGAACGGGGGAATCAAGAAACAGACCGCAAAGGCAAACGGGGATCGGAGGACTGTATCTAAACCATCGCTAAAAAGAAAAATTCCAGAGGAAAGTGGGGGTCCCTCCCAAAGAAGGGGGACACGCCTCCTTCTCCTCTCTCACAACCAAAAAAAAAAGAGCGGAAAAGAGAGATGAAAAGTCTTGCGCAAAATTAGGAGGGAAGTTTCACTGTTGAAGGAAAGGTGGACGCTGGTTGGGTTAGAAAAGGAATGGGGAAGGGAAGAGCCAGCTGATTCCTATCACCGAGTCGGCAGGGGTAAAGGGATGGGGGCCATCGGTGAAAGCAGGTACATCGTTGGTGGAAAGGCCTTGATGTTTTCCAGAGGGAGAAGGAAGTCAGAAAATGAGAAAAAAAAAAGTGGTCACGGGGGGTAATCTCGGTCTTCAATACCCCATGGGACGAAGCAGTCGAAATCGGAAAAGAAAGTTTCTTTGAAAAAAAAGAGAAGGGGGAGGAGGGAGCTTCAAAAATGGTCGGTTACGTAAAACGAAACCGAGCTTCCATGCTCCCCGGCCTTGGGGATCGGGAGACAACAATTAACGGAAAAGGACACGAAAAGTTACAAAAGGGAGTCAGTGGGTGGCTGAACGGGTGCTGACACAGAGGGGGAGACCTAGAGACATCTCGGAAAACGGGGGGCACTACACATCATCTGGACATCGAGGAAGTGCGGGAAAGCAGGACTAAGGGAAAAAAGGACTCTACACGCGGGAAAGACAGTAGTGCCCGACGCCAGATTCTTGCATATGCGGTAAGTCGAGAACAAGCAAAAGAAAGAGACAAAAGCAGAGAAACCCAGGGTGTTGCATTTTTCCACCCGTCGGGAACCAAAAGTGACAGAATCACTGGGAAGGTTAGGGACGTTACTCCAACCTCACGACAGTGATTGCCGTGCCCAGGAGAGGAGAGAATACATCTCCAGGAGACGACAAGGTTCTCGCGGGTTAGAGGAGGGACTCAATGGGCTCGCTGATCGAAACGTACAATAAAAGATGTCAAAGTTATTGGTGGAGTCGGTATGCTAAGGACCGAAAACACCTAAAGGGGGAGTGAATGGGCGTAGGAAAAGAGGAAAACATCAAGAAAAAGTACAAGACGGGGC
>Ga0179593_1359538_pt1 | contig 14045 bp, 17 predicted proteins | sample CZODoug2_1_08_16_FD_185931 | JGI IMG/M metagenome (GOLD analysis project Ga0179593, IMG submission 185931) | Vadose zone soil fungal communities from Angelo Coast Range Reserve, California, USA - CZODoug2_1_08_16fungal (PacBio error correction) | ecosystem: Environmental > Terrestrial > Soil >...
GCCGTGTGCCGCATATTTTCATCTTCCGGAGGACCTTATCGAATCGGTAAAGGTTTCCGAGATGAACGAGAGAAAGTAGAAAGTTAACATCTGAGCACACCCTTAAGCCAAAAAAACGCGAAGTTCGTCTGCACATTTGGCGCACGCAAAAAGGAACTCGGGTGGGGCATCTACGGAGTGCAAACCTTTTGAGGGAGTCTCTCCGAAAAAAGCATGTCCGGGGGTACAACGAAAACGAAGGTCCGAGGAGGGACGAGAGAAGTCGGCGTGCGAAAATCTGCGAAGTGTGGCTCAAACCGCTTCCAGGATGGGAGCTAAGCACCGACGGCGTGAGCGAAAAGAAAAAGCAAAAGGTGTCAGGCGAAATGCTTAGTCACACATAAGGGAACGTAGGCAGACCAAAATAACTGGGAGAGTTGTATTCTGGAGGACTGTCCTTGCCGCAATAGAGACGAAAAATAGCAAACACTCCGGGGCCTTCAAGAACAGGCTAGATCGGTCCGTGTGGGAGGAGGGGGGCAAACCCAGTTAGGGGGAGGGGCTCAATGAACACGTGGCACGGGAAATAGCTTATAAACCGATCGAAGGAAGAAAGAAACCGAATAAAGATAGGAGGCCAAGAAAAAACGGAAGACGCCCTCAGGGTAGGTCGCCATTAGCGGTTTCTATCGGGTCCGTAAACGGGGGAAGAGTACAATGATCTCATGAACTAAAAGAATGGGGGAAAACGGGGGGAAAGGAGCGAAAGCCCACGTGATCAGCAGGATACAAAAAGGAGCCGACACATATCAAGAAACCGGCTAGCAAAATCCGGGGCCCCAAAGCACCCCCACCATCTTTCTGGAGAACAAACCATGAAGACCCAAAAAGAAATGTCGAACAGTGTATAGGGGAAGACAGAGTCGTGCGTATGTAGAGCGGGGCTTAGGGGGTTGAAGATTGAACACAAGTCTTATCAAGGTCATAGGAGGCAGTGAAAATTCGAGACGTAGGGGTATTGTTGTTGGGGGACAGGCCTTCACTCAGGAGGTAATTATGTTGGTGCATCTAGGTACTTCGGAGAGATCAATGGACAAGCGAAGGGGGGAGAAAAATAATTGATACCCCTGTGGGAAGGCGTACCGGTGCGAACAGGGGTAACAACACGAAAAACGTCAGGGGGGTGGCATCACCCATTGATGGGTCACGGGACAAAGTGACGTGGTAACGCGAGGCAAGGGGGGGGAAAAGGTGGGGCATTAATACCGATTCTCTAGGGATCCGGGAGCAGGGTGGGACCACCGGAGAAGGGTGTTTTCCAGGAAAGAACTGGTCTTGCGGGAACCACGTTGGGCTCGGCAAAACCCGGAGCCTAAAAGGGGGACCAGGCGGGGAGACATTAATAAAGTCTCAGAATCACATGGTATTCGATGCGGGGGGCAGGGGGGAAAACAGATATGAGGAAACAAACCGTGAGCGGGGAAGAGGGTGGGGGACCACCACCGGGAGGCCGAACAGGGCAAGAGGGGGAACCCGTTTGGGGCTGGTGACTAAGGAAGGTCCGGACGGTAAGAACTCGTTGGAAACATAAGCTGAGGGGCGAAGGATCAAAGCGGGACCGGACACAATAAGGTCACGGAACTCTGGGTGTCACGGAACGATAGGGGGTGAAAAAAAAGGCGGAGGGAGAAGTGGCGTTTGAAGGGGACTTTCAGAAAGCCCAGAAGAAAAAACGATAGCAAAGGGAGGGGTGGGTTCGTTCATTGAAAGGAGGCTCATCCCTGAGACTTCGGGGAGTGTACAACAGAAAGATGTCTTAAGTAACGACTAAGCTCAACAAAAAAAAAAGGGGGAGCGAAAGATGCCGGGGACCAGCCGGAGGGAAGCTTAAGCGGGAGACTCGGGGAATGCCATCACGGAATATTCAGAGGCAGGAACCACCACCGACCGGCGAGACTTGGGGAAATAGGAGATGGTTGAAAAGGGGCGTGGGAAAACGCACTCTCTCGAAGATTGTTTAAACTCACAAAAACGTACACACAGAAAGACCTTGACGGGGGGGAAACAGAGAGTGAGGCATAAAGTCCTGCAGGGGGAGAGAGGAACACAGGGACGTCAGTCCGTACCTATAGGAGGGCACGGTCGCTGAAACTCAAGACAAAGTGGTAGGCTGGGGTTCTTGAACGAACAGACTAAAACCAGTGTACCCAGTATTTCCGAACTTTCCAATAAGGGGGGTAAAACAACCCCCAACCCCCCAACCCCAAAACAACCAAAAACTCCAGCAGAGAAGGCAATGGAACAGAAGGAATTAAAAAGAGATTGTTCTTGGAAGGAGGGTTCCGACGAAAAATCATACAGCAACGGAGGTGGAAAAAAGGGGAAATCGGAAACATGGATTTTAGAGAGCGTTGACGCATAAAGCATTCTCACGAGGACATCCTGGGGAGCTGGTTTAAAAAAGTTCAAATGGGCCGTCTGGCAAATTCTACAGGGAGAGGACACTCGGGGGGAGCGGGGTGCTACTTAGGAGAGTTTGCGGGAGAGTAGGACGGCTCTCGGAATCGAAGTACGGCCTGGAAAATGAACTGGACTCAACGGATCAGGGACATCGCTTGGCATGAAATAGAGGCAGTAGAGGATAACTAGAAAAGGACGAGCGAGGGAAGAAGGAAAATAGAAGGAAAAGGGAGAATCTTTCAAAGATGCTATCATATCTCCGCGGACTCGCAAAATACATAGAAAAAAAATATCATCCCGAAGCGATTTTGCTAAAGAAAGGCCTTACCCCGCTGGTACGGGGGGGCTCCTGGGTCAGGGTAGAATGGAGGGCCCGGGAAGATGGGTGGGGTACTCCGGTTTAAAAGCTTAGGCCTTTGAATTTGTTCTTCTAAGGGACGGGGGCCGGCCTCACAGACTAGTGCGTAGAAAATCTGTGACAGAGCTTGGGAAGGGAGGATCTCAAGTAAGAGACTTACCGGCTGGATCAATGCGAGGAACTGGCGACAGAATCCACTGGCGGTAAGAAGGAATTTGGGATCTTTGGCGAGTCGATCTGTTGGGGGGGACATTAGAGACAGCTGAGGAGGGGGGCGGAAGCACTCGACTCTTTTGTCGGGTCAAAACCCCGCGGAGCAAAAGAGGGGCGTGAGAGAACAATAACTTTGGGGCCAAGCAGCCCGGGTATAGATCAGACGCAGAGGTTGGGAACTAGGGGGGGGGGGGGGGAGGTTAAGAACACACACTGAGGAATGGCTGGCCGCAAATACAATCGGCGGAAAGAGCTGCGAAGGGGTTAGAGGGCAACGGCACATGAACAAAGGGTTCTGATTTTGAGCATAAAGAGGCGAAGGCTGACGGGGAAGGAGGTACACCCGCGAAGGCGCCGAGAAGAGACGTCAATACGGAAGGACTTCGTTGCGGAGGGGTATAGAAACGAGCCAAGTATCCTACAGAAAAAGTGGGGGAAAGAAAGAAAAACTCGAAAAAAAACTAAGGAGGAGAGAAGAGCTCGAGAGAGAGGAAACGGGGCGAGTCTTTCGGGAAGTCGGAATTTCGCGGGGAGTCCGTTCAAGGGGATACATTTCCTACTTGGACAAGGAAAGGGACAAAGGTGTTAGAAGTAGATGGACTGCACAACACCAAAGAGGAGGGGGAAAGAAGAGGGAGGGCCGATACACTCTAAAAAGAACAGGTTAAAGTAGGGCCGGAAAACCGAAGAAGGGGTTGGAAGGAATATACCGACGCAAAATAGCCACGAGGAGAAAGCTAAAACTCGAGTGGCAGCTGAAGAGGTGTCTTTGAATTAAAAGATGAAACGAAAGAATGGCGGTAGGCTATTTAGGGGAAAAACACTTGGGCGGAGGGAGAAAGGAAGGCGAAAGAAGAATGTACGAAAGGAAGAGACGCAACGAAGTAACGAAGGCCTTATACCGAGAGATTAAGGGACTTATCTGAAGTTTCGGTAAGGCCAACCTAGCGGAGCGAACGCGCTCCGTAGAAACGAACAGGACATAAAGGAAGACAATACTTAGAGGGTCGAAAATAAGGTCAGAGAAAATTATCAGCATCTGGCGGCAAAAAAGAGGGAGGGGGTCGAGTCCAAAGGGGTCGGTGTCAAAAGCAAGACAGGACAGCACCCATCCCTCCGGGAAAAACATCCGTGGGTTCAAGCAAAAACGTCTCGTGCCGTCACTGATTCTTTGCAAACAAAGGGTATACTCAAACTCGCCATCACGTGAGAGGGAGGCAAAAAAGAAAAATACAGATCGATGCATGCCCAGCTCAGAAGGTCCGCCAAGAATCATAGGGAAGATTAAAAAGGTAGAACGGGAAAATAGCGAAGAAAAAAGGGAGATAAATCAGGCCCCCGGGGTATAAAAAGGGAAGAGAGAGCGAGGAGTGCATGTCCTAGAAGAAGAACAATGACACGTAAAGAGGTCGGGCGCCAGGCGCAGCCCAAAATCTTATTTGGTGGGCAAAGGGAAAGGACCAACGACGAAGGAAAGGTTCAAATAGGAAAAAAGCGCCACGAGCCCAACCACACACGGGGGGGAGAAAAACGACCTGAGGGGGAGATAAAAAAACCTCCAAAAAAGCAGGGCAAAGTCGACGTCCAGAAATATGGGTAGATAAAAAAGATACTGAGGATGAGCAGCTTTGGGTCTGGATTTGGCGGCAAAGTCGCAGGCGGCTCTCGACATAGTAAGGAAGATTCAGGAATGATGGGTTGGGGGACCATTGCGACCGCGAAGACGTGAGTGTGTCGTAGGCAGAAAGAGAGACGAAGGAAGAAGAAAAAGTAAGAAAACAACAGATAGAGCAGAAAAAATAACAATAAGAAAAAAAGAAAATAGACGAAAGTAAAATAGACATCAAATAAGAGGCAGGCTACCTAGGCTCCATGTGAGGGCCAAGATGGGAAACGACGTGGGGGAGAAAGACCGCCAGTTGAGTTGGGTGTTCCCTCGATAGGTATCCGGGGTAATCTGGTCCGGCAATTTGGCGGGGCAGGGGAAGGCATAGATGAAAAACCAGGAAGTGGGAAGAAGGATGCCTTCTGTCCCACCAAGAGGCTACTACAAAAAGAGGGGGGGGGTTGATCCTGAAGACGGGCTGGGTCCCCACGATTTGCTCGGGATTGAAGCCTCAGGACGGGACAAGGAGTACACAATACTCAGAGGCGTCCATGGTCAAGAGGTCCGAGGTATTCTTGGAAACAAATTGAAAAGCATGGTGAAAACGATGGGTAGACTACGGTCTCTTTGTGGATCAAGAAAGAGTGACCACCTGGAGCCTGTCGTGGAGGCGCAGAAGTGTTGTTAATAACGATAGGGGAAGAAAGGCTTGAATAGTGTTACATAGCTATAATATGGGGGATCACAGGACCGGTGGGTCCACCCCTACGGATGGTGATGCTGGAGAGTTGGGAAACAACAAAAAGAAAAAAAAAAAACGTTAATTTAAAAGTGTGGAGAAATTAATGGGGGAAAAAAAAAAAACCCTACCTCACAACATAACAAAGGGTCGTTTATGTTAATCTGGAATCGGATCCGTACCCTCCCTAGTAATTTGGGAAACGGAACGGAAACGACAGTGAGATTACTTAAGGGGACAGAGCTCTATCACAAACAAACGGTGAAGGGAAAGGAAGGAGACAGGGCCATGAAGTGGACCACATGGGACAAGAGGGTCATGAGTACATCTAAGACCTAAGGACAAGTGAAAGTAGGAACCTAAATCCCTGGTAGGAGAGGGGACTTCAAAAGGTCAATGGGGTTGGGGAAATAACTTATTTGGACGAACTCTCGCAGCTGAACTACGGAGCAAAACCTAAATATGTACAGGGAGGGAAAATTTCAACTTAGGGGGTGTGTGAAAAAACTGATCTGGGCTGAGCAATGGAAGATCCCAATAAAAAGGTATTGAAAAATATTCATCCGGGGAGTATAGGTAGGGGACAGTGGAACTTCCGGGTCTTCATAAAAGCAGGGGGGACAGGGGTGGGGGGGGGGGGGGGGGGCGTGCTGTAACCACACCTGTAAAATAATAACGCAAGATGTGCAACCCGTTTCATCAAAGAAAGTCAGGGGGGGAATGCACAATACAGAAATGACTGGCTGAGGAGGTGGCCCGAAGAGGGCTATGTCATATTGCAGGGATTAAAGAGTGGCATCAAAATTCAGACCCAAAACTTTAGAAGATAGAAAATGATGGCCTGTCTGGTCAATCACAGAAACCGGGACACTGAGAAGGATGACTAAACGACTCAACGGGCCTTACAGAAAAAGATCTTAAAACCGATACAAAAAAGAGGGATAAAAGTACAGGCAAATGAAAAAAGGGGGCATCGGGGAGTAAAAAGCGCAAGGGAAGGCGCGGGGCGATAGCTGAGGGGGGTGGAAATCGATGGAAAAAGTGATTGCAGGAAGAAAAGTCAGAGAAAAAAAAAGACGCCAAAAAATGATCAGGACCTGGAACAATCGCGCTGCGAGACATTAAAAAAAAAATCTATGCGGAAAGCGCGGGACTCCAAAACCCGGAGCAGGTATACGAAAGGACTAAAGGGAAAATCGACCAAAAACAGAGTCAAACGAAACTGCAAGGAGGGGCAGTGGTTTCCGGTGTGTTCCGCAATGGGGCAGGCCGTGGTAGCGTTGGGTTGAGACGGGGTTCTCAAGATCTGAGGGGAAAAAATACTTGCTTAAAAGGGAAGGTGCTAGGGCGCCGGTCAAAGGGGAAAGATCAAATAAGGGGATATTGCTACTATAGAGAGAAGGGGGGAAAAAAAAAAAAAAAGTCTGAATTCATCGTCATAAAAACGGAACCGGGGGGGGAGCATCACGCTCAGGGATTCTAATCTTCTACTGCATGGGATTCTAGAATTTTGGGGGAAATCAGTGGGGGGCATCTAGAATATGATTGGCGGTGGCGTTGCAAGAGGGGCTAGGTCAGGAGACCGAGAAGGGGGGGCTTACAAAGTCGTTGGGGGAAGGAGCTCGCAAGAGACCTACACTGTGGACCAAGAGACCCAATGATCAGGTCATGGATTGGTTAAAAACATGAGGGGGGCTACTTGGTCTCATGCTTAGTTAAGGAAAGAAAGCCAACGGCGGGAACTAGAACTTGGGGTCGAGCAGCAACGGCATAAAAGGCAGCATTGGGTCGTTTGAGGAGCATGAACGGAAACAAAGCACGGCTAGAGCTTAGGGGGAACATCGCGAAGCAGAAGGGCCGAATCTCAGAAACGTCCAGGAAGTGCACGTACGAAAAAGGTAGCAGTGAAAGACGACCGGAAAACTATCAAAGGGGGCACGAAAAATTAAGTATGACGCCAAAGGCATTCGGGAGGGGAGGGGAAAAGGGTAACAGCATAAAGTTCGAGGAAGAGAGGGTGGGGGGGGGGGGAAGGATAACTGTCGTGTCTTTCTCGTTGGGAGTCAATAAGAAGGAAAAACAAAGATGAGCTTCCCCGTTTTATGTCAAAGCGCCACACACTACACACCAACAAACAGAGAAATAGGGAGTATGGGACGATCACAAGGGCCGACGGAAGTGGTACAGACGGCCGTACTTACGAATGAGGGAAAATCGTCTCGGGTCCTAGAGACAGGAAGCAAAGTGCCTGTTCGGTCGGGTCTAAACACCAAATCCGAGACAAAAAAACACGCGTGCAGTAGAAGAGTTAGGCAAATATAGGACTCTAATAAAGGGATCAAGGTTGAGGAAAATTAGAAGACTGAGCAAAACTGGGGCGTGTAGGGCGACCGGTCTGAGAAAACTCTGAGAAAAAGGAAAAGACAACCACTCAAGAAGGGGAGGGAAGTAGAAATACTAACGGGAAGGGGGGCTGAGGGAATCTGGCGAGGTGATGCTGCCAGAGTAGGAGAAAAACTCTCTGGGGCGCGAAACAGCCGACAAATATCCTCTGAGGGGGAAGAGACGAGGGGGGAACTCCGAAAGAAAACAGACAAGGAGACGGTTGGATGGCGTTTCAGGCCATGGTGAATTAGTCAAGCAAGGGGGAGGACCCGGGGGAGGGGGCCTAAGAAAACAAAGAAGGACACACGATTCATGGGAGACGTCAACGGGCGGGAACCTTCCTAACGGCTCTATCTTGGAGGGAGATAGGGAAGGATCTAAGACACAGTTAGGGATAAGCCGGAAGAGAAAACGCGTAAGATTGTAGTGGAAAGTCAAAACAAATCCTAGGTAAAAGTGCGGACGATAAGAGGGCAGTAGGAAGGTCCTTGAAAAAAAGAAGAGCATAGAAACCCAAGATAGGAACCACAGGAGGAGTAGCTCGGGGGGAGCGAATCGAGGGGGCTAGGTTCGGGGGAAGAAGGGGAGTTCTGGGGGGGGGGAGGGCAAAGGGTCGAATAAAAGACGATAGACCGCTAAAGCCATCGGCCTAGCGAAAAGGCCTCCACGGGAAAAGAGGGGGCGATACACTTACATCTAGGAGCAGGACGAAAAAAAAGAGAAAGCGCCCGACAAAGCGCAACCACAAAAAAGAAACCTTGAAGTCATTTCGGGCTAAACCTAAAACAGGAGGCCACAAATGGAAGGGGTAAATACTACCTAGCCATACTGAGGAAAAGACTTAGAGAAAAAAAAACGTAGGCGTCGTGATGCATGATGGGAGGGGTAAAGTGTTGGATACTCAGAGAGTGGGAGGAATCCGAGATTCAGGAATATCTGGAAGCAGGAGGGCGTGGGGGAATGTTTTAATGGCGAAAAAACGAGAGACGGCTTTGAGACATATAAAGACGATCGGACAGCATACGGCGAACGTTATAATCAAGGAATTGAAAAAGAGGCACAGATCGAGAAAAATGGACAAAAAATAAAAAACCGTCAACTTCATCATGTCAACAAAACAAGAATCTTTAAGTGGGGGCTTAACGAACGCTACAGCCATGAGGGTGTAACAAACGGGGAAAGCTACGAAACGGCTAAATAAGGGGCAGGCGTGCCCGTTCGGGTAATGTGGGTCTTGAGGTCTCAGGGTAGGCAATGAAAACGTAAGATCGAGGGGGAGCGGAGAGCTCCGGAAGGACACCCGGATCTCCGTGGGAAAAATAGAGGTGGTGGCTTTACATCGCGTTTGCAACTAAATAAACACCGTCCGATTGGACACGCCCGCCGAAAGGAACGTCGTACGTCTTGGGTGCATGAAAAACGAGGAAGGGCTGGCCCAGTGCGGACATCAACGCACGAGTGTGATATAAGGAACGTGGGTCAGGGAAAGAGGCAAAGAGAAACCTTTGATCAAACGGAGCCGACGAACCTGGGGGAAGAAAAGAGGGGGAACTGAAATGGGGGAGGACTGGGGAATAAGAAGGACAAGCTCCGCAAAAAGAGAAACGTCAACCTCCAGAGATCTTTTAACGGGGTGGGATTAACGGGTACCAAGAAGGGAAGGGGGGGCGTTGGAATTAAACTCCTCAAAAAGGGCACAAACAGCGGGAGCAAAACTGGGTCGGTTGCTGGATGGGCAGAATGGAAGACGGAGGACTTGGCAAACGTAAACGATCAAAAACAGGTGGCTTAAGCTGCTAGGAGAGCGGAAAATCAAAACAGACAAAAAAAGGAGGAAAGGGAAAAGGGGAAAAAAAAAAGAGAGGATGCCATTAAAGTAATGCCAGCCGGCTGTTACATCGGAACGAGAGGGGTACGTGAACCTAACAAAGTAAAAATTCAAGATGCAGACCTCCAGCAGCATGCTGAGTGAGGAAGAGGGGCGGAAGGGGGGGTTGTATGGGCATAAAAATAAGTCGGAGTCACTAGAACGACGCTGGAACAGGGAGAGAGCAACGTACACCAGGATGATACGGGGTGACCCGTGGGAAGGGTGAATCCCGGGCGTAGCAACGCAACAAGAAAGGGGGTACGACCAGAGAAGGTGAAAACCAGAAACGGTAGGGGAGTGCACTTGATCAAGTGTGTCGCGGGACTTAAAACAACAGAAAACGGGACGTTCAAAGGCCGGGGAAGTTTGCACAAGGATGTGAAAAAAAAATGTTTCAAAACAGACCTGCCTGAAGCAATGAGAAAAAGGATCGACTGATGCTTGGAAAAAAAAAATGCGAGGACAGACGTGCGGGAAAATTCAATACGAGAAAGCAACGTGGGTTAATCAAGAAAATCGGGAATGGACCCCAGTAGGGATATTATGGTGGAAAGCGAGACGGCGTACAAATACTGAGACAATCCTGGGCTTCAGAGTAACTGTTGGATGAGAGAAGCAGTGATGGGGCGGAGCGAGGGGGGTGTTAGGAGAGCTTAAATTAGGGTCAAGAGAATAGTTGGGCATCGTTTAGGTATACTTGGCAGATTGACTTCACCAAATTCTAAGGTAGCAGGATTTTTGCGGGGAGAAAAATCTGTCAGGATTGTGCTCTCTATAGATAAAAAGCCAAGGACTAGGGAAATAACGCACATATAACAAACTCCCAAAACGAGCGTCGAAGTGGGTCAGTGAGTACATCAAGCGCAAAGAAGGCTGGAGGTGCCTCAAAACACATACGCAGGAAAGTACCAAGATTGTGAGTATCAAAGGACTTGACCGGGATTTAGTGTTTGGTGCGCTTTTGAAGTTAGCAACCGGGTCATGTGAAAGCGTGGGGTGCCTTGAGATTCGGGGCGGGGTGAGTAGATTGTTAAAATGGGAGAACTGCGCATCATTTCGAAAATCATAGGGTTTTATGAGTGGAAGGGGGCGCAGATCAGATAGGGGGAAAATGAAAAGAGTCGATCGTCCTGACTGCATTAGGATATCAAGAGAATCACTGGAAGGGAAGGGAAGTTAGGCTGGGGGGATCTGGGCAGAGAGGTCTGATGGTAGGGTTAGGAAGCGTTCAGGCGGACTGTGTGACCTATGGTCCAACAAGAAAAAAAAGGATTGCTAGGGCTAGGGGAAAGGGGTTTTAAAACCAATCCAAAGCTAGATAGAGAACAAAAGGAAAAGGAGGGGTGCACAGTTTGGGGTGTCGTGGTGATCTCGTTGCGAGAAATGTTCCCTCAGAGTAACAAGGCGGAAACGTGGGGCGAGTCTAACAGGTTGGAGATTAAAAACTACAGGAAAAATCAAAAATCCATCAATTTTGGCATTGGCTTTGAGCGGGGACCCGAAAAGTCGAAAAATACAAGGGGAGAAAAGGGAAGAAGACTCTAGAAGGATCGGGCTCGTAGTTTTTATGAGAGAATGGACATGTAGGAAGGGACTTTCGAGGGTTTATCAGAGAGGAAAAAAAGGTGGGAAAGAGATAGAGGGAAACAGAAGTCAAGGGCACGAATATCCTCAAAGATAAGGCTTGGTCTGTCTGTGGGTGAGAGGCGTAAAAAGGCTAGCGGGGGCGCTGTATCTCTAGGTGGCAGGCGATCAGGGGACGAAGGAAGCTGACAATGAAAAGGGGGACGAACGGCAGAAATAAACCTGAGTAGGAGGGAAAATCGAGAGAAGTGAGCGAAAACTTGGGACCTATATCGGCAATGGTCGAAACCATCTCTTCCTGCAATACTCCAGAAAAAAATATACGGAGCAAAGGAGACAACTTTACAGACAATAAAACCAGCCTAAGAAGACGGACCAACGTTCTTCTGGAACATCAAGTAGGTCGACCGCGAGGTAAGATCGGGGGAGGACGAGAATGCTCAGGTTGCTAGTCTAAACGGTCAGGGGGATACCGGAAGTGAGCAGGGACAGAGGGGGAAAATACCATCCAAAGAACGGGGAATCATTATAGTGTCCAGATCAAACGGAATAGAATGGAAAGGGGAGAGAAGGAAAAAGAAGGGTGACCACGCTTCGGGGGAAGAGAAGGCGAAAAGGAACGAAAATACGGATGTTCGCCCTGCCCGGGGACTCCACAAGAGGAAACTGAGTGAGGTGCGAGCCATCGGACACCGTAAGAAAAAGGATACCAGGGGCAAAAACAGCACAGGGGGGGGAGAAGGAAGGGGGGGAGAGAGGAAGGAAAAGAGAAGGGGGGAAGGAGAGGGCTGGGGGGGGGGAAAGAGGGGCGAAAAGAAGAGGGGCGGCAGTGAGGGGGGGGGAGGGGGGGGGAGATAAGGGCAGAGAAGAGGAAACCGGAAGCACGAAGGAAAAGGTGACAGGTTGGGGAGGGGAGAAATTAAGAATTGAGTGGGGGGGGACGGGAGAAGGCGGCGAGGTGGGGGAAGGAGGGGAGAAGGGAGGGGGGTAGGGGGGGAGGCTAATAGTGGGGCGGGAAGGGGAGGTGGGAGGGAGGGGGGAAAGCGGAGGGAAAGAAGAGGGGAGGTGGCAAGGGTGAGAGAGGAGGGTGACGGAGGGAGGCGGGGCGCGAACAGAGGGGAGGAAGGGCAGCCAGGAGGGAGGGGGGGGTGGGGAAATAGCCAGAGGGGGGGGGTAAAGTGAAGAGAGGGGGGGGGGAGAGAGGGAGGAAGGGGAGAGGGAAAAGAGAGTCGGGAAATCCATGGGGGGGGGGAGGCCCGGAGGAGGCGATTACCTTCCCCCCCCTCGGCCCAAAGGCGTGTGTGCGCGGGAGCCCCAGAAGAGAGGGTAAGTCAAATGGTAGGGGGAAAGCTCAGGTGCTCGAAGAGGAGAGTACACGAGGGGGGATCGGGAGGGGAGGGAAGAGGGGTGGGGGCGTCCGTGTTATTGAGTAGGGGGCAAACCCGTAGAAATTAGGGGCGACTCGGGAACGAGGGGGTGGGCCAAGCGCGGTCCAGCGAAAGGGAGCAGCCGGGCTAAAATCAGAGGGCCAAGTCCCCGGAGAGAATGCCGAAAAAAGACGTAAGGGTAAAGACATGAGAGGGGAGAGATGCGAAGTCCTTAAAGGGGTGGCGATATCCGCAAAAGCGTCAGACAACGGACCTCAAAAAAAAGGCACACAAAAAAACAAGGCGGGGGGAAAAAGAGGGAAAGGTGTGTGGCAAAGTCGATCAGAAAGGTCCGTCTACAGAACTGTTTAGCAAGGGAACAAAACGCACAATCAACGCGACACCGGAAGCTAGAAAGAGAAAGATTGCACCACTGGGTACAAAGCCGGATTACTGTCATATCTGGGAAGATTACAGCAGGAGATAGGATCATCTTCTGGGGTTTGGAATGAGAAGACGCGTTAGCAGGAAGAAGGAACATGAAGGGGAATCGGTCAGCAGAAGCGCTGTTCTTTTTCGCGTGTCGTCAAAAAGATGGAGTGGTGGCAAGAAAGTCGACGCTGGACGGAAACAAATAGAAGAACGGATGGACGAACAAATGCCGTGATAAATATGTCAGGCCGGCTCCGTAGACGCGACGATCCACTATTTAAAGACGAAATGGGCCGAGAAAAAAAGGACAGGCCATTGATTGGAGGTTACAAGGGGCTAGTGGGGAAGATGAAGAGAAGCAACAAGTCGAGTCACCTTAATGACAAAAAATGCTCCGAGGAAGAAAGCGCCTTGCATGTTCGCAATCACATCTCCGAAGATGCGCAAGAACTTCTGAAAAGAATAGGACTAAAAGGCAAGGGGGGCCCAGGTCTTGAAAATCTGTATGAACTACTCCGTAAAAAGGGAAAAAAACCCTCAAAAGGATAACAGGTCGGACTAGGGCAATGGGGGGGCATTCTCGTTGTGACTTCTCTAAACCAGGTCCAAATCACGGGGGTGGCACAGTAGGGGAATCAGGGCGATGGAGAGAATTTCCCAAGAACAACCCATTGTGAGGGAGTACACGAATAAAGGAAAAAGCACGGGTGTGTAATAGGAATCGGTCCAGTAGCAACGGGGTCTCGTTGGGACGGTGCATCGAGCGCGGGCAGGGAACAGAAAAAGACAGACAGGGGGGGAGGTCCACCACCCGACAAAGACGTGTGATAGCCTAAAAAGGTCTGGGGGAAGGAGAAAACGGGTCTGCGCTGCGTTGGAACTGAATGGGCAAAAAAAGGCAGTCGAAGGAAAGTCGGTGGGGGGGGTCTCGAGGAAGGATGAAACAAGTAGTATCTATGCAGGCTTACACGGGGGGGAGCCTGGGGCAAATCCGGGGAGGGTTGGAAGGGAAAAGTGGCTTAGAAAAACGCAGTCAAGGGGGTATCAAAATC
>Ga0179593_1360246_pt1 | contig 14045 bp, 15 predicted proteins | sample CZODoug2_1_08_16_FD_185931 | JGI IMG/M metagenome (GOLD analysis project Ga0179593, IMG submission 185931) | Vadose zone soil fungal communities from Angelo Coast Range Reserve, California, USA - CZODoug2_1_08_16fungal (PacBio error correction) | ecosystem: Environmental > Terrestrial > Soil >...
ACTCCCAGCTCTGGAAAAAAGTGGCCGAGGACGCCGGGGGCGGCACCCAACCTCACTAAAAGCTGGACAGGAACAGAGGGGGGGTGTTTGAGGACGAAACAAAAGGGTGCGTTTCCGTGTGTAATGTTTAGCCGAGCGGGAAGCGGAACTGGTTCCGCGTTGGGGGCGTCACAAAACAGCATATTGATCGGGGGGGAAAGAAAAACGACACTAATTTGATTACTACGGGGAAAAGACCACCACAAATAAAATTTAGCCAAAAACTCTGGATCTTGGAAAGGGGGAAGGCGAAAAAAGACGGAAGAAAGACTAAAAAGGACAAAACCATTCCACAAAAAAAAGGAAACCCAAAGGGGTAGCGTGGGGAGTCTCCTCATAAGCCGACTGGGCAAAAGAATACGGCGAGGCAGAGTTTAAAAAACGAAAAATAACGACGGCAGGAAAGGTTCCCACTCAAGTGCTGGAGATAAAGGGAAGAAATAGGAAGCAAGGGAAGGGAAGAAGCCTGGGCGGAGAAAAAAAAAGAAAAAGTTCTCTAAAGATCTCTGAAGAGAGGAAGGGCCGAACTCAAACTACCTAACAATGGAAAGTGGGTCAAAAAAGAGCCAGGGGAAATCGAAGAGAGGTCACAAAACAATAGAAGGCCTTAGAAAGAAAAAAAAGACTAGTCGGACCCAACTCCGAATAAGAAGGGGAGGGGCGGTGGTGATACTGAGAAAAAAGTAAAGTTGCAAGGGTAAAAATAACACAGTGATGGGGAGTATGTGTTGAGAACGGGGTGGAATAAAAGATCCCTAAGGTTAAAATATGCTCCACCAACAAGAAAACCGAGTAGTCATGAAAATAGGTATGGATCATACATGCCCAAAAAAAAAAAAAAAAAAAACCCGCCAGGTCTTCCACTCACACCTAACCACAATTAGGAAGAGGGCAAGCCGCTCACACCGGAGGCGGCCGCAAGCTCAGAGAAGCTCTCGCCCAGGGACGGAAAAATTCTCACTACCACAAAGAACAAAACAAAACCCGGAGCCCTCCCCTCACCAAAAATTTAATAAATGGGTAAGTGAACTCCCAGAGGAGCCCGGGACAAATAAACAAGCGAACAGGATTAACGGCGATCAGCACTGGGGGAAAAGAGAACCAGATGTGTCTATCTCGGACGTACACAAGGAAGTGAGCCAAAAAGCATCAAACATCGGAAATGGCGGGAGAAGAGAGGGGAACAAGTGTATATCTATAATACACAGTAAGAAAGACGTGATTACTGAAGACATAGTACAGACCGCTATAGTAGGTAAGGGAGGGAAAAAGAGAGGAACAGGGAAGGGGAAAAGAGTACCAACGGTCCTAACCCAAGGATGGGCATAGGTCAAACCTGGGATTGCGGGGACCAGACGAGAAAAAATTCACGTTCACGATGCCACGGGAATGTTGGGAAGCAAAAGAAACGCCCGAGAACCGGTCAAACAAAGAAACAAAAAAAAACGAAACGATCAAGGGCAGAATCGAACGGCGGCCAGGCAACCAAAAAAATATGGAAAACGCAGGAGGGGAAAAACCGAGGAAACCCCGGGTCACGTAAGGGGGAAATTTTAGGCAACCACAAACTCACAATAGGCATTATGCAGGGGCCGAGCCCACCTTAAAAAGCAAGCTTCGGGAAAAGAACTTGGGGGGGGGGAGGTGTGTGTCAAGCAAATTATGGAGGGCAACAGAAAAAGTCAGAGAAAAATGAAAAAACGAACCATTCCAAAAACGGAAAAGTGGAACCATGGGAGACCTCACACTAACAAACAACTCGGAAAAATCACGTCTGATAGTCAAAGGGGGGCGAGGCTGGGGGAAACACTGGGAAAGTGTTTGGCCAAAAAAAACTTTGGCCTCAGGTCTAGCCAAAAGACAAAGGGGCACAAAAATGGCGAGCAAGACGAATAAGGGGTGAAAGGCACAACTAAGGTAAGTAATTTGGCGGAAGTATTAAATCCCGCCAAATGACAATTTTAAACGACCAACAAAAGGGAGGTGAGAAGCGGAGGTTCTTTTTTGGTACGGACGGTTGTGGTTTTTGCGACAAAACGGTGACCCAGTGACTCTCGACTCGCCTAGGGGGGGGGGCGGCTCCCCAGGTGAAAAGCCTTATGGGACCCCGGGTACTGGGGGAAAACTACACCCGGAAAATGCCCTCAACCGCAGGGACATACGACAAGCGGGACCGAACATCGGGGAGCCAAAGCTGGACACCAACAACAGACCACCAGAAAGCACAAACCAAAAAACGGGAAATCTGCCTGGAGTCTGCCAGAGACCAATCCTGCAGTAAAAGACCAATTGGAAGCGGTAGTACATTACTCACTGGTACGCAAGTGAGACTTTTGAAGGTAGGGAGGGGAAAGGCAACAGGCACAACTACGGTTATCGACACGGCCAGAAAAATCCCGGGGCGACATAAGAATGAGCGCAGGGGTAATGTGAGTCCAAATTGGGAACAGACGATGGATGGCCGGCGTGTGGAAAAAAAACAGAACGGGGCCAAAAGACTCCAAAAAGACATCCGGCACATCACCTTGAGGGGGAGTACAACAAACTTAAACAAAAGGACCCAAGCCAGGAGGGAGACGGTTGGGGGGGTTGTTGGTGCCAGACACCAGGGGGGGAGAGGTACCGGTCTGGACATTTATTGTGGCGGGAACAAAAACTTTGAAGGTTTTGTCAAATACACGAAAGACGCAGGGACCAATCACTGTCGGGGAAAAAAAAATCTCAAAAATCGATAAAACGCCAGAACCGGATCGAAACGTCCAAAAACAGAAAACAAGCAGAGGGGGGAAATAATTAATGAACAAAAACCAGCTGTGGCCACGTTAAATACAGGGGGCCCGAACCAACCTGGGTTGTCTAAACCAAAAAAACCCAGCAACACCAAACAAAAGGGAGCAGGTGGGCCGAATGACAAAAAGCGAAACAGAAAAACTGGGGGCAGCAAAAAGTTTAGGACGTGGAACAATCGGGGGGAGAAGAGGAGAGAACAACGACCTAAAAGGAACCACCGTAAAAGTAGGCCCGAAAAACAAGCGAAGAAAGTCCCGCAACAGGAGGCACCCGATTAAATCGAAACACCTCGGGGCGAGCCGCGACTGAGGAAACGGGGTATCAAACAATCACCGACGCGGTAGAGAAGATAAAAGAAAAAACACCCCGAAACAAAACCCAAAACAGGTGGGTGCACGAGATCGAATCGACGGTTATATCGCACCTGCGTGCACAGGAAAGCAAAAAACGCTATGAACTAGACGAAGAAAACCAAAAAAACAACGTATGTCTACTTAAGAGAGGAGGGAAAAGCACGGGGTATCGAACGAAGATCGCAACAGGGGAAGACAAAGAAATCGCTCGAAGAATAAAACTGAGCTTTCGGGGCAGGAATCCCGAAAGAACGCCGGCACGGTGGACTCTAGAACGAAAAAGCATGACCTAGTGGGAAGAAACGTCCCCTCAGAAAAAGGACCGTCCTAAAGACAAGATAAAGGGCGGGGGGCCAAGGCGGGGGGGCAGGAGGTACGGGTGCAAGGGGTGTGGGAGGAACTCACCTGTCTCAAACAAGCCTTAGTCAGGAACACGTGCTCTCGAAGTCGTCTGGGGTCTCCGTCAACAAAGAAGCTCACCACCCTTCTTCGAGAAAAAAACAAAGAAAAAAGAGAATATTTTAGATGCACAGGGGACGATAAAAAAATCCAAAGAATAGAACCGAAACTTCACGGCGGCTAAAAACTATTCAAGTTTGGGGTATTTATCATTCAGGCGACAAGTACCCCCCCGGAGAAGCGAATCGCAGACAATTTAGAAAGAGCAGCGAGACGTAAACAAAAAAAAAGCTAAAGAATAAAGGAAATAGAATAACCCAGCAACAAGTGGTTGTGTGTGATGAGCGGCCAAATGGCTTCTATGGCAGGGGCGAGTTAAACACCAAAAAAAAAAACTGCCTCTTGATGCCATAGGGGGTGTGTGCCAGGGCGTCCAAACAACCGAGGGTAGGAAGGGGAACATGAAAACAAAAAAACCTCAAGACACACCACACAAGGCAAAGTAGCAAAACACACCCAACCAAAAGGCGCGACTACAAGAAAAATACGACAAGGCAGTGAGACACCTCACTTACCTGAAGATACGCCCAAAAATTGAAAATCGGCGCGACAAATACATGACCCGAAACACAATGAAATGTAGGAACTCATAAGCTGATCGCTCGATGTCGGGGGAAGTCACACAGGCGAACAAACAAAAACGGGAGTGGCTTGTAAAGGGAAGAAAAACACCCCCAATTTTACGGACGGAAAGAGCAGTGTAATAGGTTGTCTGTGCAAAAACACATGCAAAAAGAGGTGGGGGTGCAGGAAGACTTGGGTTGATAGAAGAACAAAAGAAAGACCGTCCGGACACAAAAAAAGGCCGCAATACCTGAAGGGAAAAAAAACAGACAAGAAACAGGTAACAGAACTCAAATGCAAGGTCCCAAGAATGACGCGACCACGAGCTGCGAGCTGCACACAAACAACAAGGAAGCGAAAGCTGTGTAAGGGTTTGGAAAGAGGTGTGGCATCACCGCCGGAAGGGGCAAGTGTGGAGGGTGTGGGGTGCCAGTATGCCGACAGGGGGGGGGGAAATATTCTCAATGTAATGTCGAGAAGACCAATAGCTTACAAATTAGGGGTTAGGATAGGGGGGTTTTTTAGGGAAATAAAAAGGGTCATGGACCGGTGTCCGACAGTACGGAAGGGGAAAGAAGGGGTGGAGACACATTCCAAGCCTTCAATGCCCGGCAGAAAATCATTAACATCAAAAAACGCAAAAAAAAAAAGCATATTGAAACAGCTGGGGAGGGTGGACTCGTCACACCAGACCAAGCCGTCAAAAAGGGGAACTGGATGTAGAACATGTGAGCGAAGGGGGCAGTGCGAGGCTTGCATGTGTAGAGTATGTTGGTGAGTCACAGCCTCCGCCAGGCGCGTGAAAGAACACGGTAAGCGGGTCAACAACACAGCGGACCGGGGACATGCTCCTCGGGGGCGGAAATATTCATAACTACGGGGCGGGGCTTTGTAGCGGGCGAACGGCATAATGGCCCTAAAAGTGGCACGGAATTAAGAGGAAAACTATCCAGCGACGAAACCCGTGCGGGGGAGAAGGGGGTAAACAGATTGAACACGTTATAGAGTATAAAAATACCAGGCACACAAAGTGCGATCAAGCCCCTTTCGTAAGCTGGACATCAACATAGGTTTTAGGTTAGAAGCATGAAGAAATCACTGATATGCGATGGGAAGAATGCAGCTTTTGAGGGGTAGACAGTTTCAAAAGGTGGAAGGTAAGAACGGAAGAGAAGATACTATTAATAGCATCGAGGAAGGGTGCCAAGAATGAAGGAAAAACACGTTCACTCGGGAAAGAGACAGGAGGAAAGAAACATCCACCACGTGCGCACCTAAACGGACCACGGGGAAGACGTAGGTAGTGATTAATCCTTTGGAAACACGCCTCAAAAAAAGGTAACAACGGGTTGGGGAACCCAGACAAACTCGGGCGCCAATACCTCTCGCACCTGCGCGGAAAATAAGGCGAACTATCAGGGTCAAGGTGTAAAGCCGGGACACACAGGGGCGTCGGGATCAAGTTGGGGCAAGTGGGGTGACCCATAAGAAAACGTTAGGGGGGTTTGTGAGATCAGAAAGCGCGAAGGGGAAGGGGAAAAAAGGGATGAAAAGCGCGCCAAGAAAACCATGAAGGGGGGAACCTGTTAATTAAAAAATGGTGTGGAAGCCAAAAAACGGTCCGAAGTGGGAGGCAAAAAAAGCATTAAGGACAGAAAAAAACAACATCGAGAAAAGCTTCAGAAACACTCAAATAACAGTGCGCACAATCTCACCCAAAAAACAGGATATATCGAAACAACGGCCACAAAACCAAACAGCAAAAACCAGGCACTGCCCAGCGAATGCCAACGTTATGGACAGACCGCAAAGACGCGAGAAGCGCGACAAACGGAGGGGGGGGGGGCCTGCGCGCTCCACAAAAACCCACGGCGATCAGCAAGAAGACAGAGACGACAAAAAAGCCTCAAAATTGTGGGGGATACGGTGGGGTCCATCTGTAACCACAGGAAAGTAGGCCTCGGGGAAGCTATCTATCAAAGAAAGAGCACCAGACAGAACAAATTGGCGAAGCGGGAAAGAAAGGGTGCGAAAAATGAGGGAAGAAAAAACGCCACACAAACCGCAACACGAAGGTTCAGAACTATGACCGGGACACAACACAGCGAAAAAGGACGCTACAGTCATTGTGAACCAGAAAAAGAACGAAAAAGGAGTTGGCGGCAAAAGACCGCGGCCACGAACAACAGGGCCAAATAAAAATACGATGAGTGGGGGTAGCTACCCAAGAAGAACGCAAGTGTGAAAAACCCGTGCAACAGACCCTCACCCAAAACCACACCAACAAACCGCAAATAAAGAATGAAAAGGAACAACAATGGGTTTGGTTTTTGGGGGGGTTGGGGGTGGGTGGGTGTGGGGTTGGTGTTGTGTGTGGTTGTGGTGATGAAAAAGAAAAACCACACCCAACCTTCAGAAAGGAACCGGGGGTGAGTAGGGTGCCGCCAAGGTGTAAGAGCGAAAACGTCCGGAGGGACAGCAAAGATGCCACAAATGTTGCGCAGAATAAAAACAAAAACAACAAAAAGGGGATGCCACAGAGAAAAAGAGAAAATAGAGACAAAGGTCACTGTAAATTGAAAGCGAAGGGAAAGACAGCAAGCGGGTCGTTAACAAAGAAATCAAAAAGCCACCGCTGATCAGACACGACCAATATCCCCAAATCGGAAGGGATTGCGTCGTAGAGGATGAAGAAAAGAAGGGTTGAAAAAGGCTGGAGGCAACGTTAGAAAAGAGTGGGTCAGTGAACATGAGAGAAACGGCAAGGGGGGGGGGGTTTGAGGTGGGCGGTGAAGAAACTGGGGGGGGGGCTGGCATAAACATCGTGGAGAAACACGTTGTATTTAGGAAGGGGAAAAGGAACGAGCACGCATTGAGGACAGAACGTAGTCGACAATCGCAGAACTATGCATTCCGTGGGGGTGCGGTTGGGGGGGTGGGATGAGGGAGTGATGGCTCCGCAAACCAAGAATGGCAAGATTGTCGTTCAGGAACTGGGCATGAGGATGAACGCGATATGTGCTAGGGGGAAAGATGGGCAGCCAGGGAAGGGGAGAAGGGGAAACGCATGGTACGATAATCCTGGGGGCAACCAGGATGGGAGACGCGAAGCGACAGAGAGAAAGACGGCACAAAGAACAGGCCCCCTCAGAGGGGTCCAGGACACTGCTAGGAATACTATATGGGGTCCACTCCAAAACGGAACGGGGGGGAAAAAAATGGTGTCGGGGGGGAGAGTGTGGCAACAACAGGTAGGGTAAGGTGTCGATGGCGTACAAATGTAAGATGGACTGCAAGAATCACACAAAGGAAACGAATTGGTTTGAAGTGGGTGAGACCCAGCTTCGTAAGCTGGCGAAAGGGGAGTGAAAGGTAACTTCGGGGTTCAGATAAGGCTGGGGGGGGACGTGGGGTGGGTTGGGGGTGGTTGGAGGGGTTGCTGGTACACTGAAGGATGGGGGCGAAAAAGACAGCAGCAACGACCGGGAAAAAAACAAAACAAAAACAACACACTATTACGGCCCCAAAAAACAGACTTTCAACAAAACAGGAAGCAAAGACCCGAGCAAAAAACACACAAAAGGAACAACCGAACCGAGGATACAGGGTGACAGACACATTGGGCGGAGGGGGGGGTGAAAAAAAAACACATCAAACAAAAAACATACTGTAGAAAATAGCATAAGAACGAAGATAAAAACTCAATGAAGGCGAAGATCCAAGGACAAGAACATGAATGCAAACGTACAGCGCAGCAAACCACAGCGTCCACAATAAGGGATGGCCGAGAGGGCAGGGGCATTAAAAACAAAACCGAATAAAACCACCAACCAGGGTGGGGCTGTGGTGGTGGTTGCTTGACCTGCCCGTTTTAACTTAAGTTGTGTACTGAGTGTGTTCCCGTATTTGTTGAATAGGTGTGTTGGGGTGGGGTGTGGGGAAACGTACAAGGTTTCATCGGCGGCAAAGGTGAATTCAAACACACCGGCAAAACAACAAGGCCAGAAAAGAAATAGAAATTCGACGACATAAAACAAAGACCTAGATTACTCACCACAAAAAAAGCAAAACACAAAAAAAAAAAAAAAAGGCAAACACGACTACAAACCCACAAAAATGGACTAAAACACCCAAACGTCAAGCTAGAAAACAAAAATCAGTTCGGTTGGGGAAATGTGGAAATTGGCCGAAAAAAAGAAACTCAAAAGGATTTAGAATTGTATGAATAGATAATATATAAAAAATGGATTTGGTGTTGTCCTGATGAGTAGCTCGGGTGTGGAAATCGGGTTTGTTGAAACTTAAATGGAACAACTAATCAGGGGGCTTTCTACACACAATTTCCACTAAAACAGCTGGAGCTCCTCTTGAGCAATAAAGGACGTGAGGGTGGGAAACCAGGAGTCCTGTTTCAAAAAAAAGACACACAAACAAAACTGTAACCCAGAAAAGACAACATAGACTGCAAATACTACACAAGTCTGTGGGCTATCATGAACGCGTAAAACTCTTACGATGGGGTTAGCGGGTGACAACCACCCTAAGCCAAAGAACGGCTAGGTCAAATATCGAAAAAAACACACCAAAACACACCGAATGAGGACAGAAGACGAAAGAAGGTAAGAAACAGGAACGAAACGGTCAAGACTAAACCACCAGGACACCTTGAAGGAGCGCTGCATTTAAAGACAGTAACCACAAGACAAAAACGACATAACGCCCAGCAACAACATAATCGCCACGCCATCCAACCTCACTCCCAAGGAGACCGCGAGCCGAGGCCCCCAGGCAAACCCCCCGCCCAAAGAGGACGACATCTTCAAAGTACAGGACAACGGGCCTGCCTCGGGAAACCACCACCGAACTGAAAGAATCCCCCAAAGTCGCCGAAGAATGTGTAACAGTCAAGGAAAAACAAAATGTGGTGCAAAAAATGACAACAGCTTGAAAAATAAAACGATCTAATAGCCCACTGCTGGGTGGGAGCAAGGGACGAATGGGGGTCAGGTAGGACGGGTTCTACCGTGTTTGGGGGTGGGGGGGAACCAAGAATCGGAGAACACAAACTCCAGCGGTGAACGCGTCTGAAAAAAAAATCAACCTGACAAAAAATGTAGTGTCAAGGGTGCAAAGGAAGAGGGAAAAAGAGGCAGTGTAGCTTGCGCAGACTGGGAGGGTTGGTGCCCGACCCTGACCGGCAGAGTGTCCTATGACTTGTGGGTTGTAGGGCGACCAAAAAATTTCACTCAGAGTGTAACATCTACCAAGGACTCAAGAGATGCTGCCGGCGTTTTCTACTCGAACGGGTTTACAGGACTTTTTTTATGCTGGAGAAAAGTTTACTGTTAAGGGGAACCAAGATCAAGGGGGGCTACTTCGGAAAGACAAACCAAGTTTTGTGGAAAACGCTCACCGGGACCGTTGCCCTTACAATGTAGAGGGTTAACCTTGTGGGGAAAAAAACAGCAACCCCGACAGGGGGAAAAAAAAACACCCCGGCACACGGCAAGAAAAGAGAGCGACAATGAGGGGGGGACTAAAACCATCAAGACCATCTAACCAAACAATCGGTACACGCATTTCCTTTGGAAAAAGAGACAGACGCGCCAGGGTGGGCATTCCGAAGGCATGCACCGGCGAGTTAAATGCAGAGAAGCCTTGTCGGTGATCCTTGGAAAGCGGACAAAACGGCAGCTGTTTGCGAACAAAAAGACTGTAGGGTTGCGCCAAACCGAAAATATCGGAACCACAGCGTTCTTTTGACCCATCATCAGCCTTAAGCCCGCCAATGAGGGGCGGTTTTGGGATGGTCACGGGAAAAGCAACGACTCGGGAGGGGGGAACGGTTGGGGGGGTAAGTGTGGGTCAACGGACCAACGGACGCAAGTTCAGCACAAATGTCGACCAAACTCGACCAGATCGGAAGGGGGGGGGAGAAAGAAAAAAATGATACGTCAAAAAAATCAAAGTGTATAATGGAAGGGGGGTTAGGGGGGGATAAAAATTGACAAAACAAAGTGAGACAAAGAAACGACCACCAAAAAAAAAGCGGAAAAAGGCAATGGAAAAAAGCGGGTATAAAAAAAATAACAAACTTGGTGGGGTAATTGGGGTGTGGGCGGATGGACATTGAGAGGCACGGTGTGTGGAAAAGAGGGATGAATGGGGGCATGGCGATTCACACAGTTGGTCGCGAAGAAAGAATCAGGCCATCAGGGTAGAGGCGGAACGGGCCGCCGGACAACAGGACCAAACCCGAGAAGGTCCCGGCTGAGGCAAAGAATATGTCACGAAACCAGCCTTTCGGTTGGCATCCTCGTGACAACAAACGAAATAGTAACCCAGCGCAACAAAGCAGGAGGCATGAACATTAGACAACAACAGCAAGAAACAAACGCCACCAAGAAGATTTAAGACAAGTACCTATAACATCAGAAAGGACTAAACAACAAGAACAACCAGCCAAAACAGGAGCGACTAGGTCCACATAAATCAACAAGAGAACCCGGGGACGGACAGCACCACCTATACTCTCATCACGAAAACGGGCACTAGTGGGTAGGTTGGGAATAGGGTAGTGGTGTGCGTCGTGAGTTGGCGATGGATGAGGGGGGAACCAGGGGGGGGGAATGCACGTGTGAAATACGGAGCAAAGGAACACAGGGGGAAAAAGAGAGGTTGCTGGACCAAATTGAGTAAAACGGACTGAAGGCCAAACACAAAACATTGCGAGGGTGTGAACGAACTAAAAAGCCAAAACACGACAGCCCGAAAGCAAAAGAAAAATGAGAAAATGAAGGGCGACACAAACATCCCCGCAGGGCCGGCTACCGCGGGAGGGGGGACCGGACAGATGGGCAGGGCATCGGGGGGCTTGTGCCGGCTGTGGGGTATTTGAAGAGAACATAAGCAGCCAAGGGTGAAGCGGTGCCGGGTGGCAGTGAAACAAAAATGGCGGAAGTAGGAGATTTTCTGAAAGCTGTGCAATGAAACGAAACTAGGCATAACGCGGTGGGGAGAAAGAGAAGTGAAAGGGTAAGTCCATTGGCGGGGGAAATAAGACTTACACAGGCCAGGAGGTCCAATGAGGATGGCGATCGTGCGAGGTCTACAGGCCCAAGAGGGCCGAGTAAAAAAAAAGGAGGGGGCACAGGACCGGGGGTAGAAGGAAAAAAAATAAAGAAAAGAACATGAAAAAGCCTAGGAAAGGACGTAAAAACAAGCAATGGAAAGCAGGTCTAAAGGCGATGCAACCCAAAGGAAATCGGGTTTCATGACGATATTGTTTCCAACCGGAAAAAGCGACCCGGTGAACTAAAAAAAAGAAAGATCACAATAAAACTTAAGATACTAGCCGAAACAAAGTGAGGAAGCAAAGCCCTACAACAGGGCAAGGCCCGGCAGTCTACAAAAATAAAAAAAATGCCGAGAGGTTATGGGGGTCAACAAAAGGGGGGGGCAGCAACAGATTTCGCGTTCTATTCTGATGGTGCCCAGGCGAAATGGTAAATGGTAGAACGATGAAACAACAAAACGAAGGATCGGCCACCATCGAGAATTGTCACGCGGGGCGAGGAAGGAAGACAAACCACAAAGGGCGGTGATCACCCCGGAAAAAGAAGAGTCACCATAGCTGAACAACCAGCTTTTTGCAGCCCAAGAAGAAATTTTAAAACAAACAAAGGTCGCTCAAACAAAAAACGCAACTAGATTGGTAATCAGGGAAAAGCCCCAGGTACCCGTGTGCCGTCGGTAAAGGGCACAAGGACAACAGATAAAGCCCAAGTTGAAAAAGAAGGAGACACTTTCTTCGGATGACTGACCTTGAAGGTGGATTCCTAGACGAAAAACAAACTTCCATGGCACACCAACCCCTGTTTTTTGAAGGGTCATCAAGAGAACTTACAACCGAGCAAAAAACAGCATCAAAAAAAAGGAGACAGGAGGTGAGGAGAAATATTTTTATGATCGTGAGGGGTGTCTGCATCCTAAAAAAACCAATCTAGTGGGAGAGGGTCGAAAACATCCCACAAGAAAAGAAAATAGATGCAGAAAAGAGGGCAAGGGGTGTTGTGACACGGGGTTCTCGGCCAGCAAAAAAGAAGCGCGGGGAAGTGGGGGGAGGGGGTGGGAAACGTCACCCCAAAGCGACTTCCTGTGGCACGAAAAGCGTCAGGGTCGAAATCCAAAAAAAAAGACAACTCGTCAAGTAAGCGCACGCCCGCGGACCCGAGACCACAACCTGAAAGAAAAACAACAGACGCGGGGTGAGCGGGACCGGCAATGTTTCAGCGAACAAAATTTTTGTCTGTGTCAAACAAAAACGAATAGAAAAGAAAGAGGGTCTGCACGAGGGCCCAAGGTGAAATGTAATGTGGCCGGGTGGGCCCGGTGGCGCCAAGATAACGTGGGTCCATGGACACACAATTTCAAAGGATAGATAAAAAAAGGGAACACCTTCGGGTCGCAGACAAAGGAAGGCGTTGGTCCATGCAAGCAGGGATCCGCGCGCTCCTCGGGCGACAATCAGGGGGTTGGGGGAAGAGCTATAAATACACTGGGAAGGAATCGAAGAGCGAAAATATTGAGGGAACATAAAAAATTAACAAAGAGAACGGAGATCCATCCCATGGTCCACATCAAGGGGCCGCAGGAGGGGGTCCTTGGGACAAGCAACACTTGAAGGGTTAAATCGGGGGGAACTATCACGCACAAGCTTCTGGGTAAAGCAAGACGAAAGGACAGAAGGGCGTTCTTTAAAACCGCCAGAAGAGGGGGAGAAAAGGGAACGTCGGGAAAGAATCGGCTAAAGCAGCGTTTAAAGGATATAGGAAAACTCCCCGAATAATGCAACGGATCAGGTCCAGGGTGAAGGGCCGAGCCACACATCGAGAAATGGGAACATGGTCTGAAAAAGAGGGATTTTTGGGGAAACAAGGATATTAAAGGCCGAAAAATATCAGAAAGAAAGAAGGAAAACCGCGAAAAACAGAAGCAAACAATCCGGGTAGTACCAAGGACCAAGTGCCATTTATTGGGGACCTTCACTCACTTGTGGGGGGGTGGGGCCGCGAGTGCCAAGGCGGGCATATATAGGGCGTATTTGGAGACGCGTACAGTGTGACACTCGGCTGAATTCGCATGGGTCGAGGGGTCCGAATGCCGTCAGGAGAGGGCCGTGTTGATGGGGCTTCCCGCACACAAAAAAAAAACCCCACAAAAACAAGAAAAGCGGGCAAAAAACCGAACGGGTCCCACCCCACGCTTCAACTCGGCCCCCTCGTCGATCAACACCGCACCGGGACAAGGAACGACCGGGCAACAAAAACTCTGAGGCGAAGCGAGATGTCCGGAATACCTCTAAAAACGTCCACCAAACAGAACAGGGCTAAACACCTTGACCTTCGGAACGGCCGCGGGGGGGGGGGGTTGGGAAAGAGCAACACTCAACACGCCACACCCCACGCGGCCGAAATAAGGGTCGGAGGAAACGGGGGTAGCAGCCGTAAGGGAAACATGACGGCCGACCGTCAAAGGGGTCAAAACAAACAAAGAAAAAATGATTTGCAGCACCAAAAGACATGTCCAGAACACCTAAAAGGCACTCCGAACCCAACACACAGGGAACCCACACAAGCAGGGCAGACAGCTCTTACTTCGGTGAAACGGACACCCTCAACCCACGTGCGAAAGAACCAAAAAAACTCACCAGCCCTACAAAAGAAACAAGGAAGGACAGCAACAACCCACCACCAAGCGGTTGTTCCAAAAACGTCGTCTAAACCCGGAGACCTGAACGAACAGACGAGACGCCAAAATTCAACACAGGATGCCAAGACA
>Ga0179593_1628292_pt1 | contig 14045 bp, 22 predicted proteins | sample CZODoug2_1_08_16_FD_185931 | JGI IMG/M metagenome (GOLD analysis project Ga0179593, IMG submission 185931) | Vadose zone soil fungal communities from Angelo Coast Range Reserve, California, USA - CZODoug2_1_08_16fungal (PacBio error correction) | ecosystem: Environmental > Terrestrial > Soil >...
ATATAAGATAAAAATTGCGCCACAAAGGAATCCTTGCTGCATCGAGTAGGCGATAGGCGGCCGGAACGAAAGGGGGAGGGTTCACGGACAGAAGAGTAAAAGGCGAAAAGTACCCGGCGCTGGGTTCCTTGCAACCATCTGGCAAACGACGAGGTGAACTTCCTCGCCGGATCAGCTGAAATTCCGCAAAAAGAAAAAACCAGGAGAATCAGAAGGGAATGGACCGAGAGAACAAATTTAGGGGCCCGGGGAGCGGGCCAGGGGTCATGATTAAAAGGTTGGGGTAAAAAAAATTCACACACTATCTTTGAGCGCGAGGAGGGAATTCGTATAGCATAAATGGGGAGTAGCACTGCCAGCATATGCAGGCGCGAGGAACTGGGGAACGATCGAGGAAGGGAATTTTGAAAAAAATAAGAGAGAGGACGCGAGGCAAGGTGGTGCATGTAACAAAAACGAAAGACTGGTCCATGGGAAGCGAAAAGAGGGGAAAGTATGGAATTCAAGAATGCAACGACATTGTGGCCAAAGAAACTGTGGCCAGAGGGGGGGAAAAGAGCAAGCACAAGAATGCAAGGAAAACAAAAATTTGAAATTCAATAGAATGAGGGGTCATGAATAAAAGAAAAAAACTCAAAAGTTCCTCCCGAAAAAAGGGGGTGGAATGGCGGCAGACGGTAAAAAATGGGACGGGGGACTGAAAAAGGTAGGGCAAAGCCGGCTCTGCTTGACTACATCAGAATCAGATAAAGCGTAAAGGGGAAAGGAAGAAAAAAATAAACCTTCACGGCAATTGGGTGGGATTGGAAAAAAAGAAAAGAAATGAAACATCACCAGGACGGCAAGAGGAACTCGGAAAGGGCGGAGGTGGTGGCAAGGAAATAGGGGCCAATTCAGAGAGAAAAAATGGGTAAAAGTTACAGGGAAATCGAACCAACGAGTAAAACGTGGGGAGGCCGGACCTGAGGTAAGGGCGATAACGAAAGGGAAAATTTCTTTGGGAGAATCTGACAGCATCGCTAATTTCACCGCGGGCGGGAAGTCCATCTTTCAAGCAGACAAAAAAGTGTCTTCAAGTGAATTCATAACAACCCGGTTGGGAAGAGGAGGCAGTGTAAATGAGATGGAGGTGGAAACGAAACTGGGATGGCAGTAGTTAAAAAGAATGACGGGAAAGGGTTGGAACCGGGAACAGGGAGAAGGGAAATTGGCGAGGATCATCCTGGGAGTTGCCGGCTAGCCTGAAAAGGGAGGGAGCATAAGCGGAGAACGAAGGTAAAAAACTGAAGAGATTGTGGCCATCCCGCTTAAGGGGGCATATAAGAAAAGGGGAAAGGAAAAAAAGACACTGGCTTGAGGTCATGACGCCGCCGAAGGGGAAGGGTCAACCGAGTGAAGAGGGGAGTGGGAGACATTAAATAAAGAAAAAAAGACGTCACTCCCGAAAGGATGAAGAATGAAAGCTTATTTCCGACATGGTGGACCGGGCGAGAAAAACTGGAGCGCGCGAGAAAAAGCTAGGAGAAGAAGCGGAGTCCTTTTTAACGAGAAAAGGGGGGAAGGAACAGATTTGTAACCAAGCGGCCTGATCGCCCGCAGGAAGAAACGTAGGAACGAGGCGAAGTGTTGTAAAAAGAAACGTCACACCAGGGAGTGAATCGGAAGAAATCGATCACTTCACGAAAGAAACGATCGACGCTAAAGAGGGTGCTGGAGGGGTCGGGGGAAGAGAACTGAGCGCAAGACTTGGACGCATGATGAGAACAAACGAAAAGGTGGGGAATGCAAGACAAAAAAAGAATGGTAGGACTCGGAGGAAAGGAAAAAATCTCAACCAAGGAGGGAGAAAAAGGAGAATGATGAAGAGCAAAGAGGCAAACAGGTTGTGCCAAAGGAAGCTGCCGCAAGGTGCGCGGGGGACGGTGGAAAAGCCATAATTCGTATCAAGAAGAAAGGAACGCAATTCGGCGGAGCCAAACGACCCCCGCGATAGTCAAAAAAGCTTTGACGCGGAGCGGGGGGGAAGTTAAGTGATCGAAGGGGTGACCAGAAAAGTTCCATGCTTTGGGAAACTGAGAAAAAAGTAGAGAGGCCCGTATCTGAGGATGGAGCCGAGGGGTAACACATCCAGGGGACAAAGGGATACGCTCTTCTGTCTTCACAGGTAGTCTGGGGAAGCGCAAGAAAGGGTCTCGTTTGGAGGATCCAGAAGGGAAACAAAGGGGGGAAGCATAGCAAAGCGGACTTCCTGCCAGGGTCGGAAAGACCCGGCTCTTAGCGAAGTTTCGGAGGCTACCAGAAGAAATCCTGCAAGTTCGCAAGCTGCGGCGGCCATGCAGAAAAAAAGGGAGAGGTTGAAAGGCGGGCAAGGCACCAGCTCATGGAAGCCACACGAAAAGTCGGACAAAGCTTCGAGCATTCCGCAAGTAAAATCTCAAAGAAAGGACATTCTCTCTTCCCAAGATCCGAGGAATCCGAGGACATGTTCCCGGTTGCACACCCAGGCACATCAGGATGGGCACGGCCAGAAGGGGGGGGGGGCTGTTCAACCGTCATGGAGGATGAGGTGCTCCATTCAACCAAAAAGGGTGGGGTAATTTCAGGTTGCCAGCCTTTGGAAATGGGGGTGAAGGACGCTGACAATAAGGACCAAAAATGTACATTCTCCAGGGGCGATGAAGAGCAGAAAAGGGGAAATAAAAGAAAGGTTCCGCGAACATGTAGGGGGCCGAATCAAAAGGTCCCAAATAAACGGGCCTTGCTCCGAAGCTTAAAAAGAAAAAAAAACCGAGGCAAAGACTTTTGGACTCAATCAAGCAGCCCTGAGAGGACCGAGAATGACTCCGGAGAGGGAGTTTTCCAGGATGGGAGGCAATTCCAAAGAGACGCAGGACGGACTTATTCTCGCGGTGGAAGGAATTGCATGAGTGTCGGGGTTATTCCAAGACAGAAGAGGAGTCCCATATAGTAAAAGGGGGGAACGTAGGCAAAACAAATCCAGGGGGGAAAAAAAAAATAAAAAAGGATTCCGAAGAGAAGACTGTGAGAGTTTTTTTGCAGGTTTGTTCTGTAGTCAGCACAAAGAATTGAAGTGGGAAGTGCAGCGAGGTTGAAAGCGGGTCGTATGCTTCACAAGAAAAAAAGAGCCGGGCCAATGTAGTTGATCAAGCGGAAGAGGAGAAACGGGCGAGAAAAACCTGGTAGGTTTCCGTTCCTTCGATTAGGGGGCGGGGGGAAAAGAACAAAAAAACAACGAAGCGCATAGGGAAAGAGATTGCCAGATTGAACGTAAAAGGGAAAGATCTACAAAAAAATGTAAGGCAGTGCTACGTCAGCAAAAAAGAAATTCGAGCAAAATGTCCGCATGAATCAACAAATAGAGGGGAATTGGGATCTGGGAAAAAAAATCATTGTTGCATTGACTCGAAAAAAGGGAAAAAAAAAGTACGGGGCTCTCGGCAGAAAGATTCTCCGGGGTTTCGGCCGAGGAAGGAAAAAGGATCGGCAAAGGGGGGAAGAAAGCGTGAGGAGCAGAAACGCGGCAATCTGAAAAAGTCTCTCTTCTTTGAACGTAAGAGGAAAGGGCGGGAGTTGGGGGGGAACCTCGAGGCTTGCAAACGCTCGAAGTGATGTGTCAAATTAAGGGAAAGATGCTTCAGATAGAAAACCAAAGAAAAAAAAGAAAGAGAATCCCCCGAAAGGGGGGGCTTCACAGAAAAAGGCCTTGAGAGGCGATCGGGGTTGCAAGCCTCGCGCTGGAGGGGAAAAGAAGAAATCAAGAACGCAAAAAAGCTCCATGGTGAAAGGGAGCGGAAAGCCAAGCACGCTTTATTCCGTCTGAAGATTCGCGAGAGAATAGCCTGGCCCGGCGGGCTAGACGGAAAAGGGTGGGTTGCGCAAAGAAAGAGGTTGCCAAAGGTGAAGGGGGCACAAGGGCAGGGAGGGCTTCTTTTGTCGAGAAGGTAAGGAAGGAGAGGAAATGGCCTTAACGGAGCCCTGGGCACGAGAGAAGGAGAGTCTGAAGTGGGGAAGGAGTCCGAAGGGAGCGAATTCGAGGGGGAAAGAAAGAGAATGGCGCTGGAGTGTGCTGCGCCAGAAAAAACACGAATGGAACAAAAGACCTGTCGGAAGGGAAGTAAAAGGTGGGGGATCGCAACGTGGCCAACAAAAGGCCCGGAGCGAGTTGAGAGGAGGGTTCAGGAAAAAAACCTTGAGTGGCCACAATCCGAACACTGCAGAACCCCACTAAAAGGTCTTGGTCTCGAAAGACAGAAAAAAACTATTCTTCTCAACCTAAAAGGGAGCGGCGACGAGGGGAACTTGTGGTCGGAGACGTGAAAGAGAGAGGCCCGGATAGAAGGTTACTAAAGAAAAAAAACGTTTCCTTAACCAACTCAGAGGAAAACTTTCTAAATTTTGGTAAGTGAAGACAAGCACTAGGGAAAGCGAATCCAAGAAAAAGCGGGGAGGGGGGGAGAATATGAAAGATGGATCGACGAATGCGTCTCTGCGATTGGAATTACATCGCTAAAAAGAAGTTTGCGGACATGCTGGTCTCGGACGCCCTATTAAGAAAGTTCAAAGTACAGAGACTGAGAAAAAAGGAGAAGGTCACATATCTTCTTCCATTAAAAGGACCGCTTCGGAAAACCCGGAGCGGAAAGGGGGATCCAGAAGGACAGACACCCTCGTTGGTGCGCAAAAAGAGTCCTTTGTAAACGGCCAATTGAAAGGGGAATCGAGAATTTGACGTTTGATGGTGTTCACCAGGGGAAAAAGTCAAAAGCAATTAAGGCGCAGGATGAGAGGCATAGTGGAAGACGAAAGAAAAGTCGTTGACCTATCGGGGCCTGGGGGAATTGGAGGCCTTCCTCCTGAGATTTGTTGGCCCTAGGGGTGGCAGGCCTGTGAAGGAAGAATTTGAAACCTCCAACGTAATGCAAAACGGGAGTCGTTTCGTCACGGAGCGCCATGAGGGGGGGGGGGGGGGAAATCTTGGGGGGGGGTTATTCTCCGCCAATTCGCGTAAGGCGAGAGGTCAGTTTGAGAGTCCTGGGGGGGGGGGCCCAGATGGCGAGGAGGGGGGTTGCTCTCGTGTGGGGATTACACGAGGGGTTTGAGCTGTGTGCGAGAAAACTGCGCAAGAAAAGGGGGGGGGTGTTTTGCTTATCATCGGTGGGAAGAAAAAGGAAGTGAGAGCCTGATGGGGGCACGTCCGCATTTACCGAACAAACAGGTTGGGTAAAAACAAGCGGAAGACAGAGCAACGGTAGAGAGGGGAGGAAAAAGACTGAGGGGGAATGTCACATTCGAGATTAAAAAGCAACGTAAGGGGATGAGAAGGAGAGACGACAGGGAGGTAGGGGAAGCGCCTTGGTATCATCAGCGCATTATCTTTAATTACGAATCTTGGGGGAGGGAACACGACAGAACAGCGCAGTGAGGAACGGGAACTACCAAGGGGGGGGGGCTTACGCGGAGAAAACAGAAGCTGAGAAAAAAAGGAGTAGTATGAAGATAGAAGATGATGAAGGCCGGGAGCCCCGTTGGGGGGCCGAACGCCAGGCGCAGAAGAAAGCTGGTGATCCGGTGTTGGCAATAAACCAGAATGGAGGAGGGCAAGATTAAAAACACCCGGCGAGCCAAAAAATAAGGAAAAGGCAAAAACGTATTTACCGTTGAAAAAACGGAGAGAAGCATCCAGAATGAAAAAAGTGCCAGGCAAAAAGAAGCGGGAACCATATCTCGGCTTAATCAGAAAAGCTGGTGGGGGTACCCAATCCCTGAGAACGAAAAAGTGCGCCACGAGGCGAAGAGGAGAAAGGGGGTTATCGTTTTCAGCGAGAAGCGTCGAACATTTTGCTCAGTCAAAAAAGTTTAAACGCGAGCGGAAAGAAAGTGAATTTACTCCTCCCCCTCGTAGCGGAAGCATCGGAAAAATAAAGAAAAACTACAAAGTTACACGATGGACCTCAGGAGGGATGACGCCAATGCTTCCGCAAGGGAGAAGCCACGGGGGGACACGACTTCCATCACATTCTACTCCAAGTTGGGCTTCCATGGGCGGTAAATTCGTCCGGAAGGGAAAACCCTTGTACGAAGTCTAAAGGCCACCTACGGCTGCCAGCCGCAAAAAAGGGGCGGGGACTTTTTCACACCCCTGCACAAAAGGGTGTCGCGCCGGCCAAATTTCAATATTGGCGTGGGGACAAGACACGAGGGTTTACCTGAGGGGGAGTGCAAAAAAAAAATGTTTGAGTAAAAGACTGTAAAGACAATTTTCCACCTTGGGGTGAGGCGAAAGCGGGAATAGGCACTAAGAGAGGACTTCGCCAAAAGAAAGATGGGAAAAAGCACAGAGTAACAAAAAGGTCGGATAGGGCCCCGCGAAGGTCAACCAGCATGTACCGCAAACTAAAAGGGGTCTCGATGGGACGGGAAGAAGCGCCGCATGGGAAAGTTCCTGAAGGACAGTGTTCGCCAGATGACGCCGGGAAAAAATTGATAGTCAAATGATGGCGTCCACTTCCCCCAGCGTAAAGTGGGTCGTTGGGGGGGAAGGACAAGACCGAATGATTAAGGGATCGGAAAGACATCGCAAGGCGGGGAAGGGTCTGCCCAAAAGTCTTCGGGGGAACGCGCCATGGAGCTTCGAGAAAGTACGAGATAAGTTTTGCGTTGGTTTCTGGTAGTCATAAAGGAAAGAGGTTAGGGTTAATCTTGAGAGGAACGGGGGAAACCAAAGAGTGCGAGGCTCCCCAGCCGCGAAAGAAGGGGGCCGGTAACCAGAGGGGAGAATCAGCAAGAAGACCGGTAAGGGGAGCGGAAACTTCTACAGGAGGTCAAAAATTTCCAAGATTCGTCGCGGGTCGGCACAAGGCAGAGAAGGACGAGAAAGGCTTTTCACAGACCCAATTTCTTAACTCCATTCGAGTCAGTAGGACGAGGGAATTTCAAGCCCCAGTCGGTCCCGTCAAGAAGAAGCTCAACAAGGATCTTGTGGGGGAAAAGTCTTGACATTTAAGAAAAAAGAAGCGTCTCCTTATAGCCAGGCGCCGGCAGCGATTCGCGTTGTCGAGAATGGGAAGAAAAGTAAGCAGCCACGAGGCATTGCTTGGAAACGAAAAAAGTAGCTCTTCTTACACTTGCGTAGGGAGAACATGGGTCCTCCAGCGCGAGGAACCCGAGACGAGACTTCGAAGCAATTCCGGGGGAAGAAGGAAAAGGCTTCCGATCTCAGAAAAAAAAACGTAGGAGGAAAAGCTCGGGAAGAACTCCTGCTCTATGTTCTAGAGGGGGGGGAAGCGGACTCCCTGTTCGCGCGTCACTTACTGCCGTAAGGAAAGCCCTGGGAAGAGGGAACGAGGGGCGCGGCTAAAAGCGGAACGTAAGCCTTGAATAGCGGAATCGACGGAAATACAACTCTAAGATCCTGGAAGGAGAAGGAACTGAGAATTCGGAAGGGGTTGACGACCTGGCCAATTATGAAAGAAAGGAATTGTAAGAAAAAAAGAAAGTCCGTAAAAAGAGAAGTGAGGAACTGCCTTCTAGGAGAAGGGGGGGGGAACGTCTAACTGGAAAACAGAAGAAGCGTCGGAAACTGTGGAAGAACCGGGAAAGCATGAGTCGGGGAGAAAAGGAGGACCGGAGGTCCTTTTTTGCTTTCCGGAAAGAGAGAAAAACGACCAGGGGAAGAGAGAGAAGAGATTTACGGAAGAGTGATGAACGAAGGGGGGTGCCCTTCCGAAGGGGGCTGCAAAGGAGCCAAAACGTTTAAAATTTCCTCTTTCAAGAGGGGCCTCAAGTAAGGAGTTTGTCGGCGGGACCAGAAACGCAATTCTCTCCGCGAATGGGGGACCGAAAGAAGAGTGGGGAAACGTGAAACGGACTATGGCATTAAAAACGATTGAATTTACTACCTAAAAATCAAAGAGGGGGTCTGAAAACCACGAATACGGCGGGAAACCGCGTAACGCTTGGGTGGAGGGAAAAGAAAGGGAATAGATAAAAAGGGAGAAGAGGGACCCGGCTGGACATCGAGGGATCTGGGGATTGTTGGAGAAAAGAGAAAAAAGGGGCGGCGAGTTCGACATCGGCAGCCCAAGGGGGGAGTGACATGCTGGTGCCAGAGCCTAACAATTCCGCTTCAACTTGGATAGGGGGCTTTGAACTACCCAGCAAAGGCGAAAGTCACAAAATGGGGGGAAAGCTTGGCAAGCCAAAATTTCGACCTAACTAAACAAGTATAGGAAAAGGGGGGGGTCCCGCATAACGAACGTTTTGGGCATGCGCAAGGAGAAGTACTGGATGGGAAGTGAGACGCCCAATGGAACTGAGGGAAAAAAAAAAACGCCCATTGGTGTGCTGGGGTCACCGGCGAACATGGTGATTGCGGAGAGATCGACGTAGCGGGAGCGAGCCTGGGCGTTTGGGAAAAGCGCTGGGTAACATCCTGCTCCTGGATTGGCACTCCGATGAAGGGCCCCGAAGGGGGTGAAGGGGCGGCTGGAAACCGAGTGGGCGGGAGAGGAAGCCGGCGGGAGAACTGAAGCGCCCCCAAAACCCCCCCACCCCCCCCCAACCCCCAAAAAACCCGGGGGGGTGGGGGTGGGGTGGGGATGTCCATTAAAGGGGAGGAGAACTATCTCTCGCTCACATGGTCGCGCAAAAAAAAATCAGGAGGGAACTTATTACCACATTTGGGCCTGGCGGAAGAGAAGCGGAAGGATGGAATTTCGGAGGAAACGAGAACGGGGGGGGAGCCAGCGCAAGCTTTTTCCACAAGTTTGAACAACATATTGGTTACAAAAAAAAGCGGACTGATAGCCCCGCGCTACGGGAGATCTACAAGCAGGGCAAGGAAGTTTTCAAAAAAAGACTTGAAAGGGACAGGTTCTTCACGAGCAGAACACGAAATATCTTTCAAACCAAACGGGTGACGGAAGACAAAGCATCGCAAGCGGGGGAGGTGAGTCGAAACGTCGTGGGGTCCGCCTAATTCGCGAGGGTAAAAACTGTGCCACATGACGAGAAAGCAACGAATTCAGAGATTAAAAAAAAATCCCCAACCTGGACTATGTGATGGGCAAAGTGGTGGAGAGGAGGGCGAACAACACTGAATTATTGAAAGAGAGAAGGGGGTTTGGGTGGGGGGGTCCCCTATCAGTGCCGAGTAAGAGGTTTAAGAACAAAAAGAGCATACCTTGTTCAGAGCGAAGGGTTTTTTCATACTCCAAATTCAGGTTTCCAGTCCTTGCACTCAAGCGCGGCGGACCAAAAGGAAAAAACGCTAGAGAAGACAACTGTCAGAAGGGGTTTCCGGGTAAGAACTCTGCAGACGAAGGTCCATCCACCGTGCAAGGTGTGAGCCACGTGCAAGTCGACCATTAGCACGGGCTGATAAGAAGTGGGGGTTCCAAAAGTGAAAACCGGGCAAAAAAAAACGGGGCAACGCTTGGTAGAACTTTATCTTTTCAAGCAGAAGAAAAAGAAGAGCGCAGTTGTCCTCAGACGGTCCACAAGGGGTATCAGCGCAATCCTTCAGGACATAGGAAGTCGACCGCCAGAGAGCGGAAGAGGAGATATATTCAACTATTTACCTCCGGTCATTGCAAAAGCGGAAGGGGCGGAATGGTCACTCCACGTTGCTTCCGCGCTTCCAGCAGAAAAAAAAAAAAAAAAATAACTGCTCGAAAAAAAAGGGGCATCGACGCAAAAGAGACAGGGCACCCCGTACAGTCGGAAAGCTCGTTAACGCCTTTTTACAGGAGACCCAGAGGCTGAATAAAACGCACTAAAGCAAGGTTGCACACCCATGTCAAAATCAACGGCAGGGGTAGCGGCCATTTCAATTGGGGCGTTTCAAGGACATCAGGAAGGAAGTGGAATGGATTCTTGCGAAAAGAAAACGTGGTTGGGGGGGGGGTGAAGGGGGAAAGACAAAAATGTTCCCCGCGAAGTTGTTTCGGGAACAAGGGCCCGGCCGCGGGGAAGGAGCTTCTCTCTGTCGCTCAGCCAGTAAGAACCAGGGGGAAGGCACATGTAGGGGGGACGAGGTCCACCATCAGGGCCGAAAAGAACTGAAGGTTGGGGGCGCCATGTACGGAAGAGGAGAATGGAGATCTTGAAAAACTGCCAATCACAGCCGTGCTCTTTAATGGCCGGGAGCTCCCTGGATAGTGGGAATGAGCAGTCAACACTTCAAAAAAAGCGTTTCGCCGGTTCCGCAGATTCGGAGAGGGGGAGCATAAATTCTGAAGTTTCCGGGGGAGGAAAAGCAGGCTTTGCCCTGATCCGTGGTTCCGAACGTCATCTGCCGAATCAAATGAAAGGAGAGACTTTGACGTGGGGAAAGGGTCAGCACCGCGCTTTTACGGGAAAGGCCGCAAATTTTGTGGCCAAAACAAACGGCAGTGTCGTATGCATCCACGCCGGCACTCTTGGCCGGGTGGGGAAGAAACCGCAACGAGATCGAGCTTAACTGAACGCAAAGTTTCCGTCCATGGTCGCGAGGAGGCAAAGAACCAAGGCACGGACTAAGTGCCTCAAGCGGAGGGGCAGAATGCGAACAAAAGGGTCCTGCCAGTCAGATGCAAAGGCCTCAAAAAACCGCGATAATTCAAGATCAGCGTACATAAGGCGCTGTGAATGGTCAAATTCGTGGAACAAGTGGATGCGCAAAAAAAAAAACCGAAGACGGCCCTCCGTAGCCAAGGACGGGGAAGGGGGTATTCAGAGGCTTCAGGCTGATAACGCACTGACTGCGCACTGAGGCAGTGCTGGCCGGCCCGCGCCAGCGGGGAAATCGCAAAGGCGAGCGGATTCAGCTTATGCAGGGCGCGAAGGAGTTCAAAATAAAAAAGCTTTCAACAAAGAACCAAAGAAGTTTGCTTGGACGCACTAGGGTGCTGCAGAGGGGGAGGATCAAACAAATAGGGAGTGAAAAGAGAGAGGGAAGAAGGGATCCCGAGTAGTAAAACAAGGAAAGTGCTCGCGAGCGTGTGCAAAAAAAAAATCGGGAGTAGGAAAAGGGGGGGCGGAAGGGGGACAACTAACCAGGTTGGGGACGAGGAAAAAGGGAGGGCAGTAGCGGTGAAGATGAGGAGCGGGGGGCCGGAGGGGAGGGGGGGGGAGGATGGCAGAGGGAGCGAGACATGAAAGAGTGGGGGGGGGGAAGATGGGAAGTAGAGGGGTGGTACAACAAAGGAAGGGAGAGGGGAATCGGGAAAAACGAGTGGAAGAGAGAATGGGTATGGAGGTGGGGGCAAGAGGGCAAGGCAGGTGGAGGGGAATAAAAATAAGGCGGGGGTAGGAGAGGGAGGGGCAGAGAACATAGGAAAGCGGGAGTAAGAAGGGAAGGAAAATTGAGGGAAAGGAGGAGAAGGGGGAAGGGGTGGAAGGGGATGGGAAGTGGGAAGTAGGTTGAAGGGATGGAAAGGGGAGGGAGAGGGGTGGGGGAGGGGGAAAGGGGAGGGGGGATGGAGGGGGAGGCGCGGTGGGACAAGCAAGGGAAGGAAGGGGAAGGTGTAGGGGTGGATTTTGTGAGGAGAATAGACGGGAGGAGAGGAAGCTAGAGGAAGGAGGGGTGGGAGACAGATGAGACAGGGGAATGGTAAATGAGGGAGGGATGTACGATAGTGGAAGGGGAGGGAGGGGGAGGGGAAAATGAGAGGCAGGGGTGAGGGAGGTTAGGCTGTTAAGGGGTTGGGATAGGGGGGGAGTGGTGGAGAGGCGGGAAGAAGGCGAAGAATAGGGGAAAGGAAGAGAAGCGAAGAACACAGAGGTAGGGGGTACTGGGGGGAGGGAAAAAGTGAAAGGGAGAAAGGGTGGGGGATAAGGGGTGAAAGTGGGGGTGGGAAAAGTGGGGGGAAGGGAGTGTAGGTTGATGGGGGTTGGCTGAGAGGGAAAGGAAGGGGGGTGGAGGGTGGGTAGGAGTGGGGGGTGAGAGGAGAAGGGAGAGGGGGTAATGAGTGGCGAGGACATGAGGAAGGGGGCAAGGAAAGGAAGGGGTTGTGTATATTGGCAACGGGATGAGGGGGATAGGGGGGGGGGGAGAGAGGAAAAAAAAATAAGGGGGTGAGGAAGGGGGATGTGGAGGGGGGGGGGTAGAAGGAGTGGAATGGGAGGAGGTGTTGGAAGTAGTGGTGGAAGGGTAGACGGAGGAAGAGAGGGTTAACAAGATGATCTGGTGGAACGGAATGGAGGGTCGGGAAGTCAATTGAGGTAGTAAAGGGGATGGAGGGGTGGATTGGGGAGGAGGATTGAGGGGGGGGGAGGACGGGAGGAGGGTGACTATATACGGATTTGGAGGGAAAGAGGGGATGGGTGGAGTTGGAGGTTGGTGGATAGGGGGGAGAGATGGAGGGTTGGAAAGAAAACATCTCTGTAGGAAAGAAAGGGCGGGAGCAATTTCACTGAGAAAAAAGAGCGCCGTTCATTGCCAAGCTGGCAGTGCCAACTGCCTCAAACGGGATGCCTTCCTGCTGATCGGGCTGAATCGCGGATACAAGAGGGGTAATAGAGCCAAACGATATACGGAACCGACTGGAAGTTTACGGGGGACGAAAGGAAGAAGGGGGTTTTCCCCACGATTAATTCACAGCTATCCGTTGTCGCGCGAGGCGGATAAGCGAACTGGCGAACTCGGGGAACGGGAAAGAAGACTGAGAGGTTGAGAAATTCGCGCATTCTCTAGGTTTGAAAGGGAGCAATCCCTGAGCGGGCGAGGTGCGAACCGCGCGAACGAATGCTAAAAGGAAAAAAAAGTTTAATCGGAAGCTGATCAAGCGGGGGGGGACAACTGCGAATTTGCAGCGGATCGCATACGAAAGCCTTTTGCGTGGCCACCAACCAAGGTTCAAAGATTAAGAAACACTTAAAAGGGAGGACTTGGAAAACCCGAGCTTCTCTCCCTACGAATTGGGGGGGGGGAAGGGCAACGTGCCATGGGGCGTGTGGTGGGAAAAAAACGACTGCAGCGATTGCGGGCTGAGGAAAAAAAGAATAAGAAACTTGTCCCTGAAACATCGACGAATACGTCGTAAACAGGAACTTGGAAAGGACGCAATCACTTGAATCGATGGAAGAATTAAGAGGGGAACTGAGGCTGTCTTCTGAGGGGGGGGTGCAGGAGGATACGGCTTCGTAGTTTAAGACAATCGCAAACGAAAAGGATTCGGTACCTGGTGGGGAAAAGCCGACAGTTCCCGGAAAAAACTTTGACTGGGGGGGAGGATGAGCACAGCACCTTTTAATTTCAAAGCGCAGAAGGGGACGATTAGTAAACGCGTCGAACCCAAAAGGGCGTCGGGGTTCATAACAACCCCTTTTTTGGCAGGGGGAAGGGGTAAATATGAATGTCCTTGGCAACCATGAACTTTTCCCGCGAAACCATTGCTGTTAGGGTGAAACAGGAACAGGGAAGAAGGGGTATTGCAGTAGGTGGGCCTCGAAGCGGAAGGGACCGGCTGGCTCGTAACGAATTTAAAGCCTGCATCATTAGGTGGCCCTCTAAGGTGGGCAGCTGCTGTGAAGATCCAACGTGGCGTGTCTCTGAATGAACGCAGCCGGAAGACTCTGCAGGGAAAGGGGTACAGGGAAAGTGTTAAAGGCGCCTCCAGAATGGGTTACGCGCACGGTAAACTGGGACCCGAATCAATGCGGAAGCATGCGCGCGAGGACCTGTAACTGACGGCTACAAGGAAGAAAGATGCTGAAAGGAAACGGCCTTTGAAGACCAATCGGCAAAGTTTTCTTTTTCCGCTCACTTTGACAAGGTGGCGGGGGGAAAAAAGTCCTTATCAAAAGTCTAGTCGATCTGCCCGGGGCACTTTTTCATCACCAGAAACACGGTGAGCCAAGACTGCTTTCTATCACCTCGCCGGCGATCTGAAGCTTAGGGGGAACGGCTGGTGCTTAGATACGCGGGGGGTGTGGCCGCCCGAATAGGAGGGTGCCGCGAAGACGAACTGCGTTTATTGCCACCGGGGACGGGAACAGCACGGTCGAAGCAAATGGATAACCACCTGTGTACTCGGATGATAGGG
>Ga0179593_1316263_pt1 | contig 14044 bp, 12 predicted proteins | sample CZODoug2_1_08_16_FD_185931 | JGI IMG/M metagenome (GOLD analysis project Ga0179593, IMG submission 185931) | Vadose zone soil fungal communities from Angelo Coast Range Reserve, California, USA - CZODoug2_1_08_16fungal (PacBio error correction) | ecosystem: Environmental > Terrestrial > Soil >...
TCAAATGCGTGGGCCAACCCTACTAAAGTCCCACATTGATCTATGATAAGTGACCTGGGTCTCAAGAAGGACTCTTAGTTAGGAAAAAAAGAGGGAGTAAAAAGGAGAGAAAGAGCAAGGAAGGACGACCATTCCGGTGCATTTGCCAGATCGAAAGATCTAGACTCGGTAACCCTACAGGAGGATTTCACGTTAAGGCAGAAGGAGACGAAGGGAATACTTGATACTTGTGCGTCTCACACGCATCCCTCTCTCAATCGGATCGGGAGGTTAAAAAGGATGAGACCAATCGGGCAATAGGAACCTCTTCTCTAGCGCAGCATTCTACTGAAAGTCGCGGAGAAGGAGAAATAGAAAAAGAATAGTAAGAAGAGCAAAGGGTACTATGCTCTTCTCGGTGTAAACAGGTTGGAATTGGAGGGGGGGCCGGGGAACCAAGGAGGCAAGACGCTCTCCTCCGCGATGTTTTACTCGAGTTGTTTCGCTACCAATGAAGAAGTTCAGGATGAGGGTGGGGAAGCAATCGGAGGGGGAAACGAGTCAAAGAAAAGAGACCGCTCGAGGTCTCCAGCAACAGAATTCTACTCACGAGGTGAGGAAAGGAGGAAAAAGGGAGGGAGGGTAACTTCCGTTGATCACCGAAGGGGAAATCGGGCAGAAAAACAAGAAGAGCTCTCACTGCCGGTAGGTACCTGTAACCCTCTTTGCCAGGTTTTAAAAAAGACAAGGCCGAGTAAAGACGGACCTGTGCTTTATACCACTACTCATTAAACCCGGAATGGTAGGATTTGAAAAAGGGGGGGGGGGGGGGGGTTAAAAAAATGAAGTCATTAACGGTAATCTCTCTCGATCTGCGGGGGGAATGTTACGGTGAGAGCCGTAATACAAAAAGCTGAGCAAAAAGAGAGGCCGACTTTTTTCCCATCGAACTTAGTCTCCTTGCATATAACTCGGATAGTCCATGACAGGGTGAGCAGATTAGGAAGATAGGGGAAAAGAGTGCGCCTCCTCCTAGATTCTGAATGAGGAGGAGATCTAGAGTGGGGTTGTAAAAAGAGAGAAAAAAAAAAAAACTCCTACGACTTCAGTGGGAAAGGGGTTATGCGTAGTGAAGGATCGGACTCCAAACGAAATCTGACGAGGAATTGGTCTTAGATGATGGAAATAGGCGATAACGCCACAGACAGGGAAGTCGCAACCGGGCCGCTCTAAATCAAACATTCAGCTGCTACATCTTCTCTCCGAAAAGACGCAGGGGGGGGGAACGTGTCGCCAGGAAGGGACGCACTTTTCGGGAACACGAGCGCATAAGGATCGCACTTGGGGTGAATGGGAACGGGACGAGACAGTGGGGGGGTTGCGTCTGATTTGCCAGAGACGCGATCGAAAAGGCAAAAAGTGAAAAACGAAATAGCGGAGAGGATACCACACCTCAGTGGCGGGGCCTCATGCCGGACGGGGCGTGAAAGGGATGGAAGCGAAAAGGCAAGCATGGTAAGTTAATACCCCCATGGAGGAAAGGAAAATCGATCAGAGAAAATGTAAACAAGTCAACCCACCGCTCTAGGATCTTACGACCGACAACGAGAAGGCGCGAGGGGGGACTAATCTCTTACCTTTCTCCAGTCCCAGGATAATCGAGAGATTGGAACAGATAGAGTAGGAAGGGGGGAAGAAAAAGGGTGTACCCCTTCCTTAGAATATCAAAATGCTCAAGGGTGAAATGAGAAGCGAAGCGACCCAACCCAAACGGGGGGGAATCATCCTAAAATAACGCGAGATCTGGCAAAAAGCGGAGAAGGGGCCATGGGGGATGACCCCCATATTGATTGAGATACCTGTTATTTGTCTCGAAAAGTGAGCAAGAGCAATCGGGGATGGGGGGGGGGCTACCTCTATCGTGGAATACGTGTGTGAACTCCTCGGCGGTAAATTACCAAGGCCCCACAGGGTGGTCGCACTGCCGTGCTTAGGAAAACTCGAATTATAGTCCCCCAAAAAAAACTGACTGCTAGACAGGGATCTCGAAATCGCAGAGGTATGGTGACTCGACTAAACGGTGCCGGCTCGAGAAGAGAAGGGAAGAAGACTCGGGAGGTCAAATCTTTGAGATCACCGCAACTGTGTGGAGAGGGAGAAACGAGCATAAGGGAGCTTTGAGGCACTTTAATGCAGGTTGGAGAGGAGCTGTGGGGAGGAAGAGGAATGTGGGCGCGTCAGGAGTTTACATATCAGGCGCTTTTGGTGTGACAGGAGTAGAAAAAGGGGAGCAAAAGGAGGATCTCTTTCTTTCCTGGTCCTCGATCATTGAAAGGAAAATAGGCAAAAAACCGATCGAAGGGTCGACGTGGAGTCCAACCACGGGAGGGAAAGGATGCTCGTCTTACTCATATGTATGTTCAGGAGCCACGGGATGCAAAAACTACGCGTACTCGCGCGGTCCCTTCGCAGAACAAAAGGCGGGAGCCATCCCTCTGATCACTAATCATGGTTATTCCTTCTTAATCCATCTTATCATGAAAGGAAACGCGGCCTGGAGAAGGAAAAAAAATGGTGAAAGGGAGAATCATTCCTACGGAGGGAATGCCGGGAAAAACGGCATACGAAGCACGTCGCAGGCATCAAAAATCCCTACACACGTTCTCAATAGTGACCTTCTCAGGCATCATAGCGCCAAGAGGTGAGAAAAGAAACAATGGGTAGGGCAGATCACGCAGTGAAATGGGGTGGAAAAATATGTAGTAAAAGTAAAGGTGATCTTCTAATACTTGTCGAGTGAAAAGATGAAAGGTGGGGGGGAGAAAGTATGTTGGCTTTTTAATTGAAATCGCGTACACCAAAGGAGGACGAAATCAACAGTGGGAAGGAGGAAAAAAGTGTAACTGATCAGCGTGGTAAACGAACAGACCTGTCAAAATAAAAAAGTAAGTACCCTGTGTCTTGGTGCCCTCCTTCCGAACCTGGGCAATAAAGGGTACCGGACGTGGGTTCAAATCGCACCTTGCCTTCCATACTAAGACTTATATACTTGTCGGCGCTCAGAATGATCCACCAGGACTGGGGTGACGCGAGCGTGGGGGTCCACACAAACCACACCTGTTGTGTAGGTTGGCGTCCGAAGATCCAAAATCGCCTGGAAAGAATATTTAAAGCTTACGAAATGAACTGCCCAGAATTCAAGTTGCAAGGTCTGGGCAGGGTGGGGGGAGGCCCCTGCACTGCGACTTCAACCGCGCGGGCTAGAGCCTGTCTACACACAGGGAAAAAACAACAGTATATGACATCAACGAGTGAGGATCGTCGACCCTGCCTATAACGTTCCTTACGACCGTGACCTGCGTCCCAAAGGGAATTTCGGTCGAAATACCAGGAAAACGAGATTGGAACGCATAGCCCTTTTCCTCAAGTTCTCTCCCGACGAGTAGAGTTGCATCCCACTGCAAGCCAAAACGTTCCGTCAAAAATCCTTACTGGATCCGTGGGAGAAAATCTAGGATCAACATCACGGAGGGGTATGAACCTATGATGTTCCCCAGGATGCTAACTAGAGGAAAGGCAAACATGGGAGCTGTGGGGAAAGCGTTCTAAAACTTGGAAGAAAAAATACTGGAACTTCGGCCTGAAGGGTCGAACGAGAAAGAGGGAGAGGATTTCGCAAAGGCGGAAAAAAAAGAGATCGCGGCACGCTGAAGTCCTGAGGCATTCCTTACGAGATCCGGGTCGCAAAAAAATTAAGCGAATGAAAGGTAAAGATTGGAGTCGGAACTGATCAAGACTCCCTCTTGTGGGGATCTTCTGAGTGTACAAAAAAGGAAGAACCCAAACATCTTTGCAAAAAATAAACATGCAGGGGAAATCTTCAAGGGGAAAAGGGAGGCGCGAAGCAGTGGTGTGAACGACTCTTCCGTGTAAATATAAACGGATGCTCGGTCACCACTCAGGCAGAAACAGAAGAAGAAACGAAATAAAGAGGTGAAAAAGAGTAAATAGACAGGAGAGTGGCAGTCTAAGGGTCGCCTCCTTAAATTTTAACATTTTCTAGGAGGCAACAAACATACGGCCGAAGTTCTGAAAAAATCAATTGGCGCGCGGGCTACTGTACCCGTCCTCTGCCCTTGTGGGGTCGTCAAACGCGGGGGAAGGACTTCAAATCCACAGGACGATCGTCAGCAAGGGGGCAAGGACCGAAGAAAGGCTTTTTATAAACCGTTCCCTTACTGGGGTGCATAATTAAGAGGTAAGTAAAAAGAAAGAAGAGGGATCGGAGAAGAACAAGAGGGGGGTGAGAAGGAGGTCAATGGGCTTGGTGTCTTACTCTCGCGCGTGAAGTTTATATCAAAAGGGAACGGTCATTAGACCGACTGAGAGTCAAAACGCCATATGTAGTAACTGCTAGACAGGAAGGGCAGTTAGCGACAGATGTTGAAATAAACGCTCTCTGGGCCATATGAGTCTGATCAAGCTAGTTATTGTACCACAGGGAGGGGGATAACGGAGAGAGTAAAACTCTTCATGAAAATATTCACAGAGAACCTCACAACCCCCCAACCCACCCCCCACCACACCACCCCCACACCGGATCTTACGAACCAACCGAACTTCAAATTGGGGAACACCTAGAACCAACAGATGAGGGTCACTGGCGCGGGCAAAAAAAGCGTGGTCAAGAAAACGTTGGAACTGTAGTTGTTTCCTTAGGCTACTCAGGAACCCACCAAAAAGAAGAGGACAGCAAGAGGGGGGTACATAGAACAGTCCAAAGCCGACAGATCAAAACTAAGGACAGCCTTTACCGTCAGCTAGGAGATACGGATATAGGCAAGGGGATCACGCTCGATACCCGCGAGGTCGCTAAATATCAGACCTAAGGAGGGGGGGGAGGCAAAGAAGGAAGAGTCGGGACGCCTCGAACCGCGAGAAAAAAGCGAAGGAATAGTCATCTGGTTCCGGAAAACTCACTTCTTTCGAAGGGAGTTAAAAAAAGTCTTTTGGAAACGTGAATCCAGACAAAGCTGATGGAAATATACTTTATTCTACGGGATTTGCTTTAATTCTAAGTATGGTGTCGGGGCAAGGGGGGGTAGTAGCACAAAGAGAGTCACGCTAGTGCACCGGAGAGTAAACCGTTGACCCTCTCTAATATCGGTTTGTATGTATATGGGGAGAGTTATGTTCGCACGGGGGGGGGCGTAGTGAGTCTCGAATTATTCTCATATTTAAGAAAAAAACACTTTAAGCGATAAAGAAACATCTAACGAGCCAAAGAGTGGGGGGGAAAGGAGACCGGGGACATGTGGAATCTCATCTTGAAACGTAGAAAGAGCTGTTATTAGGCCGAGGCGGAGGGGAGAGAGAAAAGAGCTCGAGCGTGAGTGGAGGGGAGTTGTACAGTGGAAACGGAGGGTCAAAAACTCTGGTACGTAGAAAATTACCCGGCGAGCTCTGAGAAGGAAATCTCACTCCCTTAATATCCGGTCCTCAAGGGAGGATTTTGGTTGAGCTAGGACGTATTGTGAGGATGAGGCAGATCTCTAGACACGCTACGAACTGAGCTTCAGGAAAAAAGAGAGAAAAAACGGGAGAATCGTTAATAGGAAATTTTCTAAATTTTTAGTAATGCAGGAATACGGAACCTGAGAACCGGCGGAGTAGGGGGGAAGACGAGAAGTGCTTATTTAAGAGCGGAGAATCCAGAACGCAGGGAAAGAAGAGAGATCGGTCTGACAGAAGAGAACGGAATCTAAGATGAGAGGTCCAGACGCAACGCCGCTCTCTCGGAAAAACGGAAAAATATACCATACTTAAAGGAGTGTGATTTGGGATGAAGCTGGGGGAGAGCCGAGAAAATACCAACTCAAAGCTTCTAATCAGGCTGGGCGCCGAAAGGACTTGGGGGGAAGGAAGGGCGGCGCAGCTGCTACTTATCCTAGCATGAGCCGAAATTTTGTACTATAGGGGATCGCCAGGGAGAGGATCTCTGGAATCGACACAGGAGGAGATAGGGAAACGGATGGGGGGAGCAGGGGTTATAGCAAGCTTCCAACTCTGAATGAAAGTAACGATCATGCAGATAAAGGGGGGGAGAACGTGGTAAGGGACGAACGCATAGTTCTTGAAATCGGATGGACCTCAAAAACCAATTTTCGAGTCGAGGAAACAAAAGGAATGTGGGAAAACTACGGAGACCAAAGTTCTTGCTGCAACCACGTACAGGAGCTTAGAGAGTGGAGACATAATTAAACTGTTCTTTGCCACAACGGCTAAAGCCTGAGTGAAAAAAGGACGGCATGTCCAGCTAAAAATGTTCTCCTGTGTTTCTGCTCTGAGTAGCGCCTGGTTCAAGGGGGAAAGTCCAAAAAGTCCTTAGGCCCGACAAAGTCGCATGGAAAAAGCTTTAAGGGGAGAAGTGGACGTGAAACATCCCCATACTAAAAAAAAGGCGGGAGAAGAGAAGGCAGGAGATAGGAGAAGAGCGCAAAAGGGTCTTTTCAAGTCGGAAAGACAAGAATAAACATAAATACAGGTGGGGCAGCCAAGAACCAACGATCCGCTAGACTGCACTGAAGTCCAGTGAACATCAAGGGGAAAAAAACGGCTCTTTTGACGGCCGTAGGAACGCGCAAAAAAAGGCAAAAGTCTAGGCACTCGCGGAGAGGGGAAATGATGGGGAGAAAGAGGCTGCCCTCACTCCCTCGCTGATCTACTTCTATGGGGAGGTGAGGGCAAAATCAAGAAAGAATTCATTACATGTCATGCCCCTAAATTTCTAAGTAAGAAGAAGGAAAAAGTGAAGATTCTATCTGCCGGCTATTTGTATGCATCCGGGTGAACGAGGATGGAACGCACGGCGCATGTGTTCTCGCTCTACTCAATCCCCCGACGCTGAGGGATACCATAACTAAAACTATTGCTCCTTAGTGTAGGAAAAAGTGTCACTGGGGATAGAGAATCTTCGGGGTGACGTGGGGAAATAGGAGAGGGAGTTGTGGATGACTTCAGGATAAATATACCCTATAACAACAAAAAGAAAGATGATAGGTGAAATTAGAGAAAAATATACCCTAAGTCCGTAAACCCCATCAACGAAAATGTACAAGGAGTACGGATGGCGATACCCTTTGGACCTGGTATAAAAAGAGGAGAAAGCGACTTTTATTCAAGTTCGTAATACGGGACGATGGCAAGAGCTGCGAGGGAGCGGAACAAGGGGACGGGGCAACAAGGGATACCATCTATCGGCGGCTAAAGAAAATAAGTCAGATGCCTTTCGGGGTCAACCGAGCAAACACGGGCCGAACGGTGACCTTGAAAAATGGCAGGTTCGGGGGGGACGAATCACCGTCTCGAACGACCCTTATCAGGCTAGGCATACTGGAGGAACAACGTGTCTGTAAATCCATGCTCACAGTCCGTTATTCTACGTTAATAGAAGACACTCCGGTGCGCCTGAGTCTAGTAGTTTGTCTCCGTAGGGGAGGCTACTTAAAGGGGGCGAGAGGAACAGCGCTGTTATTACTCCTACTCTGGCGCCTGGAGGGCTAGTGCCCTATCGGACCGGGTCTGATTGTAGGGCTCGGGGCCGACAAAATGTCGACTCAGCACCGCATCTCACGGGCTCCGTCCTTGTCTGGCTACTTGATTCCCGCGTCATGGTCACTGTAGATCCAGTTCATCAACCGTCACATTCCTTTTCAAGTGTGGAGTGCGCTGCAACCTCCTTATTTCCGGCGTATCCAGTATTAAAGAGAGGGGAGTTTGACGATCCGAGAAAGAATCTACGACTACTCGGTAGAAATGTAAGGGAGAAAGGTCTTCGATCAGTGAGGTATAAGAAAGGTGGACTGCCGGTCTAAAGCACAGAGAGCATACTCTCTGTAAAGAAAAGAGGGGAGTGCCGGTTGAGGTTACAAAATCACAGGCAGTTTCAATCAGACGAAACCACGGTCGGGAGGGGAAAAGCAAGTAGGAAAAGAGCCACAGGCAAGGAGACGGACCATGGAGAGTTTTCCCATTGATAACTTCGGACAAGGACACTTCGGAAGAATGTAGAAATAGAGGGTAGAGGGGGTATCAGGGGAACCGTCTGAGAGCAATCAGACTCGGAATTCAATCATGCTGAGGAAAAAGAGGAACTCCGGAATTGGACAGAGGAAAGAGAGTGAAGGGGAAATCCGATAGGTCATCTCTTGAAGAGATGAATATCAGGGACGCATTTGCCATCTAGGGATAAGCGTTCACTGAGGCTGGATGAGGGAGGGCAGCGGGGTGATGTGGTCGATGCGAGGAGAAGGGAAAACAAAATCAGACATTTCATCACAGGTTCTCGGAGTGCCTAGATGAAAATCTGGGAGAGGTCGGGGGAAGTTCGCTTCTAATTCTGAAAGATCAGTTACTTGAAAGCACACCAGGCGCAAGTTGAGAAAAGAGTATCTAGCCGATTCATTAAAACGACGTGATGTCCTCGTAAGACGAAGAGACTTGAAATGCCGTGATACTATCCATGTCACATCTTTTACAATTCCCAGAAAGTCAATACTGGATATCGAAGCATGGCTTCGGGCAAGAGATGTGGTACGATATTTCTAATCTTTTACAATCTACAGGGGTCGGCAAGCGAAAGGATAAACAACCCGAAAGGAATATCAAAAAGCACCTGTGAAAAGTTTCTTCGGAAAAGAAAGTGGATCTGAATGGACAGGCCTCTTACTAGAATCCTTCGGAGTACAAAGTTCCTTAGAATAAGAATACGAATAAATGGGGTAAAGAATAAAAAAAAGACAACAGATAGTAAGAGCTTTGAGGACTCCAGGGGCGCTCTCAGATACTCAGAGGTAATGACAATAAAAGAAGCGAGAGTAGGGAAGGAAAAATCAAAGGTTTCATCTTCTTGATTCTTCTCATCGGTAAAATTTTCGAGTGAAAAGGGGATAATGTCTGGATATAGATGCGAAAGTACCCGAAAGATTCCTAAACTAAAACAATCTCAAGTTAATGAAAATAAAAATAAGTGAAGTATCCCATATCAGAGAAGGTGACCTATATCTATTTAATCTCGTAAATGTAAGACACATTTTTGGCTACTAGTCGCAGCGACCTCCGCCGAACTCGATTCTAAAAGATAAAACTATCTTAGAGACATAGAAGTGGCACCAAATAGGTTATTGTTGAAAGCCACACGGCTGTCTAAACTCAATCTTTAACGAAGTCAGAAATAGGAGAGACCAAAAAGAAAATTAAAAATGCAATACAGAAGGGATGCGGAGGTGTATAATACAAAGGGGTTCTCTTCCTAAAGAGAAAGCCACGAGAATCTTTACTAGATGATAGGAGGGCTAATTTAAAGCAACGGAAGAGATCGGCTGCGGGACGGATAATGAGATAGAGTTACCCAGAGATTGAAAAGGAAAGTGTATTCTAGGTGGTGTCAGTCTGACTGACGGTATCGGGGGGAGTAATGCTTCTGAATCTAGCGTTTTCTTGGTGTTTAACTGGGTCAGAAGAGGGACAAGAAAGAACCTAGAGATCAGGAGGGTGAGCATTTGTCTTCAAGTTTCGGTTCCGCCAGGCCAAAAGACTACGAGTCAATGTTCGAAGTAGCAGGACCATTAAAGGGCAGACGGGTTTATACTCTCGAAAAAAGGATTTACGTGAGTACTACGGGAGAAAAGAGACAGGAAGGAGACCGAGGAAACGCACTTTGACTAACGGGGGGGTTACATCACTCCAACTGAAAAGGACTATAGCGGGTAAGGGAAGAGGAAGGGGGGGGGAAACACGGAAGATAGAAAACTCGATACATGAGGCGCGGAAACCTGTGAAGTATGAAAAATGACTAACCCGAGAGTGGACTAAGCCCATAACTTTCTCAGGGAGCACTCAGGACGAATAATAAAAAAAGGGGAAGATAGTCGGATGCTAAGGCAACACAACTTCGAACCAACGCCGTGTGTTAGTTGCTAAAGCAGCTTGGGAGGTGGTACAAGAAAATAGGTCATGGCACCAGGGGAACTTTGGAGACTGGAAGCTGGTCTGGGGACTCTGCCGTAGGGGGAAAAGAAAGGAGGGGAGTGGTGATAGGAGACCCGCTACCCCTTTAGCAGGATAGGAATTGACATACTCCTCGTTGTGAAAAATCAACTCCGTTCCGGACAGAGGGGGTGGAATGCGACTGGAAAAACCTTTCGCATTAGTGGACACTGACTCCTACCACTGCATCCGACCGGGCACAGATGAGACGTTTCGGCCAGATATGAAGGAGGATCGTGGGTGGGACTCTATAAGGTTTTATCTTGCCCGGGAAGAGAGAGGGCCAAAAAAAAGAGGGGGGAGAGGCTTCGGAGAAAGGAAAGGGAAATGGAATAGGGGTGATAGAATGTGTTTGTTTGGAATTCAGGGGGAAACTGAGGGGGGACTCATGAACCGTTAAAAGATCAGGGCTGGAGGGTTCACGGGGAGTGACGGGACCTGGAGCTCTATAGATCTTAAAGGGGGCGGGGAAAAACTTTATCCTGGTCAGGAAGTTGACGGGAGGCCGGGATAAGACACGGAAAAGGTCCTGAGGTGCTCTTTTGGGATACAACATACAAAATTTTTAAGTTCTACGCGTACGGAAGGGTAGGAGGAAGGGGCTAGGGGTGTAAGCAACCACTTTCTTGGTACAAGTAAGGGAAAAAACCAGAGAAAAAAGGTTGGTCCATCTGGATAGGCGCGAGGTTCTGACAGAAAACATCAACACAAAACTGGATTGGTGGGAGAAGATATGATTTTGTAGAAAGGATGCACTATACTAAAAAACTGAAACCATTTGGAGGTTGTATCGGGTTTTGCTTCCAGCAGTGCGTGGAACAACCTACAGATAGTAGAAGAAGGGTAGACGAAACAAAAGGCCTTAGTAGGAAAGGGCCATTATCTTAATTTCAAAAAGCCTGGAGACCTGTGAGAGAAAGGGTACTTGATACTGATAACTTTAGAAGCCCGAGCACTGATCGGATTTCAGGTCTACGTCACCGTACAAAGTGGATATAAAAGAGGGGAAGTCCGGCTAGTCAGCGAAGGACCAAAAAAGATTAACTATGGGGATCTTGAAGGCAACCATGGGAGGCTTCGAAACTCTAGGGACCGTAGCGGGGTCAGGGAAAACTCAAAGAGCATGCGTGCAAAAAGCGGGGATGAGGGATACAAAGATATCTACGGTCCTTTCCTGATAGTTTCATTTCTCTTGAAGGAAAAAAGGGGAAGGGACGCGGAGGAAAACCAGGAGGACAGGAGGGGGGTAGCCTGCTCAGGTAAACTTGTCTTCCAAAGGGGGGGGGGTACAGGTAGAGGAGAGAAGGAAACTACAAGACGTTCGTCGTCAAGAAGGAAGAACTTAATCGGACAAGGCCTTCTAGAGTCAAAACTTAATTGGTATACTAAAAAATGTAGGGTAAACCACGAAAAAAAGAGTGATCGAAGGAGTAAAAAGCGGGTTTCTTAAACTGCCTCTGAGGTAGTGGGGCATAGTAGCTCGACGTGGGGGGAGAGCAGCGTACTTTGCAGGAACTGAGACGAGCACGGAGCACACGCCAGGCCGTCATCGTACCTGAAAAGTGAAGGGGCGCAGAAGGGGAGTCGACGGGGGGGCGAGATGAGAGAGAGGGGGCGAGCTGATATATCCATTAGAATAGGGCAGGCTTCGTCGACGGAGGAGAAAGAAGAAGGAGTGGGATCAAGAGGGAATAAGGACTGAGGTACTCGAGGTCAGGAAGGGTCGCAGGGGGGTAGTCGATGAGGGCTACCCTTCGATGGGGATGGGGAGGGCAAGCTCCGGACGAGTGATACCGAATGCAAGAGTATCGAGGCTTTCAATAGGTGACACAACCCAAAGCGAGATCGAAATAAAGAAAGGGAAACTAAGGTCCAAGAGTAGGTAAGAGTCTAACCGGTCGGAGATTTTGGTCAGGATAAGGGATAGGACGCTAAAGGAATCGAGGAAAGGTGACACCGAGAAATAAAAGAGAGTCATGGAAGACTAAAGCGAGGAGGAGAGTCACAGGGGAGTTAGAAAGAGTCCTCACTCTCATATGCACACATTATATATCCATACGGGGGGGGCGCCGCAGTACTGTGGGTGAGCACGATCGTTTATAAACGACTTTGTCAGAAGGTAAGCGAGCGGGGGGAGGGACCAAAACTGCTAAGTGAGTCAGATTGGCTTTCTTGTATCCTCGTGAGGGGAGGAAGGTCGGAACAAAGACGGCGTCTCGAGTGACAAATATGAAGCTTGCGCAAAAAAACATGGGGGTGGGAGCCGAGCTGACTAGTCTCAAGAGGATCGTTGTGGTTCATTCAACGTTGGGGGAGGGGAGGGGAGCGGCTCGGACTGCGGAGGAACGATATAGGCGACACTTGTCCAATGCAGAAAAGCAGGACTAGATGGAGAGAGCGAGGGGATCAATACTGGCTGGGAAACCGAGTCAATCTCTGGAGCAGTCCCTCAGTTGGAGGTCGTGTGATACGTCTTATAAACAGAGGGAAGAGGGGCCGTGGGAAGTTTATAGTTGACCAAGGTAAGTGATAGTAGGAGAACTGAATAATGAATTCACGTCAGGGTCAGGGACACTGCGACCCTTCCATCTTGAGAAAGGGAGGAGGGAAAAAAAGGCCACTGGCGACTGGGGGGGAGGTGGATACACGTATATTCTCTTGATTCTTGGAATGCGATTGGGGAAGAGATGAAAAAAGGAAGAAAAAGAAATCAAACTTCGGCGGAGGAAAGTAGAGCCATGACCAAGTCAGGCTACGCCAGTTTCCTCAGAGGGTGTGTCAGGGGAGGATTTTCTGACAATGACGTGGATCCTTCAAGGAAGCTTTACGTGAAATCAAGTCGAGAGTCGGCAACGACTGACAAAGAGGGGCTAGTGAGAGACACGTGGGTGGGCTTCCTAGAGACCCTACTCCCAAAACCCACAAAAACGACATCGAGAATCAGACATAAGTCCATAGAGAGGGAGGCAAAATACCTGTCGAAACACTCAGAGACTAAGTTAATTAAAGAGTGGGGAGCGTCATGGTGACTTGGAAAGGGCGAGAATCTAAAAGTAAAAAATAATAGAGCCCGCGAACTCCAGAGTCCTACTCTCCTTTTCAGGAGTTAAGCTCAAGGCATGAGCGAAAACGTAAAAGGAGCGCTATTCAGTAGACCTCGATGGCATTTGGGAGCTTTGAAGGGGGGGAGAAGCCTTCTTATCTGTAGAACGGATTCCAATAACATCTGAAATCTTTGATCATCTCTTTTGGGGTCGCATAGAGGAGGTTGACTAGACAGCGGTATGAAAATCTATAAATGAAGAAAGAGGAGAGTAGTACTGTAGCTACTTATAACTGGGTAAAGCGAAGAGACGCAGGGGATAGGTGTCTGATGCGTGGAAAGGAGGAAGAGGTAAACGAATTCTTCTACTGCCGTGTGTTCCGTAAAGGGGAAAAAAGAGAATTGGTTCTGGAGACAAATGTCCTCCGAGAGAGTGCTGGACTGCAGGGAAGGTTGGGGGGAGTATCGAAATAAAGTCGGCTTCAACAAAATTATTAAAAAGAGGGACGCTACCGTCGTGCGGTAGAGAAAGGGATTTGTGGGCTCAGAGACCAACCACTCTGCCTAAATGGAAAGGGTGACCTCTTAGAACCAAATTCGTGAGGCTCCTCAAAAAACGGGGGGACATTTGCAGTGTAATTTCTCGCCTTTGTGGGAGGTGAATTCACATTCGAGTAAACAAATATGGAGAGAAAAGATGGTCCAAGGGGGCATTTCAGGATTAATAATTGTTCTGGGCCCCGAACAGATAAGAGGAACTCGACAGAGGAAAGGCCATCCCAAATAATGAACTGCAACTATAGGTAGACGACTCAGGTCACCACAGGGAGGGAAAGAAAACGCAGTCCGCGGCAGAGCAAACTGAGTACTAAGAATGAGCCTTCAAAGGGGGAGGGGGGTCAGATGAGACTTCAAAGAGATTAGCGGAATTCGTGGATCGGGAGACAGTTTCTGCAAGAAAGGCCAAGCAAAGCT
>Ga0179593_1431296_pt1 | contig 14044 bp, 20 predicted proteins | sample CZODoug2_1_08_16_FD_185931 | JGI IMG/M metagenome (GOLD analysis project Ga0179593, IMG submission 185931) | Vadose zone soil fungal communities from Angelo Coast Range Reserve, California, USA - CZODoug2_1_08_16fungal (PacBio error correction) | ecosystem: Environmental > Terrestrial > Soil >...
TAATGAGGGAGACGTGGGTCGCCAGACTAAAGAAGGGCAAAAGGGACGAGGAGGAACATTGGGCAGGGTGGTGGGAGAGCGTGAACCAGGGCGCCGGAAGTCCGTCGGAACAACGTGAGGACAATAATGATCCAAAAGACGCAAGGGGGCGAAGGGAAGAAAAAAAAAAACCCGTATGGAATGAATGGAAGTTGGGGAATCGGGGTGACGGAATAGACTGCAACGACCTAAAGCAGGAGAAGGGGCAGGAAACGGGGACCACGTCCCAATACGCATGAAAAGGCACAAAAATTTGGGGACTGGAACTGAAAAAAAAAGGAAAAAAAATCCCGAGGGGCCCAAATATTGGTCTGGAAGAATCGCGGCGACCCGGAAAGGGACTGGGGTCGTCGGATCAAGGGAAACCTGAATACGTCTTCATCAAGCGGGAAACTCATCGCGTGCACCAGACCCTCATGGAAAACCCAAAGGTCAAGAAACTGGGACGCAGTCGCTTCAGACCAGGCCGTCCAAAAATCGCATACAACGGAAATGAAAACCGAAGAACAACTCAGGAAAATCGTGGAGGAAAACCTTTTTTGGGGTTTTTACCGTCCGCGGGTCGGTGAGGCCGAAAAAAAAGAAAGGAACAAATGAAAAAAGTTTGGCAACGAAAAAAAAAAAACCTCAACTCTGGGCCAAACCGGGTGCGGGTTCCGCGGATACGTGGGGGCGCGAACAGTGTCGATGATTGGGAAGAAGGTGGTTAAAAGTTTAGAGTCGGCGGGGGAATCCCCAGAGGCGGGGGGAAAATCCGAAGGTTGAAAAGCCCGGGGAACAAAAAAAAGTGGAAAGGTTGGGTAAAGTCAGCAAACAAAAAAAAGAAAAATCAAAAATCTCCAGGAAGCAATGAAAGAGAAAAGCCGTGTTCAGTAAAGCGGGGGGGGGGACGTTTGAACCAAAACTCAGCAAAAAAAAACGAAAGATGTGGACATAAGGCAACTTTCCAAGGAAAAAACTGGTTGACAACGGGCGGACGACTGGGCCGGGTGGCAGAATCGGAAAACGCGTTAAACCCTGAAAAGGGGGGGGCAAATCGAAAGGCAGGTTACCGGAAAACATCGTAGCAAAAATGACCAAATTCGCACCAAGGGGCAAACCTGCACCCCGCTAAAAAAAATAGCAAAATGGATGTCAGCCGGGTCAAAAACTGTGTCGGGGGGATTGAAAGAAAAGGGAAAAAGCAAAACAAAAACAACACAAACGTCAATGAATGTGTGGGAGACGTCAGGAATTTATGGGGTGCGGAAAAAAGAAAAAAAACAACAAACCGCTAGATCCAAAACTACATAAAACCAGTTAAGGGAAAGAGAGCTTTGCCGCATGGAAATGGAACACTCCGGGGCTCAAAACTGGTAGGAAAAGTGGGGGGGTTTGAGAGTAGTTACAAAAGGCGGACGGTACAACGAATACAGCCGGCCGTCACTGGGGAAAGAGGGGAGGGGAGAGGGAGAGACTGTTGGTTCGGTGCTAGGACAGCCCACGAAGAAAGGGTCTTGAACAAAACTCGACGTTGAACTATGGTAGAAGACAACGGGGGTCTTCCAAACGCGAAGGGGGGGGTTGAGCATCGGTCCTTGCAGAGCTCATAAGTGGGGCGCGGTGGCTTTCCAAAAGGGGGTTGCGAACGGGAGGGGCCAAAGAGGGGGAACTCTAGTCAAGACAAACTGGTAACTCGGAGAGGCCAAAAGAAAAAAGTACCAGCCGGTAACTTCAAGGGAAAAAGGTAAAATCTCACGGTGAGGGGGGGGGAAGAAAGTAGAGTAAGGGCCGTGCGGGGACACGAAAAACGAAAAAAAGAAAAATGGGGGGTTCATAAGAACCTTTTTACAGAAAAAATGCTGTCATAACCGTCAAAAAAAAAACAACGGGTCGCGGTACAGGCAAGGTTTGCAGAAAAAAGGGCGCCAGCGGGAGGGCAAGGAACACCCGGGCAAAAGGCCGGAGAGGACATGGAATCGCGAGCACTACAAAAAAGACGAAACCCCATCCGGAAAAAAAAAAACTGAGCGTACAAACCAGCGAACTGGACGCCACACGCCGTCACGAACAAAACCTCTCCATACAAAATAAATGGGGGTCAGGGGCACCGTGGCCCTGGCAGCACCGAGTCCCCTGCAAGGGAGACGTGAGAAAGGGAAACTTAGGTTCCAGACGGGAACCAAGGGCGGCTTTGTGGTCAAAACAAAACAATTCCGAGGCAGAAAACGTGGCGAAATACGTTCACAAAAGAGGAAGGGGGACCTTAAAGAACCCACAATGCCGGAAGTTCCACTAATCCAGGAATAACAAACAACAAAAACACGGGTTAGGAGTGTTGCCAAGGAAAAACAAAGGGGGGGAAAAAAATCCAGGAGCGACCATGGGCCTTCAAAACGGGCGGGCAGAGGCGGGTGAAGAATTCGCTCACCACCCCGAATCACTGCACAAAAAACTGCTACTAGATCATAAAACGGAAGACCGGCATAGAAAAAAAAGGCAACGCAAAGAAACCAAAAAACGAAAATTCATGTGGGCAAACGCCAACGCGCCTGAGGGGGAAAAAAGGGCGAAAAAGGCGGTGGGGGATACGTAACAATGAAAAATGGACACGAAATCCGACATGTTCGAAGGAAAGCAAGGGCGAGGGCGTGAAGGCCCAGTACAAGGCCAAATGGGGCTAAGCAAAAAACGGCTGGCCCGTACTCAAGACGCGTCAGGGGGGGAAAAACCGCCGAACGGACCAGGAGGGTTTGCCGGTAAGACTCAGGGAAACGAAAAAAGTGCGGAAAAACTTACGTTGGGCCAAACGGGAGGTGTGTGAAGAACAACCACTGACTTCGGAAAGAAACAACAGAGGGGGTTTAAAGAGGAATGCGGCTTAGCCAGTTTCAAACGGGTAGGAACCCACGGGCGGGAAAAAAGTGTGAAACAGGAGAAAAAAATCAGAAAGTTGACACGAGAAAGAAAAAAAAGCCAATACCCAATTTTCCGCAAAAAAGAAGCCACGGGACGAAAGGAAAAAAATCGCGGCGAAAAAAAAAGGACATATCCAAAGAAAAAGAACAAACTTGTTTAGGACAGGACGGTTTGAGGCAAAAGGCGGGGGGGAAAAATGCAGTCGGCGGACACAAAAAGAACAGAAATTACAAAACGGACCGCGCAAACGAAGAAATGAAAGGGAACGGGGGCGGAGACAAAGGTGTGGCCGGCAAACTCTTGGTCAGCACGCATAGAATCTTGTGTCAACAAATAATAAAGAAGACTCAAAGGTTGGGAACAAGAACCTCAGGGAACATCTCTGCAAGAGAACAAAGTCGAACCTTCACTGAGGGAAGAGGGGGGGACGAAAAAATTGCCCTTGACTTTGGAAAACCCCTTCACGAGTGGGGGGTAAACGAACAAAGAGAACAGGAAATAAAAAATCGCAACTGGGCGGCCATACTGCAACTTGAGTACGGGTTTTTTTTTGCCTGAAAGGGGGAGGAAATACACGGACCCAGGACGGAACGGATTTGGGGGGAAACACAAATAAAGCGAACCGCAAAACCAGTCAGGGAAGGGGGAAGGTTGACAAATTGGGACCATAGCGGCTGTGAAAAAAAGAGGGCAAAGAGAAAAAGGTTGGTCCAAAATTGGGGTTGGTGGGGAACAAAGCCTAGAAGACCGCCGCACGGACCGGAGGGCCGGGGGGGAGGGGAAACACAACAGACTTTTGAAAGGTCTCACTGCGCAATGAAGGGAAGGGTTATGCGTCGACTAACCTTATACCAGACCGAATTAGGACGGGGAAGACCTGCAGTGGACCATTCAAGAGGAATTTGGGTGGGGGGCGGGGAACACTCCAAAAGGAAAAAGGGGGGGGCAAAAAACCTGAATAAAAAGAAGAACACAAATGGGCGTATTAACCATCAAAGTGGGATGAAGACGACCGACGGTCAAAACCCGGGGTGCCCAGGGAAACCATTCCGAAATTAGGGGAGCACAGTATCAGCACAGAGTTGAACCGCCGTTCAGTGGGGTGAAATGGATCGTGAGGGCACAACAATGTCAAAGAGCATTGTGATTGGGTTGGGGTCTTTTTTAAAGTCCGACGGGAAACTAATCAGAGAAAAAGAAAAAAAGGTTACAGAACGGAACGCCCTCATGCCAACAAAAAAAAGAGGGGGGGTAGTAAAAGAGTTGGGGCAGGAAGTACGACAAGAAAAGAGAGACTGAAAAGGGAAAGTGGAAACAAGAGCCTGGTCCAAAGGGTAAGCAAAATCACGACTGGAAAGAGCAGACGAGAGATAAAAGAAAAAATAACAGACGAAGCAGTCCTGTCGCCGACAAAGACCTAAAAATAACATCGGGGGGGGACGAACCCCCTTCGAAAGTGATCAAAAAGGGAGGAAACCATTGGAAGTGGAAGGGGGCAATCTGGGAGGACAATATCTGTTAGTTTGAATTCGGAATATAGAGGGAAAGAGTACCGTCCAAAAAAACTCAAGGGGGTTCAAACATCAGAGGACGGTAAAAGCAAAGGCAAGGTGCCGGGAAGCTTGACAGTAAAAATAAACCTGCAAAAAAGTGACAAAGGAAAGTAAAAGACGGCAAAAAGCACACAACCTGGGGGGGGGGTAGGGAGGCAAAAAAAAACAGTTCCGAATTCACGGAACTCGACCGTACAGGAGTGACAGCCTGAAACTGCACGGAAAAACTGTCCCCCAGGAGCCACAGTAGCAGCCAAGAAGGGGACTTCAGAAGGCAAAGCTCGAGGGTGTCAACTGCCGAGCGTTCAACGAGTCGTTGCTGAAAAAGAGACTGGGGTTTGCCGTTCGTGGGGGGGGGGGCGGGTCTGTGTCCCCAGAATCATGGGACGAACAATCAAACAAATGGCAAGAAACAAAAAAAATTACCCTTCAGACACTTCTGGAGGCTGTCTCACAAAATCAAAAAGAACAGGAGAAAGTTATTGACGGCTTCGGCGGGGGAGCGGGAGGGACTGGACAACAGTAGTGAAAAAACAACATGAAGGAAGGAACGGGTTCTTCTTCCACAGGGTTCGTAGGATGTGGGGACACAGCGTGGGAAAACATTTTACACAGAAGCAGAAAACGTGGAAGCGAACGCACCGCTTGTATGGAGGGGACGGCGATCAAAAGGAGGGAAAAAAGGGGGGAAGGCGCTGGGCGGGGGCCACAAGATGGGGCCGGCCAGGGAAAATCGTTCCTGAAATAAAAAACTATTTTGAACGGCGAATCCCAGAAAAGGGTGTCGACGGGGGGGGGGGCGGCATAGGATCATAAGGGCGGCAAGGACCTCATGTGACCCTCACGGAATCACCGATAAACCTATGAAAAAAGAGGGGTCAAATTCCCTGTTTGTGACTCTCAAGAAAAAGGAATGACTGTACAGGGGGGTGCCACGAGGCGAAAAAAAAAGAGAGAAAACAGGGGAATGCTAAAAATCATGAAAAATTTGCCACAAAAACTCATGGTGGTAAAGGCACTTTTTTGGGGGTTCGGGGCAAGGGGGAATAATCTTCCGGGGGTATTTCAACGGGGGGGGCCAATTAACAAAAGGGGGGAGGGGGGGGGAGGGTTGGTCCTCGAAAACGTACTAAGGAAAACTCTAGGAAAAAAGGTACCTAAATCGGAAAGACAACTTTGAAGAGAAAAGGGAGAAAAAGACACCCTGACGCGAGAAAAAGTGCCATGGGGAGAGGTCTCACCAAGCTCATCAGTCTTAGATAAAAATGAAAAGAGTGAAACCGGGTGATCAGCCTTCAGGGGGGCGTAAATGAACTACAATCCCAAAACACTTGGGATAAAACTCAGGGGGGTTGGGGCGTGGGTGATTGTAAGGGGGGATACCGCTCCGTGGACTAGGAAGAAAACTCCCCTCTCCGAGGCAGCAGTGGTGCAAGAGGTCTGTCCCGTTTAGGGGGGCACTTGAAGTGGGCATAAAGGACGCTGAGAATAACAAGAACCTTGAAAGAAAAAGGGGAAGGAAGGAAAGGGAGCTCCAGTGGGGAAGGAGGAAAGATCACAAGAAAAAGGGTTCAACCTCCCTGTGGAAAAGGAACTTGAGAACGGAAAGGGGGGCCGCTGCATGGGGGGAACCTCAACCAAGTGACCCAACGAAATTTCGCGGAGGTACGGGTGCGGGGAGGGGGGATTGCTTTAGGGGGCGGTCGGAGATTGGATCCTCACAAGAAAACCGTCTGCGGCCAAGGAAAGTGCACCACGCGGATGAAAAAAAGAAAAAAACAGGGAAAAAAAGGGAGGAAAAAGAGAGATGCCTGAAGGAGCGCACTTGAAGACACACAACTCAAAACCAAAGCTATCCGACAAGTCGGGGGGGACTATCCAAGGAAGGGGGGATGGGATGCGGGAGACACGAAACTGAATCTCCTTGACCTCGAAAGGCAAAGATTACTAACGGAGGGGAAAAGCCTCCGAATGGAGCATTCAGAAGGGACCACATGTGAGAAGGTGTTTGGATTACCAGGTGCATCGAGAAAGGGAACCGAAACCAGCCTAAAGAAATTGAAGACGGGGGAGGAAGTGACCAACCGGCGACGCCCAGCCAACGTGAAAGACGACAGGGGAAAAGTTCTGCCGCGAGACGTGACCAAGCCGAAGATCATTTACCGGACAACCCGCAAACGTCATAACAGTCAAACAATCGAGGGAGAGGGAGGGATTGTTGGTGAAGAAAGCCCAACGAAGGGGCAGCAAAACACCCCTACTCAGGAAACGTGGATAGCGTTACAAGACAGTCATGGGGACAAATAAAAAAGCACGGCGGTTCCAGACTTAGAAGTGTGGTGTTAAAGAGAAACCATCAAAGAAAGCCCCTCAACAAGCCAGGGGGGGGCAGTCAAAAAAAGGCAGGAAGCGGATGGAGAGTGGCATTCATATACGTAATAAAAATATAAAATCTGGATTCCATGAAAAGAAAAAAAAAGAAAAAAAAAAAAATCCAAAAGGTGGTGGAGCGAATTTTAAAAATACTGTTAAAAAAAAGTATCAACTAGACAGAAAGTTCAATTGAAGGCAGAAGTTTGTTCAAGAGAAAAAAAGGGGGGGGGTGCAAGGAAATGGCTGAGGAGGGGTCCGGCTTGTAATCCTCGGGTTCCAAAGAAATAGACATCAAGCGGGCTGCGAAAAAAGGAATGCCAAGGGCCACATCGGGAATGGACCAGGGGGAAAAGGAATGAGGCAGTGAATCACTAGATCATGATACCGGGGGAAGGTGTACTCACCTACCGATGCCAAAGAACAAGGTTTCCTGTGGCGAGACGGAGGCTGAGCCAAAAAACTATCGAAAGAGGAAAGACATTGGAAGGGACGAAACCATCTTGGAAAAGGGAAAAATCCAAAAAATTAACCCTCCATGGGGGGATACTCGTACTCACTTTGAGGGCCCCTAGAACCAGGGGAAACATTGGTCAAGGGGTAAGCCCCCTCCCTAAAATATAACGACTTTCCCATGGGTGGGGGGGGGAGAACGAACGGGATAAGAAAAGAAACGACGACGAACCGAGAACACAAAGAGTCCGGTGGGGGCGGAAAATTGATAAAGCGTCACCGATGTGTCAGGGGGAAAAGCCTGATGGAAGGGTTAGGGAAAAAGAAAATCGCCCAGAAAAACAAGGAATCCCGTAACGACAAACAAAAAAACAAAGAGACGAAAAATCGTGGGTCGGTAACTAAATCAATTATAAAAGCAGGAAAGGGGAAGTGCGTGACCATGGAATATTGTGAAGAACAAAAAGGGAGATAACGGGGGCGCCGGGGGGGTACGAAAGGGAGCATTGTGGGAAACCGGTTTAGACAAATTAACAAGGGGGGGGGGGGGTGGAACGAAAGGGAAAAGAAAATTCAAAGTGTGAACAGTGACAAGGGGCCAAAATATAATCCAGGAAAGACGCGGCGAAAGTGCCAGTTCCGGAAGAAACGATATCCCAGGCGGAAAGGGATAAGGGACGGCGAGGAGACAGAATGACAAAAAAAGAAAGAAAAAACAGAAAGAGTGGCAAGGCAGAGGGGGGGACACGAACTTGACCACAACCTGGAAATGATGCACACCAACATAATGGGACTACCTAGGGTCCTAGGGAGGACGGGGATCGAGGGGAAAGAACCGGAAATAGAGGTCTTTCTAAAAAAAATCGGGAAGAGTTTGAGCGGGGGTCACGCCACGGGTGAAGAAGAAAAACGGGGAACCCGGCGGACACGCAACTGTACGCCTGATCCCAACTAACCGAATGAACAAACTGAAAGAATAACAACGAGACCGTCCTCCACGGGCTGAAGCAGGGAAGAAAAAAAAAAAAAAAAAAAAAACATTTTTTCTGGTCGGGCCGGGTCAGGGGAATTCCTCCAGAAAAAAAAAAGAAATTCATGGTTGGGCACAAAAGGAAAAACGCTCAAAAACACTCGAAGGGGACGTCAGAGGAGAAGTTGCGAGAACAATTTTACTGGGAATTTGTAACTTTTTGTTAAAAAAAAAAAAAAGGGGGGGTGAGGTAGGAGGTGAATCCCCAGAGGACGAAGAATAAAGTTGTCGGCAAAAGGGCACAAGTGAAATTGGGGTCGGGGTCAAAAGAACCAACTCACAAAAGGGAGGGGAGTCAAAAAGTCCTAGGCGGGAAGGGGACATGGCGAAATACGGTTTCGCCAAAAAAAGATTCAAAATGTCGCAGATTGTAAAAGTTTAAAAAAAAAGTATGACTTTTTGCGGAGGAAAGAGGCGTTAAATATGGTAGGGGAAAAAAGAGAACCAAACCACCCCCCCCCCCACAAACACCCCAACCCCCCCCCCCCCCGGAAGGACAAATGACAAAGCGAGATGACAAATTAGCAAAAAACCCGAAAAGAGCGCACGGCGCAGGTGAAAGTGGAACTTGACCGGCCACGGTCGGTGGTTAAAAATGATAAAAATAAGAAAAAAAAGAAAAGGGAAGCAAGAAAGAAGGCGCACACTGGGCTATTGGGGAACGTTCCGAAAACCATTATGGGTTTTGGGGGGCGGGCAGAAAAACTAAAGCGGCGAGAAAAAAAAAAAAAAAAGGAAAAGGAACGTTCCGGTATCAATAGACAAAAAAAAAAGGGGAGCAAAACTTTTGGAAGACCGGGGACGGGGATTACTGGGAACGCAAGTTACAGGATTATGACACGCCATATCACACGGGAACTGGCAACTGGTGAAAAAAGGGGAAAAGTCTAAAGCAAGAGAGCACTTGGGGGGAGGGGAGCAAGACCAAAGAACTAACTTAATCGACCAGAAGGAGGCACCACAAACGAACGGTGGGGGGAGTTCAAGGGGAAATGTTGCTCAGGAGTACTTCCAGCGCCCACTCTTGGCAAAAAAAGTGGGGCTTTTCTGGGGGACTGAACGGGGGGTATTTGAAAAGTGAAAGCGCAGTCGTAACACGCGGAAACGGGAAAAGACAAAAGACTTTTGTTCGGGGAAAGTGGGAAAAAGGAAAAAAACGCAAGGACGAAAAGGAAAAAACTTGGGCAAGGTGGAGACTTTAGTAAAAAGGGAGGGGGCGGGGGGGGCGCAAAAGGAACCGGAAAAACGAAGGGGTTAAAGAATTACAAACCTTTTGGGGGAAGGGAGTAAGAAAAAGAAAAACCAGTCAAGGAAGGGGCACGGGAAACTGCGCAAAAACGGGCGAAAAAAGGACAGACGGTCTAAAGAGATTGGAAAAAAGGAAGAGAAGGTGTCAAGCAAAAAAAGACCAAATCCCAGACTTGCCAAAAAGCAAAAAATTTGGGGGGAATCGAAACGCGAGTCCTAAACACCAAACGCCGAAATATCAAGTATAAGAACCAGGCGCTCGGTCACACAAAAAGAATAGGGAGGGGAAGTGTGGGGTAAGTGGGCCCGAATAATGACCAGCACATAATCTCCTCTGCATGGAAAAAAAAAAGTAAATGAAGGGAGTACTTGAGGAAGCGGTAATACAGGCGAGAAAGGGGGGAAGTGGTACCAAGCGGGGCAAAGGAAATGGCTAGTCCATGTCGCCAGAGGGTAGGGGACCAGGCTTGAAAACAAAAAATTGGGAACGGAAGGAGATCTCACAACGAAAGGAAGGAGTAATAGGAAGATTTAACAGAGGTAAAAGAGTTGGGGGGGGGTGTCACCTAAAAAAAAAAAGGGACTCCTACCACCTAAAAAGGGGATAACCGTAGCCAAAAACCTGCGGTGGAAAAGAAATTAAGGAGGGGTCGGCAAACGGAGGGGAAAAGGAAAGAAGGGACTGGCCAGAGAAGCGCCAACAAGGCGATTCAGCAGGAGGGGCAAGTCGGGCCAACGGCAAAGTGGACAAAAAAGACAAAGATTTGTGTAGGCCAGAGCCGGGCGGTGGAAAACCGAGCGGGGAAAAATCAGGTTGAGAGAAAGTTTGTCTCCGCGGGGGGAAAAGAAATCCGCAAAAAAAGCTTTAAAAAGAAAAGCAGAGGGGGGCACTAGGGCGGGGGGAAGGCGAGGGCAAAAAACCAAATCATCTATCAAGGCGCTGGCCGGTCCAAAAAACGGAAAGGACGTGGGGGGGAGCGTGAAAAAAAAAAGAAACCAGGAGAAGAAACGGTTTGTGCCGGTTTATGGGAAACGACCCGTTAAAACACAAAAAGGTGGAATCCCAGTTAAAAAAGGGTTTGTCAGCGTTGGGTAAACGGAAACAACAAGCCCGGGCCGGAAGTAGAACTCAAAAAAAAGCAGCGTTGGTGTGATATCTGCCGGCACCAAAAAAAACTTGAAGCACTTACGGTCAACAAGCTAATAGTTCGACCTCCAGCTCAAGGGGGAAAAGGAAAAGAAAAAGCCTAGGAATAAAAGGAAAAGCAAGCCCAAGAAAAGGCCACGCCCAAAAAGGGGGGCAGCAAATCCAAGGATGCAAAAGGACCAAACACCAAGTGTTGGGCGGAAAAAGACGGTTCGCAAGTAGAAAAGCAAAAGTGGCAGGAGGAGGAAAAATCACGAGTCGGGACTCAAACAAGAACTTGAAAAAGACTTAAAGGCATGGGGAACGTAAAATGCCATGCAAACGCAAAAGGGAACGGGCGGGAAAAAATAATACCAGACAGTCCAATTAAAGAGCCTCGAGAAACAACATTGGAGGAAGGCTTCAAGTCAACGGGTCCAAAACCCTGCAGAAGCAGGGGCACATTTGAGCCGAAAAAAAAAGGAAAAGGAGAAAAAATCAAGGGCGCACCAATAGCGTGGCGGTTGTGGAACTTCAAGGGTTCTAAAACCGAAGAATGGGGAAAAAAGGAAAGCCAACGCGGCCGGCACAGGGGGGGACGGAAAATGGGGGGAAAAGAGCAAGTGGCAGAAAAGAGGGGCACTGGGAAAAAAGGTGAACTGACGTTTCAAAAAAGCCGATCGAGAAAACAAATTAAAACGACAGAAGGGGGTGGGCGCAAAAAAAACTACCTTGGGAAAAGGCAGGCTGAAAGAGGGTGAGGGCCGGGCCGATAAACGGGACAGAGACCTGAACCAAAAAAGTAAAGCTGGCCAAAACTCTGAAACGGGGCAGGCGTTTCAAGGGAAAGGAAATCAAAAAAAAAATTTGGGGGGGGGGGAAGAAAGAAACGTTTCGGAAATTACCGCCTCTGGGGGATTCACAAACGAACTTAAACTGGGGGAAAACCAAAACTTGAAAACAAGGTCGCAAACAAGGGCAAAAGGACTGAAGCAGACGGCACGCGGCCAAAGTCTTAAGCAGAATTATACACCAAAAAAAGTAAATCGCTTTTTGTGGGGGGGGACATGCGGGGGTCGGACCATTCAAACGAAACAAGACCAAGAAACATCCACCTCAACCCGCTCAATCCCAGTGGGGATGGAAGGACAAACCACAACGGTGGGGGGCGAGGGGACGTTCCCCACCTCCGGTCCACTAATGAAAAGCGGGAAAGTTTGAAAGGGACCCCGGGGGTGCCAAAAGGGGGTCACTGCAGGAACCGACACGAAAAACGGGGATTCAAACTATAATCCTGAGGAAAAGCAGCGAGATTACAGTTTCCAAAATGCCCCCCGAGAGTAAACGGATAAAGATAGAAAATAACACCAACAAGAAAAAACCGTAAACGAAAAAAATAAGTGGGTTTGGACAATCATTAAACAGATTTTATTTCTAAATGCATCAAATAGATGCGAAAAAATAAAAGTATGTTGGTTTAAAAGGGGAGTCCGGAGGTGGGGCGAGGGGGTGAAAACACGCTCCTCCCGATCAAGAATATGGGGGAATTTTCATAACAAAGATTGGGGGGGGGGAAGGGGACCACGGAACAACAGGAAAATTTCCTCCAAGAAGAAGGGCGGAATCATAAGGGGCACCCGGCATTCAAGAAGGGGAAATGGGGTCGGGAAGCAAAAAACCACCCTGGGTTAGGGTGAAATGATGGGCAGACAAAAAACCAACCTTAGGCACAAGGACCTAATGTTGAAACCCCAAAAGACCGCGATCAAACGCAATACACCAACGGACTCAAGGGAAAGAAAAAATCGAGAGTGGAAACAACTTCCTCAACTTAAACGGAGGCTAAAGGCCGATCGAAAAAAACAGAGCTCGCAAGCTGGGGGGTCCGGGGGTGATGTGGGAAAAATGGGGGCAAGCAACATCCATTAAAAAAAACGTCATTCAACACCAGGAACAAGACACTTATGCCACAATCCGTCAATGCACGGCCGAGGAAACGGGGAGAACCTTCGAAGAAAACTTCTTTAATGGAGACCAAAGGTATGGGAGGAAAAACATCTGGAAGGGGGGCCGGTTTAGAGCGAGATGGCTAGTAACTGACGCAAGGAAAAGAAAAGGTGAAAAAAGGCTACAAAAAAAACAAAAAAAAACCCCGGAGGGGAGAATCCGGCGATCAAACGGAGGAATCCGGAGGCAACGGGGACCTACCTTGGGACAAAAAAAAGATGTTCTGGGGGCCCTGCCCAAAACCGGGACACATTGCGATGGGCAACGACCAGAAAAAGAAGCCCCCGAGAAAAACGGTTCAACAGCTTGTGTCGGCAAGGCATACATGTAATAAAGGGGAGAAAAACTGAAATCAAGAAGAAAAGTGTAGACCGAGCCGAAAAAGGCAGAGTTTAGCATGACTGGCGAGCCGCCAAAAAAAAGCGGGATGGTGGAACGGGGGGGGGGAACAGCACGGCAAATCGGGGGAGGACTCGACGGGAAGGTTTTCACTGGAAAAACAAACGCCTCAGCATGCACGGGGGGCAGGTAAAAGGGGGTGGGAAAGCAGGGTGGGGGAGAGACTGCCCTGGTGAACAGTGTCAAAGAAGTTGGGGGGCACCGCGACCCAAAAACCCAGAAAAGGGGGGGGGGCTGGGGAGGGTGGGACCAATACGGGGGAACCGTCTAAGCTGTAAAAGCAAAAAACCAAAATATGTAAGGGGGCGGGTCCGGCTTTCAAGAAGGCACAGCCATACGGCTGTGCAACTCGACTGAACACTGAACCGCGAAGACAAAATCAGGGGGCAAGGACAAACAGCGCAGGAAGGAAAACGCGGCCGGCAGAACACTCGTAAAAGAGTAAGCAGGGTGCTCAGCAAGGGTAGGAGGCAGGAAGTACAACAAGATGACAGAACATGCTTAATGCATACACGAAACGGGGGGCAGGTGTTGCACGGGGTAAGGTGGGAATGCGGGGCGAGATTCGGCAAATAAAAGATCCACAGGTGGGGGCGGAAAAAAGGGCCGGGGGAAGGCAGACTTCACTTCCAGGGTGTGACCGGCTTGGTGGGAGGGACGAAACTGCTCACAAAGGAAAAAAAAAAAAAAAACAGGGAGAAAAAAAAAAGACTAAAAAACCGGCGGAGCCTTGGAAGGGACTCATCTGAAAAACCCGGAGGCTTCATCCGGCAAAAGACCTTGCAAACGTCAAGGGGGGGAAGACAAAGACGTGGGGCCGCATAAAGACCCAAAAGAAGGGAATCAAAGTAAAGAGGGATTGAACTACGAGGGACTGGTAATCACGGCAAAAAAGTGAAAAAAAAAGCTGAAGATGAAAGA
>Ga0179593_1520616_pt1 | contig 14044 bp, 17 predicted proteins | sample CZODoug2_1_08_16_FD_185931 | JGI IMG/M metagenome (GOLD analysis project Ga0179593, IMG submission 185931) | Vadose zone soil fungal communities from Angelo Coast Range Reserve, California, USA - CZODoug2_1_08_16fungal (PacBio error correction) | ecosystem: Environmental > Terrestrial > Soil >...
GTAAGCGACGGACGGTCCCACTTGGAGGCGGGGAAAAGGAGAAAGCGCGTCTGCTCACGATAGTGCGAAAAAAAAAAGGGGAAGATATCGCTGCGATACCCGGCAAGGATGGACCTTGTGATGCACCGCCGTCCTGGGGGGGAGGAGAAAAAAAGGCGCGCATCTTGCTGGCGACGGGGGGGGAAAGGGGGAAGGAAAGGGGGGAGCTTTGTTACGGTCGAATCCGAAATGTAGGACTATCGCGAATGATTCGGTCTATCGGGAGGAAAAAAGAGGATGATCTGTGTCCTCATTCCCATTGAGGGAGGGGAGGGGAGGGGACCGATCAGAGTGGAAAAAAAGAGCGAGAAACCAGGAAGTTCGTCTAAACTGCCGAGAGGGAGGAAGAATCTCTCTAAAAGGAGGGGGGAAGAGGACCCACCATTCGCGGCCCTGGGGGGAGTGTGGACGCAAGTACGGGAGACCGCCGTATGAATGGCTTTCCAGCGTTGAAAGGGAGAAAAGGCTTGGAATATCTACTCAGCACGAAAAAAAAAAAGGGAGCGCTCACGGTGCAAGCCAGAACGAACCGGACACATCGCGCTGCCGCAGGGGGAGTTCTGCGCTTCATGATCAGGGAAGGGGAAAAAAGAAAGCGCTCGCGAAAATTTAAGGTAACTGGACAGATTCGATGCCTTGATTGCACCGCTGAGGGGGAGGAAGGAAAAAAAGGGAAATGCCCGCGATGCAGCCGCTGAAAAAGAAAAACGTTTCGTTTTGGTGAGCCGAATGAAAAGAAAGGAAAAAAGGAGTAGCTTTGCTGGCCCTTGTGATCGGAGGGGGGAGAAAAAGGAAAGGGGCCGGCGGTCGGATTCGCCCTCGAAGGGCAGCGTCGGAGGAAGGCATGATCGAGGTAATCTTTAAGGGGAGAAAAAAAAGGAGACGTTCTCCTTCGAGAGAGAAAGGGGAGGATGTGCATGAACGCTGGTCAGCGTCTGGAGGAGAGCTGGTAATTGTCGGAAGAGAGCGAGCATCGCCTCGATGGAGCCGTCGGCGGTTTGGGAAAGACTTGCTGAGGAAAAAGCGATGCGACATCTCTCGCTGCCGTCGCGCGATTTAGGAGGGGGAGGAGTAATCTTCTTCTCTGGAGGCATGAGAGTGGAAAGGAAAAAGACGGGGGCGAAATGAGAAAGACTCGTGCAGATTCGGATCTCGGTGGAAAGAAAGAAGAAGGCACTACTTTGTAAAGTCATCGGGAGAGAAGAAAGGGAAAGGGCCACTATTTCATCGCATGGCTTGAATCCTTGAGAGGGCAGGTTGTTGGGGAGATGGGAAGAAAAAAACCACCTCTTTGTCGAAGGGGACCATCGCACGCAAACGCTAGGACCATCCTCTCGAGAAAAAGAAAAAATTCCGACTAAGAAAGGGAAAACGAACCATCGCTCTCAACAGGAGTGATGAAATCCACGCCGGCGATTTGTGCGGGAAGAAAGGAAGGGGATGAAAAAGAAAGAAAGGACGGTCTACAGGCCACAACCTGACCCCGCCGAACCTAAGCGAGGGGAAAAAAAATGATTAAAGGACGCGGACGGCGGAAGGGTAATACCGCGAGTATGGAGAGAGGGAAAAAAGGAAAAGAACATCTAACCTCCTATGGGGGAAAAAAAGGGCCCACCGCCAACTGGGCGGAATGGCCTTTGTCGCCCAATAGAGGGAGGGGAAAGCTGGAAACTCAGGTTAATAAGCCAATTGAAAAAAGGAGGAGCTGTTCTGGAACCGCCGTCCAACAAACCTGCCGCAATCTATTTGTTTGGCCCGGGGAAAAAGAGGATGGCGCGTTCTAACTTTCAAGCGCGGGAAAAAGAAAAGGGCCCGAAAAGGATCGCGGGGGGTGCTGCCACCATAAGCTTTCCATCAGCGACACGGAAAAGGGGAGGGGGAAAAGGGAGCCTAATTCTATCAAACAAAGAGAAAGGGAAAGAAACTCGTCGAGCACGCCGATATGTACATCCCGACAGCGAAGCTCGATGAGCACGCCGTGCCGCAAGAGAGAAGAAAAGGGAAAGAAAGACAAGACCTATCTCTTATAGATAAAAAAAGAATAAAGGGGAAGTAGCGATCGGCGATCGCAGCTCGAGAGGGTACGACGCCCCAGATAATATTCTTGATGGAAAGTTTCCCTTCCAGCCGGGGAAGGGGAAAAGAGGAGTCGCGCGCGGCCCAAAGCACAGCGAAATGAAAAGCCTCCGATCACTGATCACGGGGGGAAGAGGAAAAAAAAATCTATTCTGAGGGGGAGGGATCCATGATCTTCAACTCTTGACTCGAACAAAACCCCCTCACTAAAATCGGAGAAAAAGAGGTTGAACTATTTCTTCGTACGTGTAAGGAGGAAAAAAAAAAAAAGGGAAAATCCTAGCGTTTTGCTTTTCAGGCCTTTATTATGCCGATCCCCAAACTAAGAAAGAAAAAAAGAAAAGGGGGCGCTGGCAAGCCGTCTGCCTGGGGAGGGGGGAAAGGAGGAAGGGTGCTCGCTGTGAGGATAACTTTAGCCGTTGCACGCCGGTGGGCATCCCTCACATATGCTCATCATGAGTCTCTCGAAAAAAAAGAAGGGATACTCATTATGACATTTTTGTGATGAAACAAAAAAAAAAAAAAAAAGAGAGCAAAATTTAGATGTAACTCAGCATCTGAAAAAGGCAGCCCTCCAGACCGTCTTGCAAAAAGAGAAAAAGGGGGGGGAGGGAAAAAAAAGATTCTTTTGTTGGAATCGGCGACGAAGAAATGAAAAGAATCGGCGCTCTGCACCGCGACACGTCACGAAGACAAGGGTCCGAAGTCAATGTTCAACAAAGAGGGAGAAAGGGGTCTTTTTTCGAGTCAGAAGGGGGGAAGAAAAACTCCCCTCGAGCGCATCGACGGCGGGCGCCGCCCGCAGGGATCTGTGCTCGGCGGCTTTCTCATGGAAGGGGGAGAGGGAAGAGCGCTTACGCTCGGAGGAGGGAAAAGAAAAAAAGAACGGCTGGACGGACTCATTGGCGAGGCCATACAAATTTTCTCTGGGCGGGAGGAGAGGATCTGCCGATCGTCATACGGCAAAGGGAGGCGCGGCGGGTCTAGAAGAAACTCGGTCTTGTTCTGATGGGACAGAGGAAAAAGGAGGATCTTTCAAAAAGACGTCGGGCTGTCGGGCTACACCTTATCGTCCGTGCTGCAGGGAGGGAGGAGGGGAGAGCTTGGCTTTTTGCCGGAAGGAGGAGAAAAAAAGAAAGCCGCGGGTTGTCGGACGGGGAAGAGAAAAGACGTGTCTCTTGTATGGACGAGGAGAGCTCCTGAATCGTCCCGGCATGCTGCTGATAACCGAAGAAGGTCGGCTACGATTGGCAAAAGGAAAAAAAGGAGTCTCCTGCCACAAAAAGAAAAGAGCTTTCGGCAGGATTGGGCGGAGGCGGTCCAGCAACCGCTCCTAGAGGGAGGGGGAAGGCGGTTTTCCAGCCAGGAAGGGAAACGCCTATCTGTCGACAAAGCTCATCCTCCCAGTTTGGCGGGAGGGGGAAAGGGGGGGGGTTTTGTTCAAAAGATAAGAGGGGGTCTCCGTCTGGCTCCAAATCTCGTGCCCAAGCCGAAAGAAGAAGGAAGCGTCCTGCGGCGGTGCTCGAAGGAAAGGAAAAAGGGGTATCATCTTTTGTAAAAGGGGTCATGTGTCCTTCTCTGGGGAAGAAAACGGAATCATCGGGGCGCTGATGTTCGGTGAAAAGAGGAAAAAAAAAAGAGTTCATTCTTCAGCTCGGTAAAGGGAAGGGGACTCCGCGGCGATGACTCTCGGTCCTCGGATCTTAATCTTTAGGAGGAGAAATCTATCGGATTTCAGCCCCTCGCAGTTGCAGCATTGAATGGGTCTTCATCACATTCCGGAAAAAAGTTGTGTAGCCCGAAAAGGGAAAAAGAAAAGTCTCAAGGATTTCACCGGACCGAGTCGATTAAAATCGGGAAGAGAAAAGGAGCTAGCGCTATTAATTTAACAAAAAGGAAGCCGCAAGCACATTGTCTCGATCCGAGAGAAAGAGAGGCTTATTCTGTTAGAGGAAGGAAAAGCGGCCGCTAGATATCCGGGGGGATGGGGTCATCAATGCTACCTCGTCTCTACGCAGCAGAAGAAAAAAGATCGCTAGATGCCATCCGAAGGAAAGACAAACCCGAACAGAAAAGGATGCTATGACGGACATAAAGCCGGCGATAGATAGAAAAAGGAAACGAGATCTCTCCTACCAGGAAACCGTGCCGCACATCCCGGCCGAAGCGCCTCTCAAGGAGAATTCCAGTGAAAGAAAAGGGGGTCTAACGGAGGTCCGCGCTTCTGAAAGGAGGAGGAAAAAGAATTTCGCCTAAGTTCCCGCGACGAAGAAGAAGGTCAATCGCAGATCGCGCACATGTTCAGCACGTCGCTGGGAGAGGGAGAAAGTCAGCAGGTGCCCGTGGAAAAAAAAAAAATCCGAGGCTTATACTTCGCCATTCAAACGCGCGAAAGGAAAATTACTGTGAATTTCCGCTAGCGAGGGGGGGAGGAGAAAAAGGGAGGTCTAATCGAGGTAGTTTTGGGAAAGGAAGCGCAGAACTCCCCACCAGCAGAGAGGTTTCGCCCGCGGTAGCTAGGGAAGAAGAAAAAAAATTGAACAGTTGTCGTTTACGGGGCGGGGGGAGAGAGAGGGGAAATTCGGATCCTCCCTGAAGCCTGGAAGCAAAGAAACAAAAGAGGGAACACAGTCCGCCAGGGCCGCGAAATGTGGGATCCGCTGGAGGGGAAAAAAGGAAGAGCGACTATCTTGACTATCGCAAGGAAAAATCATCTAGGCAGTTTCGGAACTTCCTGGTCGCGAGAGGGAGGCCATCGTTAATCGGCAAAAAGGAAGAGCACGAAAATAAATGTTAATGCTTACACAGGAGAACCCAGCCTGCTCCGCTCGAGAGTTGGTAGAGAAGGAGGGAACTATTCTCTACATCCTCAAAAAAAGGGAAAGGGAACAATCTTCGCCAGCACGCTGGCAGTCGAGCACTTCCTGCGAACACCAGCACCATCCGGCGGGAAAAGAAAAAAAGGTGAGTTGTTCGCAGGCGATAATAGGTAAAAAAAAAAAATCGGCGCGCGCACTCTCAGGAAGTCTAGAAGCTCGCAGAGAAAAAGGGATCCCTCCAATGAGGAAGAAAAAAAAAGATAATCATCGACTTCGCGGATCACTAAAAAGGGGCCCTCTCCTTTTCCGAGAACGGAAAAAAAATTATCATACTCCCAGGGAGTCGTTTCGAGGAAGAGGGACTTCTGCAATCTCACAGGCGGAATAAGGTAAGGGGACACTATTCGCTTTCCTGGTAGGAGAAGGGGGAGCATTCTTCCTTGGGGGGATTTGGCCGCGTTACAAGTGATGAGAGAATGCACGCCAGATTGCGTATTCGTGAAAGAAAAAAAAGAAAGCTCGGTCCCGCGTGAAAAGAGGAAGGAAACCCCCCCCGCGTGCTACGATCCGGCGGAGGGGAAAAAAAAAGCCCACTGTCACAGGAAGAAATGAGTTTCCTTCCACGGACAAGGAAAAGGGAAAAAAAAGTGTAATCCCCTCGAAGACCGCCTTTGTCGCGCAGAGAAGAAAAAATGCCTGCTGAAGTCCAATTCAAGAAAGGAGTTCGGGAGAAAAAGTGGGGCTTCTATGAAGAAGCACCAATACAGAGTGTAGTGCCCTTCTAAGAAAAGATCTGCTGAAAAAAAGGGAAAGGTCGCCATTCGCTACTTCAAATACTTGGGCTCACGCACCTGGAAGTGGGGATCCCTTTACCTGGCGAGAAAAGAGACCGCTTCCTTTAAATGGAATATGAGCAATCCCCTAATAGATCTAACTAGAAGAAGAAAGGAGTTCCCTCCTGCACGGGGAGGAAGGGAAGGCCCTTAATGCTTCACCACTGTAGACGGGCAGAAGATCGGCCAAAAAGCAATTTCGCGTGACGCAAGAATTCTTCGCTGACTGGGTATCGCGAAGAAGCCCGCGGTCCTCCTCAAAGGAGAAAGGAAAAAGGTCTTCTACTTAAAGGGAGGATAAAAAGAATCGAAGAAGCCGGTACAGCGAATCGCAAGATGAAAAGCTTCTCTAGAAAGACGGGAAGAGAAGGAAAAAAAGACTACTCTAATACGATACTAAGCTTCAGTCTTTGGAAATCACCTTAGCTGCAGAAAAAATGGGGAGTTCGAGAGGGCAGCGATCGTTATAAAAGGCCTGATTCTTTCTCCTCTCAAGAAGAGGAAAGAAGAGGAATCCTAATAGACTCAGGGGGAGATCACCGGAGGAAAAAGGCATCTCCTCAAACAAAAAGAGGAGAGAGAGATTGGCCGCTATGTGGTGAGTTTCGTCGAACACTAATCTAAGTGATATTTCGGCATTAAAAGGGGGTTTCTCTTCTTATCTGAGCGAATCGGGAGTAAAAAAAAAAAGCGCTAACCTCAGGGCTATTCGTGTAGATTCCCGACTCGCATCATCATGTGAGAAAAAAAGAGGAGCGTTATAAAGTGAGAGTTCTTAGCAGCTTTTAAATAGATGTCGAGGGAGGAATGGAGTCGTCGACTACTTCGCCGGGAGGGGGGAAGTAGAAGCCCTCGAGAGGAAAATAAGCTTTGCGGAGACGGGGCGGAGACGTGCGAGAGGACAATCAGGAAGACGAATAATTTCGCAGGAAAAAGAAAAGGGCGGCAATTAACCTCCATGCGGACCAGGAGAGTGCCTTCACCGGGGCAGCATTAAGGCCGCATCCGATCGAGGGAGGGAGAAGGGCGTTAACCCTCGGCAGGAGATTTCCGATCGCTCGGTGACGTTCTTCAGGAGGGGAAGAGGATCTTATAGGAAAAAAAAAGGTCCGCGGTCGATTCGAGTTGCATAACTTTTTACCGTTGCGTGAGACAACAAGAAAGGGCGACCGCTTCCCATGCGGCTATGGCGAAAAAAGAAAAGAGCTCCGCGCGAAGGGGGCAAATGGGTGGTGCTGGAGAGTGGAGGGAAAAAGAGAGGTTGGCGGCCCTAACTCTAGGGCGGGAAGGGGAAGGAAAGGAAGAGCTTGCGCGACAAGGAAGTTCGTGCTGAAACCTTGCGTCAATGTAAGACAACAAAGGAAGAATGGAATCGCAGAGAACTGAAATCCAGGAAGAGGGATCGTTGGCGGCACGCGCAGAAAGGGAAACGAGTGTGAGTCTCATGTAAAGAAAAACCTGTTCGGACATCACTACCAATAGTAAAGGGATACCGAATACTCAAAGGGAGGGGGAAAAAAGGACCGGCCAAATACCTAATCGACCTACTATACCAAGTAGACGATGGATTAACTACCAAGCGATGGCTATTCTGGTGGAGGAAGGAGAGGGGAAAAAAAGAAGCGTGTCCTCCCCTATGGAGAAAAAAAATCAGCCCGGCGCGGTCAGGGGCTAGAGAGCACGCCCGAGCTTTATCTCGTACACAAGAGGACTGAGGGCGTGATCGCAGAAGAATCGCGAAACGTCGGTCCGAACGGGAGGGGAGGGCGTGAGCTATCTCTGTGGAAGAAGGGCAAGGGCGCGCGCCGATTCAGCCCGGAGAGAAAGAGATGTCACCTTGTGATGGCCATGGCTGGTTGCGGGGGGTGTCTCATGGACATCGTGGCTAAAGGAGGGAGGAAGGGGGCAATTTCTATGGCGAGCGCGGAGGGGGAAAAGTATGTATAGCCTAGTCGCAGATTCGGTCGTATCGGGCGCGCAAAAGAGAAGGTACGCATTCACATTTATTCGTGAAGGGAAGGGGGAAGGAAAAAGAGGCCCGATTCACGATGTCAAAAAAAAAAAAAGAAAGAAGCGACCAGGAGTTTCGCTGAAACGGGGGAAGGGGGGGAAGATAGGGAACGAGAGAAGAAGAGTTGGTTCCCCCCGGTCAAAAAGTCGGAAAGCCCACCATTTGCGGAAAGAGAAGGGGGGAAAACCGCCGATGAATTTGCTTTAAAAGGGAAAAAGGCTTGGTAAGAGCGACTAAACGAAAAGGGAAAACTGTTCAATCCGAGATAAGGGGAAAAAAACATTCGCGCTGTCCTGATCTTGAGCGGTGGGGAGTAAGTCACGCAAAATATCTATGACTATCGGCAGGCGGATAAAAAAAAAAAAAGGAAAAGGGGGAGAGAACTGGTCACCTTTATTCGAGGACGGGGGAGAGGAAAGGCGACGCATCAGCCTCGAGAAGCTGCCGCAAGAGGAAGGGGCTGTGAACTCCGACAAGGGGGGGGGAAAGCCGATTTCCAATCGACGTGCGTGAACCATGGGGAGACGAGCATCGCGCTTGCGGACGGGGGGGTAACTTCTTGCGACAGTATTTAAGGAAATAGTGAAGCACGCGGGGAATTATGAATAGGGGGGAAGAGTAAAAGAAAAAAAGTTAGCCTGGAGCTCGAGGGAAGTCTGAATTTGGGAGGGATAACGGTCTGCGAGAGGCGAGGAGCAGCGGCAGGGAGTCATCGGAAGAGGGGGCCGTCGTCCGTTTTGGAAAAAAAAGCTCGTACGCTCCATGAAAACAATCTCGGTCGCAGACAGGGCGGATTGCTGACAAGGCGGCGCGCCGGTATGAGGAAAGCCGGTCTAACCTACGAAGGGGAAAGAAGAAAAGATACTCGGGCGAAGAATCGAGACGAATTGGAGAGGACTATAGAATTCGACGTGGGAAGGAAAAACCGATTTGCTAGGTTTCATCGATGGATGTGAAGAAAGGACGAGAAGGGTTTTTGGCCGAGGGGGCGGGAAAAAGTGACTGTTATTCCGACCAGCAGAGGACCATCCTCTCGATCAGCCAAAAGGATGGCGAATCAGAAATCTTCCGAGCAAAGGCTCTCACGCGGGAAAGAGAACCAACCTTATGGCTTAAGGGGCCAACGGCGCTTGTGGCTATCCAGAGAGTGAAAGAAGGAGTTCCGTTGGTCGGCGAAAAAAGGAGCATGCCCATTACCCGTAAAAGACCACTAGCGAGGGAAAAGCGGTGACCGGGGAAAACATGTGGAGGCTCTTCCAATAAATGAAAAGGAAATTGGGCACGAGAGGGTCAGAAAAGATACGGAGAACATGAACCGACGAAGGGGGGGGAGCGATTTTCCAGCAAAAGAGACTGGGGAGACCAGATAGGCGGTCTGAAAGGGAAAGGGGGGAAACCTTCATTTTAGAAGCAATTACAGAGCTGTACCGCCTCAAAAATTCCTGCCGGATGTTTTCGCGGGCGGGAAAAAGCTTTCTCTTCTCAACAGGGGGGGGGGGGGGTGTTCCGCTAACTACAATATTCGCAAGCATTCCGGCCCCTAAGATAAGAAACATAACTTCCATCAGCGACACGAGGAGAACCTAACGAACCCGAACTTGTGCCAGAAGGGCGAGCAAACTCCATCTCCCAGGGAAGATTAAAAACCGAGAAGTTTCAGCCAGACAAAAAGGAGCAAGCGATCAAGCATCCTTGAAAGTGGTGTGAAGAGGACCATCAGACAAACCTATTCGAGTATAGACAAACGCACTCTCACATTTTCGCGGGAGGGAGGGGAAGAGGTTGGCGCGACGCCCCTATAAGGGTATTGCGAGAGGAAAAGTGCGAAGATGTCCTCTGTCCCAGCCAGGGGAGAGGGAGAAAACCGAGCGTCTCTCGCTCCCGATCCACGAAAGGGGAGAGGGAAAGGAAAAGAGGGCGTGCTCCAGCCCATTTCGTGCTCGAGGAGAGGGGGCGTTAATTTCCATTATAGTAAAAAAAAACGCCCCTAAAATTCTGACTTCGTAGGGAAGGGAAGGGGAGGGGAGAGCCGTTCGTCTTTAAACCAAGGCTTGTGCAAAGAAGAAAAGATGTTCCTAAGCCGTGGGTGGAGGGTAAAGGAAGGGGGCTGGTTCACCTCCTCCCCCTCTGGCGAAGGCAAAAGAAGAAACTCTAATTTTGAAGGTCGGCGGTGCCGGCCGTTTTCATCCCTCACAGAGGACAGCCGGAGAAAGAAGGAGAGCCTGGGAGAGATACATAAGAGGGGAAAACATATGTGAGGGATGACCCGGACGCAAAACATCGATCACAATTCGCTGTAACCCTCGCAGCTGACACAAAATTACAAGAAAAAAAAATGAGGCGGAGGGTGAACGCTTCGTGGGGGGGGATCGGCTCCTCAGCCTTAAAACAAGCAAAAACGGAAATCATAGAAAAAAAAACGGACACGTCCGCAGCACTTGACAGCCTTAGGCGGCCTCCGATTTCCGAGGGGCAGGGGGGAGGGGTTTGACGAATCATGGCAATACGAAACCTAAAGACGATGGGCTGGCGCAAACTCCGTGAGACGGGGAAAAAAAGGCGGCTGTCTCATTCGCTCGTGAGCTTCGGTCTTGCTCACGCCGATGTCGAACGGAAAGGGAAGGGGGGAAGACAGGGCCATACCAATATTCTCTGGGGAGCGAAAGAAAGCGTCGCCGATCGCAGCGGCAAATTGCGCGTGCTGTGCGCCAGGGAAAACTCGTTCTTTCGGGAAGGAAGGAAAACCGGGATTCTTTGTATCTGCACTGGCGTGCGCATGGGCTTCGGCCTTCGTTCTGCAACGAAAGAGGTCGTTCTCATCCGCGGTGGAGCGGAAAGAAGGACGCGTCCTTCGGGCGGTAAAAACGGGGAGGCAGGGACGTCTGCCAGTGACCGCACGCCCCTCCGTGTCGAGGAAGGATGGACGTTCTGGCATGGGAAGAAACTTCGATTTCCTTCAGGCTGGGCGGACAAGCTTCGCTGACAGTTGGAGAGACAAGCAGAAGGGGGGCGCCGCCCGCTCAAACAATAGGAGGAGGAATGGCAGTGTCGTAGTCGGTCCAGCACGAGATTAGAAGGGGGTAATTGTCTTCTTTCAGAAGCTTCATTACCGTGAAACATGCCAGGGAGAATAGCTTGGTCAGTGTGGCAAAGGGGCCGATCCCGCGGCTGGACCAGTCGCGGGGAAGAAAAAGTCGGTTCTGCTGGGGGTCTAGCTGGCGTCAAATCCTCGTGCCCAAGCCGCTACAAATACAGACGGGGCGTTCATGTGGAAAAGGAGGCGGTGCTCGCCTTCTCAGTTCCCGGTTAAGACAGAAGTGGTCGCCCGGGGGTGGCTCTCTGGGTGTGGGGGGGTGAGAGGGTGGTTTGAATCTCTTGGATGGGTCAGAAAAGAACAACGGAATCCTCGAATGATTAGGCACGCGCTGGCTCCTCCAAAATTCATTTCGTCAGCATCGGGAGTAGAAGTGGCTGTTGTTTCGTGGAAGCGTCTGATGCGTCTCGGAGTCGTAATCTTTCTGCTGAACCACCAAGGGGTCGGTGGTCCTCTGCAGTTTGCAAAGGAGAAAGGGAATCACATCACTTCCAACGCGTGGTGGGGGAAAAAATCTTCAAAGCGCTCAGGATTTCATTCACCTACCAGTCGATGAAAAAAAGAAAAAGGCTGTGAGAGCGCGATGATTATAGCAAAGACGCCTTCTATAGGAGACAGGCAAAGGGGATCCGAAACCGAATCTTCCCTATATCTTATCGGATGGAGGATTTCAGAATCCATTCGCCGAGGGAAGATGGTCATAAATGACTTCGCTCGAAGGAAGCATCCTCGATCTGTTCCAGTAGCAAGGAGACCCCCGACGGAGTAGACTAGGAGAGGAGTCCATTCCGAGGAAGGAACAACTTTACCCCAATCTCGCCGACCGTGGCTTAAAAAAAAAAAAAGGGAACATCACTCCTCCTACGAGAAGATTCCAGGATTTACCTCGATTTCATAAGCCGCCGCGGATTAACTTCGAGTGTCGAATTCCCGCCGGACGGAAGAAAATTCGACGATCACCCATGGAAGGAGGCATCTTCTCACATTTCGAATATCGAGGGGATCGGCTCACCAAACTAAACCGTGGGAGGGGAAAGGCGTGCACTCTCGCAGCTTCCTCAAAAGGAAAAACTCGCGTGCAGATCAGGGCATCGGAAGAACATGGTTCCTTACCTCTGGTCCGCGAGCTTCTTTCCTGGCCAAAGAGGTCATCGGATCGTGTGAGGGAGGACATGAATCTCAGAACAGACAAAAAAATGTTTCCCCCGCGTAGGAAAACGTGAGCGGCTTGGGGGAAGTTCGTAGGTGCGTTTTCTGAGGCCAGAAAAAACTCTTTCGTAGAAGAAGAAGTCATTCGGCGGCGCCGGAGGGGGAAACAGTCGCCAGTGCCGCGAAATTGTGGGATCCGGCTTAGAGCGCCGGTTAGCGCGACGAAGCGGATATCGCTCCTTTCAGAGAAAGAAAAACTTCCTGGTCTGTCTATTCGCACGGGAGTCTGCCATCTTGAACTCGACTCCACTTACTATAATCTCGCAATATGTGGAAGGTGAATTCTTCACAGGGGAAGAACCAGCCTTCAAGACCGAAGCGGAGAGTTGTCTCGAAACCGATCATTTCGAGAAGATCCTCTTATAAGCGAAAGATAACAAATCCGTCTCGATTGCCATCTAACTTGAACAAAAGAACGCTGCGCTCCCGAAAAAGGGACTGCGAACAACACCCCAAAATGCCATCACATGTTGACTCCAGGAGGGGGGGAAGCGATAAATCGCGAGCCTGGAGAACGGCGCGCGCACTAGAAGGTGTGGGGTGGGGTGGGGAGGGGGGGGGGGGGAGGGGAAGCGCCCATCTTCGCCAGGTGTCGGGGGGGGGAGAGGAGATCACTGGGGGGGGGTGGGGGGTTGGGGGGTAGGGAGGGGTGGGGGGGGGGGGGGGTAAGGACTTTCATATTAATGAAATCGCCTTATAGAGGATAAAAAGGGCCGCGCGTCTTTTCCTAGAGAAAAAGGAAGGCGATAATTCATCAGTCGCCAGGGGTAGGGCGTTGTCGCTCATCTGATCCATCTGGGGTGTGGGGGGAGAGCTCCATTCTTACCAGTGAGGAGAAAGAACAGGGGGTGGCGGGGTGGGGTGGGGGCAAATTCGCTTTTCCTTGTAGGGACATCGGTTGTGGGAGCGGATTTTCTCTTCTTGGGGGGCCGCAAAGATTCGAGGAAAGACACCAGATTGCGTATGGGGGTTCGAGTCCAACTCGCGAGAAAGATCCGCACATTAGACAAAGGGGGTCTCGCGTGTGTAAGGGTTCTAACTAAAGTTTCGGTCTGTGGGGGGGGGGTGGGTGAAGGTGAGGGGGGGTGTGGGGGGTCTTGGCGGTGGGGGGGGGGGGGGGGACCCACGGTGCGGGGGGGGGGGGGTGTAAAAGTCCGTAACTTCGCGTATCTGCGATTCCTTCCACGAAGGACGCAATGTTTAATCCCCTAATCGACAGCCAAAGGTCGCGCCAAGCTCCTTAAGAACAAAGTGCCATCCTGAATCCAAGGAAAGCACCAAGAAGTGGTCCTTCGGAATGTGTGGTGGTGTGTGGTGAAATCAGAGAGGGTGGGAAAGGGCAACCTTCTCAGGGGGAGAGGACAGAGCCCTCAATTTGACGCTGTCGCCATTCGCGCGCACTAGGGAAAAATGAGGGGAAAGTTTCCGAGCGGCGCCCGCGGAAGGGGAGGAAAACCCGCGTCTTTATCATAGGCATGTCCAAGAAGAGGGGGTAGAACTGCTAGCGGCCTGACGAACCTCGCTCGCGTTGAAGGGGGCGACGCCGCGATCTTATGCGGAAGGGGGGGGAAGAGGGCAAGTGAAGATCTGATAGGGGGGGGAATGGCTCGGTCAGTTTCGCGGAAAGGGGTGAAGGGGGTGGGAAAGCTGAGTTGATCCGGAGGGGGTGTGGATCGCGCCACGCCCGGAGGAGAAAAAAAGCTGGCTGCATGCGAAGTATAAAGGGGGGGAACCACGCTCGCGACGTCTTCGACGAAAGGAAGCATAAGAGGCCGCAAGATGGAAAATAGCGAAAAAGAAAGGAGGGGGGACGAAATCTTCGATCAAGAGCATACTAGGATCACATTATTATGCCGTCGAATCGGAAAAGGAAAAGGAGCGCGCTGTCGGTATTCATCGGCCGTCATGATTCTGCGAAAACAGCATCAGATGTAATCCGAATCGACTCAGGGAACCGCAGCCC
>Ga0179593_1715408_pt1 | contig 14044 bp, 11 predicted proteins | sample CZODoug2_1_08_16_FD_185931 | JGI IMG/M metagenome (GOLD analysis project Ga0179593, IMG submission 185931) | Vadose zone soil fungal communities from Angelo Coast Range Reserve, California, USA - CZODoug2_1_08_16fungal (PacBio error correction) | ecosystem: Environmental > Terrestrial > Soil >...
AACGCGGCGTAGCTCCAACAACCGTAACCGCCAGGTGCGGGGGAAGGCTTAAGGCATCCGCTGGGATGGGGGGGGACTCCTATAGCTCGAGCCTGTGGTAGATTGAGGCGCTGCCTGCTTTGCTGCAATCCCTAAGCGGAAGACCGGAAACAGAGGGAAAAACGAACCCTGTCTTTGAACCCGGAAAAGACAGAACCTCCTCTCCGGGACGCCACCTTCGCGAATCTCGCAGTTTGACGACCATGAGACATGTGACAACAGACTATCAAACCTAAAAATTTACTAGGAGGCGTAAAAAAGAATGACAGCCTCGCGTCAAACCGTCCTCCGTAAAAATTACCCGGAAAACCATGCGAGCAGGAAACCCTCAAAGGGGGGTAACGCATCTTCTGACGCCGGCAAAAAAAAAACACGTCCAAAAAACTTAGCTGGGCCCTACGGCCGAACTTTTCAAGTTCCGCACCGACAAAAGTTCTTGAGCCAAAAAAACATAACCGGGGAGTCAAAAATCGGCGTCTCGAAGCAACCCAAGGCCGTCCGAAACTCATGCTAAAAGAAGACCAAGGCAGCGGGGACGGGAGGGATTCAGACCCGACTAGACACGCCCTTTGAGGGATTGCGAAACTCTGCTCACGCGGGAAAGAAGAACCTAAGATTACAAGAAAGGCGGGGGTTATCGGTGCACAGGCGGAAAGCCCGTCTCCAGTCATGGGCGGTCGGGATCTTATCAGCTGGGGCGAAAGGCGTGGGACGCCTGAAACCACTAAACACCCGCTGGCTTTGAAAGACTCTAAGCCAGGGAGGCTTTTGCTGCACTGGAGGGGGAGCTGACAAATACTGTGAAACAAAAGGGAAGTCTTGTAACCGCTCCGCCCTGCCGAGCTAGACCCTCCGCAGAAACGGCCAATAAAGCCAAATACTTTCAGGAGGACTGGGGACGTTACCCTTGGGAAAGCGAGGGCGGTGGGAATGAAAGGGAGGGGTTTGGGAGAGGGAGTCTACTGACCGGGGAGAGAAGAAGCGCAAAAATTCCCGTTACGGCGGTTCTTAACCTTTAGGTAAGGAGAGAAGGCCTTCGTCAGCGTTCAAATTTGTACGAATCAAAGAAAAACCTGAGAGAAGAAGGGAGTTCAGCACGAGGAGAAGGGGTCTACTTTTCATAAAAGGGAAGAACTTCTCTTCCCGAGAGCGAAACGAGAGTCCGTGAAGGGCCTGTGCTTCCGATCATCAAAAAAAGGAGGAAGAGGAAAAGGGGCCGCTCCCATATCGAATCGAATCGGGCCTCTATAGGGGAAGAGAGCTATGAAGGGAATGCCCCACCTAAGCAACCAAGGAAGGAGGTCTAATGTCCGCAGGAAAATAAGTCTCAAGGACAGATCCCTAGGCTCCGAGAACCATGGACGATGGGCCGACCTAAAGACTCAAACACTTGGAATCACTCGCAAGGGAAATGTCGACCACGGAGAAAGGGAAAGGCCGTTCGCCGCCCAGGAGCCCAACTGCTCCACCCATTTCCAAAAAGCATCTATCTCTCAAGTCACGGAGGCGGGATTCCAGTAAAGGAGGAAAAACGTCCTCTTCCATGGTGAAGGATGTCAAGGCGGGCTGATGGAAAGTAAAGGGCGGACCACTCCTAACGGTCCAGGAGAGTCTCAACACGCCGGGGAAAGTCCGAAGGAAAGAACATGCTAGTTCTTCGCAGACGGCCTGCGCGGACGATCCGCAAATGGCCGTTCATCAAAGGCAAAAACCACAAAAGCCGCGTCACAAAACCGGCGGGGCCACCCAAGCACTATCAAGACCACAGCGAGGTCCTGATTTCTCGAACCACACTCCAGTAATAGCGAACGCTCCCCGCAACGCGATCTGAGGTTCAGGCGACGTCAAAATCGTGCCCAGCGGCGCAAAAAAAGTAAGAGGGGGGTCAGGGAAAAAAACTGTTCCGGCGCCGGCCGCAGAAAGACGGCTGAGCCCCTTGGGCTCTTTGCTCCAGTAGGGTAACATTCCTACAAGCCCCGGCCAGGACCTCAGAATGCGGGGGGCAGTACTGGAGGAAATAGACGCGAATTCGGCATCATCGGCCGAAAAAAAAAAAAAAACTCAGGGGCGAGCAGCGTCTAAACCGGGTTGGGCAGAGGCTCTAGTCCTCATGGCTATCAGAGAGAAATTGAAGACTACATGACCTGGCCGAAGAGGAAAGCGCGCAAAGGCCGCGTACTTTGCACGGCGACCGCTCCTGGGGGGCACGGCGTAAAAGAAGACTCGAGTGACCGATCAAGGAAACACGCGCTGTAGAGTGAGACCAGGGGAAAAAACTTAGCGCCGACAGCTGCGGACCAGAAAATTGCATACCGCTTATAGGTATGCCAACTACGGAAACAAGGACGATCAACCTGACTCACAGAGGAGGACGGTTGTCCAAGGAAAAAAAAAAACTTCTGCCGAAAAGTATAAAGTGACAGTCCGTCCGAGGGCAAAAGCAAACAATGAACGCTTAGAAAGGGGAGCTTCTCTGACGACCCGCAGAAGGAACGTGGTTAAGAAATGAGACTGTCAATTACAACTCTAAATGTGTGAATCGACAAGTTACTTGGTAGGGATCCGAGGGATCCGGGAGAAGGGCGGGCAATGCAGAAAAAGCTCGACCGCCCGCCTTGGGAGGCGTCCAGAGCGGCACAGAGGGGGGCTCTCGACGGTCCGGTTGAAACCCTCCTCGGAGCGGCCGTCTGAAGACGAAGGGGGAGGCAAGTCGAAAAGAACATCGGGTACTACTGTCACCGAGAGTCAATAGTCGTAAATTGACAAAACAATATATTAGGAAGAGGAACTCTATGAAGCCACAGGAGGCCCTAAGGGTACTAACACAGACAAAAGAGCTCGAAACGTGAAAACCCCAAAATGCCTACCCCGACGACCCAGGAGCTTCGACAAAGAGCACATCGCAGAGAGAGGTCTTCAGATGGTGGCCTGAACGGGAAAAGACACTCGGATCTAGAAGCTCCGCTGAACTGTTTGAAAGGGGGGATCCGCGCTCATAGAGGGATGCAAAAAGAGGGGACAACGCCTTCAAACTTAACGGATAGAAAACTCAAACAAGGCTCATTCCAGTTCAAAGGGTAGGGAAGACTAAAGTCTTCAGGCTAGGGATGGGATGGTACAGGGGGGGGGCTACTTCAAACCTGACAGGAGAATGTCACGAAAGATTCGAAGAAAGCGAAAAGGGTTGTGCCATCGGGGGATATCATGTCGAGAAGGCGGGGAATGGCCGGCGGGTAGAGCAAAAAGTCATTAAAATCAAAGGACGAGTCAAGGTCGCTGCATAGACAAAAAGACAAGGCATGCCTATAAACAGGAGGAAAAGATATATATTGGGGGGAGGGGTAACAAAGCAGCGAGACGTTTAAAAGAGAGCGCTATCGTTTAATGAATGCCGGGGAAAGAAAGGTCAGAGTCAAGTGAGGGGGACCATGACCCCGCAGAAGGACAACAGAAAACCTATACGATTAGGAAAGGAACATGGAGGGAAGAAAAAAAAAAAAGGATGGTGGGAAAAAGAGGCACTTCCGCGAGGGAGGACTAAACGTGGCGTTACCCACTGAAAGCCAGCCAAACGTCCCGAAATTCAAAAGCGTCGATAAAGTGGATTAAGCAGAGGAAAATTGTGAGAGGGGACTAAACGTCCAGATTTAATCGCTTTTCGGTGAGGGAGGGACGAAAGCTCGACAAAAGACGAACACCCAGAAGAAAGCCTACGTAGCGCTTGGCAGCATCGGGGCTTTCCCGCCGCGAGGAAACCAGGATGAAAGGGAAGGTCTCGACACCAAAGGGGCCATTGCAGACGGAGGGGAACGCCGGAGTAGGAGGGGGGAAGGTCAAGAGGACGTTATATCGAACAGCGTTTGGAAAGCCGCAGCTACGCTTACACACCGGCAAAGGAGGTTTTGTCTTTAAAGTCACCGACGAATCGAGGGAAATTCTAAAACCGGCGTCACAGATTCCGTTGGAAAAAACCGGTGCCCCCACGGAGGTCCTGACGGCAACGATTATTTAGCCCAGAAAGGCAACGCAATTCAAAAGGCGTCCCGGCAACTAAACAGGCTTCCTCGCGGACGCACGGGAGCCCCAAAACCTCCACTCGAGAAACGAAAAGAAAGGGAATAAGTTCAATAAAATAATTGGACAAGAGTTGATAAAAAGGGCGATCAGGGGTCTCCTTACCCAACGGCAAATGGGTGAGTCCGCCAAGGAAGGACGCCTCTGCGCTGCCGCACGGACTCTGCGTGCTGCCCACAGGAAAAATCTAAGAATTCAGAATATACTGTGAAACTCATCAGAAACGGAAAACACAGTACGACAAGCTCGTTATCCGTTTCTGGCCAAAGGGAGACGGAGGGCGAGAGCTATCCTGCGAGGAAGAAAAACGCCCGCTGGGCGCTTAAAAAAACGGGAAAAATCTCAGCAAGGGAAGCAAAAGAGTAAGAGCCGTCTGGGGAGGAACCCTGACCCAGGAAAAAAAGCCGGACGGCTCAACCAACCGTCGCGGAGCTGTTCTCGCAGTGTAAAAAACCTTTTTCCAGGTCAAATTGTTACGTCGAGAAAGATGCGCCGTAAAAAGCGATTCCATGCCTAGCGCTAAAAAAGACGTCTTTACCGGCTAAAACGGGAAACCCTCGAAAGGGCGCAGCTTCTGCTGACGCTCGACGAAACTTAATTCAAAAAACAAACTGCGGGAAAAGGCCGCCAATGTGCTGGCAGACGCCCAAAAAACGAAAAAGAGCAAGCCGTCTTCGACGGCTGGCAGGACCGAAAATCCGGCCCGCAAAACGCTGAGAGCCATGCCCGCCAATGAAAAAACCCCTGGGAAGCGAATCGCCAGCCCGCCACTCCTACCAAAACCTTAGAGTTTCGACTTCTCCCAGAGAAAAATTGGTCCTCGCCGAAGACTAATAACGCCGCTGTCTGGATCGTGCACTCAATTACAACCGCCGTCGCCCGCGGAAAATCGGTTCGGCCTGCTGTCGGGGAGCCGCGTGACTCCCTTGAAGAAGGGGAACCCCCCCTTCTCATGGCCGCGAAATAGGTTCGGCTGCCTGCTGCTCGGGGCCAACAAGCAGCTCCTTCCACGCAACGGCGGGGGAAAAAGAAAAAATACAAGCGGGCCTCCTGACCACCTCACAACGCGCAGGCCGAATTGGCAAAAAAGAAGTGGTTCTCGCACTTAACAGTTGTAGATGCGTGGGGGAAGCCATGATTGTCAGCTTACGCGAGAAAAAACCGGCCAAGGTGCGATCCTCCTCGGCGTGACAGCGAATGCGGCTCCTGAAGGGAATCGAGCAGGGTCTATCCGCTTCACCCTGGCCGAGAGCCGAAAAAGCGAAAAATGTAGGCACAATCCGGGGTGCTTCTTGGCGGCCTACAAAAAAGAAAAAAATTAGCAAGAAAAAGCAAAAGCTGCGTTTTCGAAACGAGGCGGAACATATCTCTACAAAGGGAGGGGAAGATATCTGCCTTACAACCCCAAAAACCCACACCAAAAACCAAAACAAAAACCCCCCCAAAAAAAACCACCACCCTCAGAGAGACCGGGCGAGTGGAGGAGAGACGCCTAAGGCGATTAGAGGAAAACAGACCTAAAAAACGCCGCGGCGACGGGAAAACCCATTCGGGTAGAAGCCGTATCGTGGAGGGCAGGCCTCGCGGCAAACCGGAACCTGTCGGTACGCGGCCGCAAAAGAATCTCCGTCACGGAAGAACCCTCGTAGCTCGCTCAAAGCCCCCGCAAGAAAAGCCCATCCATGGCCTTCACAGAGAAAAGCCAAGGTAAAACCGATACGCAGACAACATCAAAAAGCTCCGGAGGAAAAAACGGCAGTCTGATTCTTAGGGCGGAAAGGCAACGACCTTCCTGGTGCGGAAATGGCGCAGGCTCAACCCGAGCATCCAAAAAACAGCGCATTCTGGAGAGCGCGGCCAGCGGCAGAAAGGTTAGGACGGAGCCACTCCCTTTCCGGAACAAAGCCCCCAGTTTCAAAGGACTCTGAGTGACGGCTGGACCAAGGGTGCACAAAGACCAGCATCGTCGGGGTATTTCAAAGGGGAGGACGAGGCCCGGAAGAAGGTCTAACTCTCACCAAAGGAGAGGCATGCGGTACTACTTCATCAAAAAGAAGCGAGAATGTCCCCTGAAAAACCGGGAAGAGGACTAACTGAAGGTTCGCTCCAAGCTGAAAAAGGTGTACTTGGAGAAAAACGGTTCGACGGAAGACAGTCCCCGAAGTAGGGGGCACGTCCGAGTCAAGGGAAAGGGAATGTTAAGAGACTCTTCCTCGAAGAGAGCCCCCACTATGTCGCGAAAAAACTCGAGCAAGAAATTGACGTCGGCAGCGTAGAGAAAAAGCGAACCTCTCTCTTCGACAGAAACGTCCCTTGCCGAATTTGGTCAAAAAAGGTCGCATTGGGAAAGACCTGCTCGGCGGACGGGGGGGGGAAAAAAGGAGACGTCTATGCCGAAGCATGGATGAACAGATTGTTCGGAATCCAAAAGAAAGAGAACCATCTCTCAATATAATTATCAGCGGAAAAATTGGGGACACTTCCGCCTGAAAAAGGGATGCCGTTTTAGGAAAGGGGGTGAATCTGGAAATCTAGAGAATGCTGGGGCCGTCCAGGAACAATCCAGAGGGGACTATCGAAATGGTAGAGGGACTCTTGACGACAAAAGACGCATTGGGGAGAGGGGGGGGGGAATTAGAAGTCATACGCACTTGTAATGAAATTAAATTTGTGAGAGGCAATTTATCTTGGATCTATTGTTCTGTGGGGAGGAGACTGAACGGATAAGAGGAGGGTGGGAAAAGACAACCCGACTTTGAAGCCTGCTTACGAGGGTGCCCTGGTCTATTCTCGAGGAATATCGTCCTCCTTGAAGAAATAACCTTAGAAAAGAAAAGTACTACTAGCTGGAAAGGAAAAATGCTCTAAAGGTAAATGAACAATAGAGGCTGTGGCCCTATGAAGGAAAAAAAGATGGGTTCCCGCTTCCCAAAACAGATACGCAACCTTTATGAATCCTTTAAGAAAAGAAAGAAAGATGCAACGAGGTATCCTGGCCTAAAATGATCGCGTTCGGAGGGACTGCATCGAGGGAACACGAGAGACCCTAGAGAGAAATTCTCCGGAAAGGGGTGGGTGAGTCTTAGGGAGGAGCGGAGCGAACTGGTACAAGGAAGAAACGCAGAACTCCGGAGTTCGCTCCACTCTAAACAGGGGATAAGCATGAAAGTGCAAAACTTAGTGGGACAGGTCGCCGCTGCCAAGATTTTTGCGTTTACCGCAAAGAAAGGTAACGAAAGAAGGATCAGAAAATCGAGCGCTTTTTAATTTTCCAGGTGAGAGGGGAGAGAGTTAAAAACCTAGAAGGGGAAAAGGAAGAGACATGAGGGAGGACTAATCTAGGGGAAAAAAAGAAATCTCAAAGTCGACGATTAAAGGAAAAACTCGAGAATGCCCGAGAAATATAGCCACAAAAAGGGATGATGAGGAAAAAGATATAGAAAAAGAATGGTCTGAGTCCATCTAAAGGGAGTCGTCTTGACATGAGGGAAATGGTCCGGGAATAGGAAACATCGCCCTCCTTTAGACATATAAGATTCGACTTCATTACCAAAAACAGGAGACGACTCGTAAGAAGGGAAAGAAGAGTTCAGGAAAAAGACCGCCTTCAGTCAACCTTCTCCCGGTACATCAAAAAGAGAAAAGTGCCAGCTGTCGTACATCAAGTTGGCCGTAAGAAGAGGGAACATGTTGCGTCTCAGAAAGGGGGGAGGGGTCGCGTGTGTCGTGAATTGTAGGAGGGGGTCCAAAGGAACCCTGGGACAGGTGAGAGATCTAACTTCGTCAGTCGGCGGGAGAGGAAACCTCGGAGAAAGAAGAATGAAGAACCTAAAAAGGAGTAAGTGCTGGCATTTTCACAAGCAGAGGTGCACGTCAGGAGGGGGGGGAAAGATTTGGGACGAAACGGTCAGAGCTATTTCGGTGTGAAGCGGCCTTAGGGGAAAAAAAACTGCTCGAGAGAGACAAAAAGAGTGGGTCAGTACGGGGGGGGGCAGAGTCCGATGGACCGCCGGAGTGTCAAAAGTCCGCGCCGTGCCGAACTGAGGACGTGGGAAAGCGGCGGACCCCGACCCAGAGAAGCAGAAGGTACGAGGCCGGGACGTACCAAAGGGGATCTCAACGAGCATGAAAGTAAAGCACACACTCCATCGATGAACATAAACCCCAGACGTGGCAGTGGACCTCCTTACTAGGGGAGTGCGTTCTATACCTTAAAAGACCCACGAAGTCAGAAGGGTCGAGTGTCGACGTCGAGAAGCACCTCGAGATAGAACAACAGCAATGGCTGAGTCCACGGACATTGAGTAAAAACTACTGGAGGACGCGGTCGTGGCTCGCGGCCAACACTACCCGCAAAGAGAGTTCAATGATTCCGGCTTCGAGAAAGATATCCCTGCGGGAGCAAGAGAGGAGGCCAGGGGGCTCTGAGCCGGAGAAAAGCTTAGGTAAGCAAAGGAAGGGGCAGGGAAGCGCCGCGGAAAGGACCCCCTCAGAAAAGGGGAGGTCGCTGAACGCCGATGTTCGCAGGGGGGAAGCCCCTCTACGTAGAATAACCCTGTACTCCCCAAGAAGAAATGGGAAATGCGAAGAGAGGACTCGTATAAGAGCGATACTGCTGTAAACGTTCAAGCTGCTCTGCTCGCGAACAAGAAGGGGGGGGGTTACCGCTCTGCTGACGCTAATACTCCCTGTACCGTCTCCACCGGAAAAAGGGCTACTTGCCTGGTACCTCCCCTACAGGTTGGATTAAACTCCCCCAAACCTGCTGGAAGAAGTCACTGCGAATTGCAAAATGAAGAGCAAGCGCCGCCGCTAAGGTTGGGTGTTTGTTGGGAATTTAAGGCAGTGGTCAACCCCCATGCTGACATGGTGCTCGCGGTGAAGGGCTTCTCCTCCCTCACAGGAGGGGGGAGTTCGCTTCTCCAGAGGAGAAAGGTTTTGAAGAGCAAAGAAAATCGCGACGTAATAACACGCCGTGCTTGAAGATCACTCTGTCGAAGAACCGCCGGCGCAATGCTGTAAGAAAAGGGCTTCGTCGGGCTCTGCTTTCAGATGGGACACGAAGGAGGATTGACCCGAGATGCCTCTAACCGACCGCGCAAGGGGGAGGAGATCCAAAGGCCTGGTGCGGGGCCTGCGAATTCTCACCGCGCGCCTCAGCTCTCAAATTCTCGCTCAAAGGAAGACCTTGCCCGACAAAGACAAAGAACGAACGACGAGTCGCGAAAGGGGAAGAAACAGAAGGCGCGTTCTCACACGCGCTCGATGCGTTGTAAAAGGGGTGACTCCTCTTTGGGGTTGTTGGGGCGGCGCCGGAATAGCATAGCCTGGTCTTCAGTGACTGCAAAAAGGGATCGGGTCCGGGCGAGCGCGTAAGGAGGCACGTCACCTTTAAGAAGGGGAGAGGTCAAACTAGACTAGATGTTGCACCTTCGGCAGGGGAGGGGACGTGCTGCGGGCGTTGGCGTCCCGTTGACTCCTCCTCGCCTCGCCAGGGAAAGCAAATGCGTGTCGGTGAAAAAAGACCTCAGAATTGGATGCGCCTGACGACTCTCAAGAAGGGTAGAGGGGTCTTTAACGCGTCAAACACCGACCGCAGCGTGTCCGGAGCGGGCAAAGCGCGTCCCCAGTAAGGCCCTCCCAGAAGCACGGAAAGCGACGGTGCCACTTCAGAGAGGGTTTTTGCCGGTCAACCAGTTTTGACATGCTGATTAAAAGTGCCGAAGCGTCCAGGAAAACTCCCAAAAGTCGACCGGCTCTTAAAAAAGAGTTTCCTCCAGCTCGCGAAAAACAGCAAGCAGGCCTCCCAAGGGGGTCTCGCCCCTGGTCACGGCACGAGTGTGTCTGTAAGGGGGCACGCGGGGCCCCTTGCGGCTGCGTTCAGCAAAGTAAGAACGAGGGCGGAAACAAAAACCGGCCCGGTTTACAAAAGAAGCCAACACAGATAAAAAGGAGAAGCTACAGGCATCGAGCGAACCAGCAAGGTCCGGCCGCGGACTCTTCAAAACGCCCTGAAAAAAAAAACAATGACCCAAGTCGCCGTCTAGCGGGCGCCGCGACCATATGGCACGATAAAACGACCAAAAGGTTAGACGACAGTGCTTCACTAAAAAACCTGTAGCAGGGAAGAAAACCTCCAAGGCGGTCGGCTGACGACGACGCCTCACCCCATACAGGGAACACTTTGCCAAAGGGGAAAGGTCAGGCCGGGGCACGGATTCAACGCCTGCCGGACCAAAAAAAGCCGGGATTTACGACCAAAAGGGTCTTGGCTAAAAGGACGACCAGGCACCGCCGGACCCGGGCCCGAAGAGTCAGTGCGGTTGGCAAGACTGGCGCTCGCTCGAGAAGAAACAGCAGCTTGACCCGACGGCCGAGGTCGCGAAAGGGAGAAAAGCACGGGAAAGCTTTAGGCCGCGGCGCGAGGGGGTAAAAAAGGAAAGCGCAGTCCCAGCCTTCAGAGAACTGCCAGGTTTAACTGGCCCCGGTACTTTGAAAAGGTCACCAAACGAGCCCGCCGGTTGGAGGAAAGGAAACCGGCGAGAAAAACAAGGGAGCGACACAAAAAGAAAAGAGGGACTGCGGAAGTCTTCCCAGCATGAACGTTAAACGCCCGGCGACGAGAACCAAGCGGCTACGAGCAGGGAAATCGGAGGACTCCCCGACGGATTCAAAAAAAGCGGTAAAAAAAAAGCTCACCCGGTCGTACGGGTTGGGGGCCGAGGATCACAGGGCATGCGGCCATAATCCAATTGTCGTTTGGAAAGAAGATCGCGGGCCGCCACCTCGAAACGCGCCGAGAAGATCGACCGACCACCGAAAAGGCGTGAAGAGGGAGAGAAAAAAAACGTCGGTCGAAAGAAAAAAAAGATAGAGGAAATGTGTGCTCGGAAATGATACGGTCGGGCACAGCATCTTGATAGGGGAGGCATCCGTGAAGGCGTCTCATCTTCAGCAACCCCGCCGGGCCGTAGCCGGGGAAGGCGCCCCGGCAAAAAACGTCGTTCTCTCATTGGCCGCTTAAATCTTCCTTCCGGGGGAGGACGGCGCAAGGACCAAGAAAGGTTCGGCGGGCTAAGAAATCTAAAGGGTCAAAGCGGCCGTCAAGGAAGGACTCTTCCTACCAAAGGGAGAAATGCCGCTGCGGGCAAACCAGCTTACCCACCGCGAGATTAGAGTTAATCGCCGCCAAAAAAGCAACCCGGAAGGTGAAAAAAGGAGCCCTTCAACTTAAGCACTCGCCGTCGCTTGTCAACCGTTCTCATCGAGGTCCTAAAGCGGCGGGAAGAAAGGGAACCGGCGCTCACCTCGAGACGCATCCGGGTCTAAAATCTCGTAGAAGCGCTCTAAAGGACCTGCCCGACAAAGCGACCCCCGCTTCAAGTTCTTGAAAACGCTCCACATGGGAACAAAAAAGTCGGCAGACACTCTCAAAGGGCGGCCTCAGAAAATGGCTGAGGGGGGGGAACTTTCAAGGGCGTCACAACTGAACGACCAAACCAACAATTGATCATTCGCGGAGGGGTCCTTCAGACTGTTGCCTCGTTCACTGAGAACTGTGAAGTAAATACTCTGCGGTTACATGCACCCTGCGGAGAGAACCAGATCAGTAAAGGGGAAGCGAGGAAAAAGTACGGGAACAATTGCCTAAAAGTGGACCATGAAGACACGGCAAAACAGACAGCAACAAACTGGGAGGAGGAAAAGAATATAGGGGGATTACCCTACGGGCGGCAATTAGAAAAATCAGCAACCCTTCCGTCGGCGTCGAGTTGAATTATCTGGCCGCATAGCCTGTACTCCCAAGCCGTGACTCTAATGGCACCGGCCTGCTAAAAGACAATAGCAAGAGACCGAGCAAGCACACACCACCAGGAGTGCGAATAAGCTAGTTCGTCAGGTTGCCAAGGGAATACCATTCCATCATCACGAGCTTCAAAAAAAAAAAGATCACAACGTTTTTCCGGGTATGGGCCGGAGGCAAACTGGGTCTCCAACGTCCAATTGAAGGTGACAGGGACAGAACTAGCACGACACGACCTTCCGACTCAACAAAAAGACAACCGATCTCTTAAAGCGGGAGGGGGATTTTCCCACCGCGCGTGCCGGCATGAAGATGAAGTAAAAGTCAGGAAAGAAATAAAAAAGTGTGGCCAGTTGCGACCAAAGAGGGCACGGCAGGCGGATCACTTTTGGTCCGGATCAAAAGTCGCGAAGCCGTTCGGGGGGGGAAAAATCACGACTTGGCAGGAAGTCTGGAAAACTAGCCGATATTGTAGGTCCAGGGGACCGCCGCCTAAAGAAAACTCAACGCGTCCCGAAAAGTGTACCCGGGGCATCCCACTAGGACGCGGGGAAGAAAAGGATCGAGCCCCACCGCATAAAAGTAAGTAAGACGCCACCGGACGGAGAATTGCAGACTCACCCGGGGAACAGCCCCGCCCCAATTCGAAAGATGCTCAATAATGGAAGGGGGGGGAACAGAACCATTCCCATCTCAAAGTTTTAGTAAGCAATGAATCCACCGGATCAGGAAAGAGGGGGGGCCTGCAGAAGGTCAGGGATCGCGACCGGCCTCAAAAAAAAACGGCCCGACAGGAGCCCAGGGACTCCTCTTAAAGCGAGGGGGTCGACACTGGCTACCCTGGGGCTCTCGGCCAACCAGAAGGGGCGCTGCCGTACAGAGGAACGGAGTGCAGTCAAGTGGGCGACCCTATCCTAGGCCTCTAGAAATTGTCGCAACCGCTTGCGTCCTGGCGATAAAATGGACGCCCTCGGATCAAGCCTGGAGAAGAGGAAAGATCCTAAAGATTGTAAAGGCCCCAACAGCCGCCGCGCGTCTCAGGAACCTGGACGCGTCGAGGGCGTCAGAAGGTGGACGTGCCCTAGAGGAAATTCCATGGTGAGAACCTCCCAAAGAGGCCCTGGGACGGCGAGGCGTCCGTACCGTAGGAGGAAGCTCTCACGCCGTCAAGAATTTACACCAAGGGCGAAGCTGCTAATGGAAATACTCCTTCGGGGGAAACAGCGCTGGAGCATCGGACTAAGATCGCCCGGATTCTTCCCAACGCACTAAAAATTCAACGGCCTGTTCCCTTTCCGAAATGGTTCCCGCATACCCGGATTGAGCCAAATAAAATCACGCCACCCTGCGCTGCCTGCACGCTCAAGAAGTCCCTTCCATGTACGGGCGAAGAAAAGTGCGTTAAAAAAGGCAGTTATACAAAAGTCGCCCGACCGGGGGGACCCGTGGCTTGACGATAGCTCTACCTCGTCGTTAAGCCAGAAGAAGACTCAGATAGGAAATTGTCTTGGGAGGGGGGAAATCTGGCACCATTGAAAAACGGCGAAGTCCGGCCTGCCTGGCGCTGGTAGGACAGTCAGTCAGCCTGCTCACCGGGGAAAACAAAGAAAAACCCCGCGACTACACCTGTCTCGGCCGGGACTTCTCCTGCTAAGGGTTGGACCACCGGTAAACGTAGGGACGACGCTCCGCAAAGTAAGAACTCCGGCCGTAATCCATGCAAAAAAATCCAGGGTCCAGGAATGGAAAACCACACCGCTGGTCTCAAGGAGGGGAAAGCGCGATTCTTGGGTGGGGTCATGGATGGGGGAAAAAGTTGACTCTGCAACGGAAGCACGCACAGCTGGGCCTGAAATGCGGCGCCTTTAAAAGGGGATGCGGCGTCCTCTGATAGGTAGAATCACGACTATTATGGGATCGGCAATACCAGCTATGAAGATGGGTCCATGAGGAAAGTACCCAGAAGCGCGTGGAGCTTGGATGGCCTACCCTTGAACGCCTCTGTCCCAGGGGAGGACCTCTGTAAGTGAGCCAGACGACAGCTCTTTTTATGCTGCCAGAAACTAAAACAAAAAAAGGTAGAGAATGGGCCGCCCCCTAGCGCCTCTGAATCCAGAGGAAAAACCG
>Ga0179593_1351419_pt1 | contig 14043 bp, 16 predicted proteins | sample CZODoug2_1_08_16_FD_185931 | JGI IMG/M metagenome (GOLD analysis project Ga0179593, IMG submission 185931) | Vadose zone soil fungal communities from Angelo Coast Range Reserve, California, USA - CZODoug2_1_08_16fungal (PacBio error correction) | ecosystem: Environmental > Terrestrial > Soil >...
CCCGAAAGAAACACTCGCAATGGGACTGGGAAAAAATCACTCAACAGCCCTTGAATTCACGATTCTTGAAGGCGGGACGTGTGGCACAGAAAAACGCCAAAAAATGTCTGAGAAGTTAGAGAGACGCCAGGCGTTTGAAATGGCAGAGAGCTAAGAAAACAGCGCTCCAAAGGAAAGCCTTAAAGGGGGGGGGGAAGAGGAAGAGGCCCACGCTTTGTAAGATTTTCCAAGAAACAGCTGGTGCTAGGAAGAAGCAAAAAACGACACACACCGGCAATGGGAAAAAAAATTGCGGTCAAGAGAGTCCGAGAGGAAAAAAAAAAGAAGAAGAAAAACACTACCGGAATCGCACTCAGGAGGATGTTATTTTGCATGGCCAGAAAACGATAAAGAATTGTAGCGACCTCTATTCGCTGTGTCCGGCAGCGAAACGGGGAAAGTGGCTTCGCCTCCGAAGCTCGGGAGTAAGATGTCTGGGCGCGAATGAGGTAAATTTTGTTTCTTTGGGGGGAAATCGGTCAGGGAGAAAAAAAGTGACCGCGTGATCAGGGATAAACTCTCATGGGGGAGACGGGCCACCGTGTATAGAAAGACGAACCAGCGCACGTCAGAACGCAGGGGTTCCGCTAGGAATGAGAAAGACATGGGCAGCAACCAGATGCAAAGAATCTCCTCTAATATCAGGATAAAGGATAAAACGACGTCGGAGAAAAAGAGAGATCTAGAAAAAGGAAATACCGGCAGGAGAGCCCGATTAAAAAGTGATTACCTTTTCTGGTTTGGAAGTCCGAGCACCAACGGCGGAGGCGCAGTGGGAAATGGGCTTCAGATCCACCAAAAAAAGAGCCAAGAAGGTTGGACTTGGGGGGGGAGAAGAGAACGTGATGCCGGAACGGCCTCTGCATATGAAGGCTAGGGGGGCACTAGAGCAGGATTCAATCGGGTTGGGGAAGGAAGGAACAGAGGACAAAAGGCTCAATATTCCCTTTAAAAAAGCAAAGAACAACTCAAAAACCAGAAAATCTGCTGGCCAATAAGCCTGGACTTAAGGTTGTAATTGGACAAGTCACGGCTGCAAAGGGCATTGTTGTGTCGGGGCTCTGGTCAAGCATCGACTCCAGAAAGGAGCGCGTCCAGTCTCCGGGGGACAAATCTATTAACATGTAAAAACCCTCCGAGAAACGACGTATCTGGGGCCCAGTCCAGAAAAGAAAAGGGGAAAAACCTCGACCTCTGGATTACTGCTGGAAAACTGACAGTGACATTCAAATAAAAAGAGAAGCGGGCACCAGGTAGCCCAGTACGTGATCGGTTTTAATTTCCGAAAATAGTGTTGAAAAGGGGCGGGCTTGCTTAGGGAGGATTTAAAAGGGGAAAAAAAAAACAGAGCCGACGGGGGGGGGGAGGGTTCTTAACATGAGCAAGTGAGAAGGCAGGCGCTCGCGCGAAAAAGAAGAAACGAACATCCAAAAAAAGACAGCCATTTAAAAGGCCAGGCGCCGTCCCATGTGTGAGGTCTGCAAGACGAGAGGCTTAGGTCACTGAAGACTCACTTGGTGCGGGGTAGGCCACCAAAAAAAGGTGTAGGGTCAAATCCAACTCGGCGGGCGGTGGGAAAAAAGACCTCGTTAACAGGGGTTCAGGAGGCAACGGCCACTTCTGTGAAACTGGAGCTTGGCCGCTCGCTATTCAAAAAAACTCCCCATTCTTCAAATTCTACGGAGCAGAATAAAGATGCAAGTGTGGGGGGAGGGGGTTTGAGGCCAAAAAAAAAAAAGACGAAGGCGTGCGGGAATCCAAAAACATCATTCGAATATAGAAAGAGGGATCGCAGGAAAGCAGAAATGGATCGAAAACGAATCCGTCAACATTACGTCGATTACCAAAAAGGTTTCTCAGCCAGCCCTTAAGCACAGAAGAGGAAATGGAACCAGTGAAAGGTTGTCGAAATTAAAGAAGTAACGTCAGCAGTCAACAGAAGGAGCGAAAAAGAAAACGAAATAGAGAAAGAGCAACCGGATGGTCAATCAACTGGCTATAAAAAGGTTAATCCGACGCAACAAACGAAGGGATGAATTACTAGCAGCTGGGAGTGAAAGCAGGGGAAAGGACCGATTGAATTAAGTGGGGGGAGGGAAAAGCAGCAGAGGGCATCTGAATCGGCAACGAACGTTGAATGCGGGGGCTACACAGGCACTGGGAGTCAAAAGAGGGACCATACGAATGTGTCTGCAGAACCTTGGTAAAGAAGGAAAAACTGTGCCGGAGGCCGGTAGATGTCGATCCAGGTTCCAGGTCAAGAAGAAAAAGACCGGGGGCATCATAATGAAGCAAAGAGGGTTTTGGGGCCATCTAACGAAAAGGGATCGAAACCCCAGACACACGGAGAAGGATGCCAAAGGGGGATAATAAAAATCCGGAGACTGATTGATGGGATTGGATTCGCGAATGCGGAAGTATGAAATCCAGTTCCAAGCGTGCGCGTTGGACCACAAAAGAAAAACACGAATCCGAACCAAGAGAGGGAAGATGGAACAAATAGCCACGAACGCTATGGGGGGGGCAGACCCGGGATAAGGAAAAACATTTGTTGGTGTGGAACACTATACACAAGCAGGCACAGAGGCGCGGGGGATAAGCGGGCGGGTGGAACAATCAACAAGCGCCGGCGAATGTCAAAGCTAAAGGGTGTCTTGCTCGAACAACTCGGGTTCTCGGCGTAGTGCAGGGAGAGAAAGAGCAAAGGGGGGGGGAGGACGTAATTCAAAATTCACAAAGGTCGCGATCCGCGGAGAGTGGGAAATTGAACGCAAGGAAAGAACCCGTCAAGAACAGGGCTTGCAAACGATCTCAAAAAAAAGGGCCTTACCCTGGGGGAAAAAACGGAGAGAGGATTGAATGTCGGTAAGTGCGACCGCACGTGACGAGGTCGATTCTTAAAAGCTTGGGAGGGGGGGGACAATAAGAAGAGGGCAAATCGCCTAGGGACATGCATTGGGCCATCAGCGAAACTCCAGAGCGTCGTGTGACTAAGGGGGGTAGAGCAAACTAACACAAAAGGAAGAAAAGAGCAGAGAGAAAAAGGGGTCAAAAAATCAAGAGGTACACCTATGGGATTGATGAGCAGATTTTCGTGGTGGGGGGGGAAAGGGTGGTTAAGCACACAACTGGGATCGGAAGGGGGGGAAGACTGGGGGAACTGGGGGGGGAAGGTCAAGTAAAAAAACATAGGCACGGAACCATACCTATCATATCGAGAGGCGCGTAAGCAGAAATTCGTAGCAACAAGAAACTGGAGCTCGGTTAATTCGATTTTAGCATCCACAGGGAAAAAGGCGGAGAGCAGCCGCTGGTGCTCGGAATTGAAAGAAGGGAACATGTCACCTTTAAAGAAATAGAAGGGGAATCAAGAAGGGTTAACATCGACGTTGTTAGAGGAGGTCGGATGAAAAGGAGTGAAACGTACAGGGAAGCATGTCTAGACGCATTCGAGGAAAGAAGATTGGTGAGGCCAATGATTTTCGAAAAGGAAGACATTAGTCGGACCAACTTGAGATGAGGTCGTCGCAATGAAATTTGACTGCAGCCAAGGATTGTGGAACAAGAAGGCCCGTCTGAAGAACGCGGTGCAAGTTGTGACGACCAAAAATGAAAACAGCAATGCGCAACAATCTCATGAACGCGAAGGGGGCATCCGTGATTAAAAAACGCGGACAGAAGCCAAGGAAGGGCACTGAAGGGGAAAACAGCGCATAGAGGAAGTTTCTCATGGCTGAATCAAGACAGATATCCAAGGGATGGAGAGAGGGCAGGGTGGATAAATATTAAATCGACGGGGGAAAAAAAGGCAAAAATGGAAGGGGGGGGGTAGTGCATACGGTGGTCTGGATAGAGAGCGCAAAAACAGGATGTTACGTAGGAAAGGAAGCAGCGGGGGGGGGGCAAGAGCCTATAAAAGCTCATGGGATCAGGGGCGGCGATCCTGGTTGAGATAGTCTAGCCTCGGTATAAAAGTGGAAACGCGCTACGCCGAAATCATCAAAGAAAATTTTGCGGAGGAATTATGAGAAAAAAAGAAGAAGTTTCAAGTCCAAACGACTAAGTGAAGGAAGAGGGGGCGATGGGGGAGTCAAAGAGGGGGGGGAGATTAGTGGGTGGGCAGTTAGAAAGGCAACATACGCGTTGACAATAGTTACTTTTGTTCCTAAGGGAAAGAGGGGTCCCCCCTTTAACGCAGGTTTGAGGACGAAGGTCGATTAGGGCTTGAGGTTGGGGGGGGGAGAAGTCCGTGTGTGTTTTCAGGAGCGTAGCCATCGAACCACCTCGGCTTACTGAAGGGGTCGAAACAGATGTGGGGGGGGAGGTGTTGTGACCGGGTCTGATGGGGAATCGAAACTGCGTAAGATTTCCGAAAATGAAGGGTTTCGGTGATGGAGTTCCCGGCTCATAGGTGGTAACTTACTGACCGAATGGGGTTAGTCAGAAGGACTGAAATGCTAACCCAATCGTTACAGATGGAAGGGGAAACAGAAACTGGAAAGGGGGCGTTACTTAGTAGACCTTACAATCAAAAATACGGACGAATAGGTGCTGTGATAGGCTCGATAGTAATTAATTAATGTGATGCTACAAAGGTAGGGGGAAATACCCGAGGTTAGAGGAAATTCAAGAGATCACACCTCGGGAGCGATACCGGGGAGACTAACTCTGGGGAGTAGCACGCAAGCAAATTGACTCTTTCGACAAAGAATCATGATCCCTAGAATAAATTTGAGGACCGCTGCCTTCTTAAATGACTCATAAAGTTGCGCCCTAAAAAATTAAAACCGCCCCGCGAGAGGAAGACGTCAACCGATCTTGACGGGAAAAGGAGAGCATAAGAAAGCATTAATACCAGTCATTACGTAAAAGGTCGAAATCCAGCAGCAATGACTCGCTGACCGGTTGCGCAAAATCGGTCAAGCCAACCAAAGGGACCTGACACTTACAAAAGAGTGAGAAGAGTCCGAAGAGAGCCTGCTGGGTGAGGCAAAGATGGGTGGTCAGGGTGACCGACCGGAAAAGAGTTGAGAAAAATGTTCAAGTCGAAAAAAAAAAAACGGGGGGAACCAGAAAGACGGGAGGTGTCATATAGAGAAAACAACAACAACAACGGGAAAAAGAATGTGAAAGGAAAAATTGGTGCTGCCCTTGGGGAATGCGGTAACGGCAATCGTACAGAAAAAAATGACGGGAAAGTGGTCGACAACGAAAAACTCAGGTTTGGAAAGAGACAGGACCCGCGATAGGGCCGTGAAGGCATGACCAGAGTGGATCAAAGTGGAAAGCCTTCCATGGGACTCAGAGTGGCCAAAACAACTGGGGGGTAAAGCGAGAATGACTGGTATGGGACGGGGAAATCGGGTGGAAGTAGGTCTTTATGCTCGAGAGCAAAAGTCAATGATTAAGAAGGAGGGAGGTCGCGGTGGCCTGTGGAAAAAACGAAGGAGGGCGCAAATACGGGCATTGAAGACCACGCTCAAAAAAAAAAAGATTATTAGAGCTGGGTCTAAGAAATTCCAGTAAGACAATGGGGAGATAGGCAGAAGTGATAAGGGGTGGAACGTTAATGGTAGGAAAAAAAAACGAAATACCAAAAGGCTACCTTTTTTGCCCCGCATCTCGAACATAAAAGTAGAGAAAAACTATAAAGATTAAAAAGAACAACACAAAAAAAAACGCACCCAGCGGATTAGGGGGAGGGGATCTCCTAAGATTTCAAAACGTTGTGAAAGTAATATGTACAGCCAATTGGGGGTTAGCAGCGTCTAGGAACCAACTAAACCAGGTTTCGGACCGAAGGGAAAACAAAAAATGATCCTTGATACTCTATCAATCACCGAAATACTTGAGGACTAAGTAAAGAGCAAAAACAAAAATCAAACAACGATCTGTCACAGATCAATGAAGCCTCCGGGGGGAGGGATGAAGGAATAATCCGGCCCTTAACAACACAGAAAGCCCGTCCAACGCAGATAAAAAAATGAGGAGGTAGAACAATCTCAAGGGGTCTAGGCGTCGAGGAACGTTCTGGAAATGAAATCAGCCAGTAATAAGACTGGAAACGGCAAATTAACCACCCACATAACAGCTCTGAGAGGGTACCAACAGCTAACGACCTTCCAAGGAATCGAGTCGGGAAAAACTCCTGGCAGGGGTGTTCAAAACCCACCACAATGGAGGATGATTTCAAAGATCGCCGCGAGGGCAAAGAGGGTTTATCCCGGGGAAGATTGGGAAATAAAGGCAAAGCCCTAAGTACCGTAAATAGACAACATTGAAAGGCATTTGACCAGTACAAAACAGCCGGGGGAGGCCCGTTCTCTATCCAAAGATAGAAAAATACAGAACTTTTCAATGAAAGCAAACCGTATCTTCACTGATTCTTAGACCGTCAAACCCCCAATATCAAACCAGCTGGGATGTCGGGGAAGGTGGTGGCATGCATACAAAATCAGGGTTGTCAAACGAGGGGGAGAACTGGGGTAGGGCAGCTAAACACGTGGAGACATGGTAAAAAAACGGACGCGGCAAACGAATGTACTCCGCGCAGGGGGGAGGGCGCGAATGAGGAGTTGTCACATGCTGCTGGAAATCGGTCAAGAACACGGGCACGCTTCAGCAAAAAGGTAAGACGGTGGAAACGAAAAATGGGTCTTCGCCACAGGGGTAAGGAATATTACTAAAAAAGCGAAAAAAACAGCATCACTGTGGGGCCAGGGTCTGTAGAATCATGGGCGAAACACACTGTTAACCCTCAAAGGCTGAACATTGACGAAGAAGACAAGACGTGGCTTCTCCGAAAGAGAGGAAAAAGAAGGGGGTACCGCGGGATCTATCCAGTCGATGGCTTTCCAGACCAGTTCCCTGCTGTTTGGGAAAAAAAAAAAAGGCTGGATGCGCAGTGTGGAAGATGGCCCCATCAGAAAACTCACGCGCACAGGGGGAATGGGGAGACGACGGTTCGTCAGGACAAAAATGATTTAGAAAAAAAAAGAGGTTCACTAACAGAAGGATAACTGCGGGTTGGAAGTGAAAGACAAAAAAAACTTCCCCGGAAAGGGACCAGTAAAAAAGGAGCTAAAAAGACACCCGAAATCTGCGAACGCCAGCACCTCGAGAGGGGAGGGGAGTGGAATGTTTGGAAGGTCAGGCGAGCTTCCGATGTTGTGTGAGTGAGTCTTACAGAGAGGGGTAGGTCTCGAAACGAAGGTCGGTCGCGATCTAGCAATCTTCCCCAGGAAACAAAGGAAGGGATGTGGGACCCAGTCCATAACCATCCAGCGGGTTAAGAAGGACATATTGCTTGCGGCGGCACGACAAATGTAAAGAGGACAAATCATCCGAGCAGAGGTGAAAAGGTCAGGAAGGAGCGGGGAGAGACTGGTTTGAGTCCGCCCTAGATAGGTTCTGATCTCTGTAATTCAGGGAGGAAACTAGCAAAGGGCCATCGCGGATCGCGAACGGGGGGGAGAAATCGATGGTATTTCGAACTCCTTTTTATATGCTGCGAGAAAACGCACTACGCAGAGAAAAATCCAAAAAAAGCAAAGACAGCAGTGCGATGGCTCCAGGCCGCGCGCCAAAGGGGGGGAAAGGCTGCAAATCGAATGCGTATCAATGGCGAGACCTCCTTGTGAATGCACTGGTTATGGAGAGAAAAAATGTGGGATCATGACCGGGTCAGAAAAAAGAAAAGAGGCGGGATGGGGGCATGTAACTCAGGGGAGGATGCGGCAGCGAAACATGGGGGAGAATCAGAATCGCCTCATGAAAAAAAATAAACAAAAGACCAGACACATATCAGTTCGATTCAGGGAAACGAGGCATGCCGTAAAATGGAGAGTGGGGGAGTGTTTCTGCCCGCGCGAAATATGGGGTCTAACCCTTGTACTTCAAAGAGGAAGGGAAGACCAAAAAAAGCCGTTTCGCATGCCGAAGGACCGGGAGAGATCACCTGGTCCTTTTTTAAAGGGGGGGGTGGAAGAAAGAAACGAAGCCGGCAGCAAGGGCAAACCAGTGAAGTGGGAGCAAGCATGAGAAGGCGGGTTCCTTTCCAGATGCCCGCCGTCTCTAAAGAAAGAAAAGGGCTCTAGTAGGCTACCTATTTTCAGTGGGTGGTGGTTTACCCTCAGAAACAACTTATGAAAACAAGAAAGGAGTAAAAAAGGGGAAAACAAGTGAAAAGCGGAGGCTGGGGAAAGAGATGAATTGGTTTTTGTAGCGCAAGGCAGTCCTTCGCAACCGACAAGGGAGATAAAAACGTCACTGGCTTAGGTGAAATGGCTTGGATATGAAATTGGGGGTGCCCTACATATAGAAGGGGAGAGGATAAAAAAGGGGAACCGATAGAAGAGGGGGTCGTAAAAGAATCTGTCATACTAACGGCACATAATCGTCCAGCAGGGGGGGGTAGTCAAGACCGACACGAATTCAAGCGAAAGGCGCCTCCCACATCCCATCGATATCCAGTAAGAGAAAAATAGGGAGGGGGAGTAGGTTGATGAGGACGAACGGCGCTTGAGATAAAGTAAGCCGTTCCCGGGGACGCAGAAAAAGGAAGAGGGAAAGAAAATCAGACACTCCGCGATTTTTCCGAAGACAAGAGAAGAAAAAGGGAAGGGGTGGGGGATACAACCACCAAAGGAAAAGAAGGCAGTGCTAATCTTTTAAAGGGGTTCTGGCGCCGGCCAGGGGGAAAAGAGGAAAGGCTGGAGTGCTCTTAGAGGGGTGAGAAGGGCTCTCGAAAGAACGCAGAGACACAATTGTATGTTACCAGGAAGTTGGGAAAAAAAGGAAAAAACGTCCGATAACTCGGATGGCCGGGGGAAGAGTTGGAGACCGCATAGGCGCCCTCTAAAGAAAAAGATCGTCTGACAGTCAAAAAAGGAGAACCAGAGGCCTGACCCTGGTGGAAGACGGTCTAATGTAAGTGTGAGGGGGGGAAGAAAGTAGAAAATAGGTTTCGAGATTGCCCGGATGATGGGGGTATGACTGCACACGTCAACGTGAGGAAAAAGGGGAAAAAGGTTCAGGGAGTGCTAGAGGAAAGGCAGCTGATAGGTTTGCTATACACCGATGGAAGAAGAAAAAAAAAAATTGAACAAGGAAAGTCGACGACGGGGACGAGTCCGAAAAGTGAATGGGGGGGGGAGGAAGGAAATTTGGTGGGGGGTGGGGTAGGGCAGATTTGGGTAACCGGAACTAGGAGGAAAAAAGGTGGAACGGGGGTAAGTGATAAAAGCCTCCTGAATCCGATGTAGGGGAAACTATCTCATGATGGAGAGGAAGGGGAAGAAGTAGCCAAAGCCGGGGAAGGGAGAAGATTTTCCATCACTTTTTTCTAGAAAAGAGGACAAAATGAGCATCAAAACCCTGGTGCCGTAATCACATTTAAAAGAAAATAGGGGGGAAGGAAAAAAATGATCGGGGGAAAAGGAGACCGGTTGGATAAGCTGGCTGATACGTCTGGAGATAGAAATGCCGATCATGAGTCTATAGGTCGTGGTGCGGACAATGAAGGGAAAAAAGACTTCTTCGGCCACAGGGAGAGGATCGAGGTCTAATGAGCACGGGGGTACTGAAGGAAAAGGGAGTTGAGTGTAACGGACTGAATTCTTGTTAATTTTGGTTCCCATCCAGGAAGGGAATAGAAAAACGAAATCTGTCTAGCCACCGGACCTGGTACTAGCAAGAGGTCCAAACGACGGCGCCGGCCTCCGAAAAAAAATGGGGAAACCTAGGGAGAAAGAATTCGACGAACAATTTTGTATCATTTCTGAATGAAAAGGAAAAAGAATAGAAAGTATGGACTCCATAGGGGTTCTCCGGTACTCAATTCAGATTCAGGACTGGAAAAGAGGGGAAGTTTTGGTGGGTCGTTTGGAGGGATGAGGAGGAAACGTCAACCAAGGCAGGGGAGTAGGGAAATGACCTCAGATGCAGTGTCAAGAGAGTAAGACGAAGTATGACGGATGAATTCCTGTTTAAGAAGTATGAAAGCGAACTGTGGAAAGGGAGAGAAAACAGAAAAGAATCTGAAAAGGGGCGCTAGTGAAACCGGAAGAAGGTTTGGCACACGAAGACTGACTGAAGGGTATGGTGCGGGATGGGGTTGTAAGTCGGTTTGAAGGGAAGACTACACGGTGAGAGGAGAGGAGTTTGGCAAAAACAGGGACGAGGGAAATAGCCGCGGCCTTTAGGTCTGAAGGAGGGGGATACCTTGTCGCGTTCTCCGGGGAAACTTTGGGGGGTAATAGTAGCTCATAATAAAGGAAAATCATGGAGGAACGGGATATGGAGCAGAGGTGGAGATAAAAAGGCTCGGAATCGTAAAGAGGTGAAACGTAAAAGAGGGTATCTATGAGCCATGAGGGGGGTCCATCGTACGAAAGGATGGCAACAGGTGAAGTTGGGGTATTGCAAAATGCCTGCCAAGGAGGGTACAATGAATGAAAAAAAGGGGGGGAAGTTACGGGTAGATCCCGTCACCTCATACTAAGATGTTGCTTGTGGTGGAGGGTTGTGGCGGGTAAAGAGGGATGGTATGTAATGGGAGAGGCTGAAAAAGGAATTGTTGAAAGAGGGGGGGACGGGGAATTCAGACAACCTACTCAAAAGTAGAAAAGGGAAAAGGAAAAGTGGGGCTTAGCACGAACTTGCATTTACAGTTCGAACTATCGAGAAGACTAGGATGGCAGGCCGATGAGGAGGAGGAAAAAGGGATAGTTTGCGCATGGAGCTGGTCCTCCCGGAAAAAGATGGAATAGTAAAAGACGGCTTGGGACGGTAACATAAAAATACCGGGCGTAATAGGGGAAAAGAAAGCCGCGCATGAGACGGGGACAGTGGTCGTCCAAAAAACGTTATCCCTGAGAACTTGAAGAAAAGAGGAGAAGTCAAGGTCCTATCTGAAGCGTAATGGGGGACAAAAAAGGTGGGAGTTGAAGACAAGGAAAGGAAGGGTGGCAAATGAAGAGTGCCGTTCCAGGAAAAAAAGGAGCACCTTTCAAAGTGAGGGTCTCGAAAAAAAAACAAGAAAGTAAAACAAGATATTAAAGAACACGCAAGTTTTCGCTTTTGCCGGAGGGACGCAACTCAGCACTTCCTTTCGTCTGACACAAAAAAAAAGATCGGGGGGAATACCAATAGCAAAGAGGGGGAACAGAAGTCATTGGGGAGAAATTGACAAGTCACTTGACCGAGGAGGTAACCCTCCAAACACAGTAGCTACAGACGAGTGATTGCGCAGGAGGATGAGCCGTGTGAAAAAAGTGACTTATTAGAGCGACCGAAATAGTAGGTGGAACGTACAGACTCCGCGGTGGGGGTAAGAATCGCTTGAGGAAACCAAGAAGAGCGGAAAGGGGAAAAAATTCAGCGTAAGGGGTATAGTGGAAGAAGTATAACATTCCTGAAGGGTTTCTACACAAGATTTGCGTCAGACGAGAAGGGGGGGGGACAGAGTGGAATAAAAAAACGTAAAAAGGACTGTCTCAATTGGGTCAGAACCCAAGATGCAATAGCCTCTATTCGCCGCAACAAGACACAAAAAGCACCACGCTTCTCTATGGGGCTTAAGAACTACTCAAGTAAAGCCAAAAATTGGGTAACGGGGAAAGGGAAAGCGTCCTTGGGGTCGTAAAAGAAGGATCCACTAACCTGGAAGCAGGGGGGGAAGAAAAAGAAGGGACCACCCTTCTAGATATAAAAGAAAGAAAAAGCTGGAAGGAGCTGCCGGAACAGAGAGACTAATCACGCACCGGAAAGGAGCCATATCAAAGTGAAGACTACGGGTCAGGAAGGGAAAAAAATAGAGAACTATCCTTCAAATAGGACCGAACCGCAATATCCAGGAATCAACAAAAAGAAATGAAATTGGAAGGCTATATATATAAAAAAAGTAAGCTGAAAAAGAGGAAACCGATTCTCACTCGACTTCACACAAACGAACAGATTGGACTTGAACAGCAAAAATACCTTCATTCTAGAGAAAAAAAGGGAAGGTGACAGGGGAACTGAACCTCACTGGGCATGAATGAGAAGGGCGGCTAAGAAGCGCTTTCCACGTTTTTATAAGATAGTCTAATACTCAGGGGGAAAGAGGACCAGAAAGGAAAAGAAGGACCGGTTAGGGAGCGGGAAGGAAGAAAGAAACCCCCTCTGGGGTATGTTCAAACCGCAAGAGACCATGGGGATTAAAAAACTTCGACGCAACAACGTATAGGACCTAAAAAGGCTGTAGAATTAATGTTGAATACTTCGAAATCACCTTCAGACCCGACGCGACGAGAAAAAAACTGTGATATCTTGGGATCAAAATCTCACCAATTTTGTGGAGAAAAGGCGGAAGAGCGTGTCGGCAAAAATGTAAAATTTTCGGCGAGGAAGAGGGGAAAAGCGAAGGTAAGTCCTGCGCGAGGCAAGTGTGGCGCATGAGAAGCGAAACTGGGGGGAGACTCACCAAAGGGCAGAACAGGGCATCAATCACTTTAATGACGTGAACGAAAAGAAGGGGGACTTCGGAAAGGGGGGGACTATAAGAATACGACCACCAAAAAAAACTCACATGGGGGGGCAGAGTAATGTGGCAACAACACCTGCTGAAGATCAGCCATCAAGGCGAGCGCAACTCGAAGAATCAACTCGATCCAAAAAGAATGGGGAAAAAGGTGATCTACACAGTCAAGGGTTTCCCGTCATGGCCTGTGCTGTTTGCAATCTGGAGCGGGGGGAGAGGGGAGCAGAGGACCAAGAGCAGAAAATAAAGCCCCCAGTTTGAAGGGCGAAGACAGGAGGGAAGAAGAGAGCCGAAAAGGAAGTTAAAAGTCATCCTGAGGGGTGGTTGGTACTGCAATTGTGGGGGTGGTGGGGGTGTGATGTGTTGGGGAGTGTGGGGGGTAATGGGGGTTGGGGGAGGGGGGGGGGGGGACGGTGGGGGGGGTGGGGGAGGGGTTGTTGGGGGAATAAAAGAGGCCACAGCAGGAAAGCAATTAAAATGTAAGATCAATTCGCTACAACACCACCCTAAATCAGGAGAAAAGAAGCTAAGGTCACGGGGGTTTGAAAATGGATTGAGGGGATACACGGGGGTGTCAGAGCAGTTACCAAGCTGTATATCGCCAAAGGCTGAGGTCCCGATCGATCAAATGAAAACTCGGAAAATATAGTAATCCCTCTCTTATCTTTTTTTTGAAAGCAAAGAAAAGGGGGGAGGGGGGGAAGCCTCGCTTCGGCGAAATGTACAGGGGGGGGAGGCAAAACCGAATGTCACCAAAGGAGCCTTCGCGGGATCAGGGGGGGGAATGCCGAAACGTTTTGGGGATGAACGTGGGGAGGGGAAAAAGTTCCCCGCCCGGACGAATTTTGCGGTTTGCTGAAATATGGTCCAAACGGTCAACTGAGAAACTGCGTTGGCTAGAGACGCAGCGACAAAGTACGAAGCAGGGAAAGTGCACGAAAGGCCAGGCGCAAGGCCCTTTGAGCAAAGAAGAAAAATGAAGAAGGGGGGATTAAGAAGTTTAATGGGGCTTGTGTATCAAAGAAAACAGGAAAAATGTTTGAAGAGTGAGAAAAAGGGGGGGGGAGACCCATCCAATTTGGTTTACAAGAAGCTTGGGTAAGGCGGCGGCAAAGGCACGACGATCAGAAGAGGCTTTTCCGCATTCAAAGCGTAATTTCAACGACCATACCCAGCAATAAAGGGACTCCTTATTCTACGGGCCATGAGGATACGAAAGGAAGAGGTGGCGGGGGGTGCCAGAAGTAAAAAACCCGGAGAGCCAGAAAAGGCTCGCATGACTCAGGACCTGGAGCGATAAAAGTCCGTGGGGGTACTTCTATGACATATATCGCATCCACACCAACTGAAAATAGCGACAGCACAAGGGGGAATGGAAAACATTGACGGGAGGACTCTTCAACGGATTGTAAAGAAGAGCCCGCAAGAAAAAACTTAATTCAGAGACTGAGAAAGATTGTTTTGACTGCAGCTAGAACAATTTC